>OAZX01000342.1_pt1 | contig 25141 bp, 19 predicted proteins | sample 1495341 | NCBI WGS metagenome assembly OAZX01 (sample SAMEA2580119, study PRJEB22360) | human gut metagenome | biome: human gut; feature: human-associated habitat; material: faeces | place: Denmark | collected 2008/2010 | reverse complement strand
CCTGCCACAACAAACAAGACGGAAAGAGTCAGTCTTTTACTTTTCATACTTCTAATAAATTAAGGCCTCACCCCCGTCCCCTCTCCGAAAGAGAGGGGAGAAGAAAATGATAGCTTGTTACACATATTTTTATTACACTTATTTATTACACTTATTTATTACACTATATATAGCAAAAGTAACTTCCGACCTCCCCTCCCTACGGGGGAGGGGTCGGGGGAGAGGCTTTACCATACAAATTCAAACTGTTCGGTGGTACAGTTGCCACAGCCATCCGTCACCGTCATCTCCACCACATGCTTGCCGCCTTTCTCCACATGTTTCGGGTCGAGCTCGCACACCAGGTTACCACTGATGGAGTTGGGCTTTCCAAACAAGGCATATTTTCCGTCAATCGTACCCCGATAGGTGTTGATGCCGGTTTCCTTGTCCTTGGTCTTGAAGATGATTTTTCCCGTACGTCCCCACTGAGCTTGGTTCACGGGAGTTATCACCGGCGGAACCGTATCCACTGCCACGGTATAAGTCCCCAAATCCCGTATACGCACTTTCATGACACCATCCTCATACTTACCGCCGATGCGGTATTTTCCACCGCGCGCCGTTACGCCCGCCACATAATATTTGGTCATATCCTCTACCGGACGCCGGCGCAAGCCGATACGCAAATCGCAGGCATCGTGCATCGGAATGCGGGTATCGTTTAACTGATAGGTGAAAGCTATATCACCGCTATCAGCCCGCACGGAATAGTTCAACAGGACGTTATCGTAGAGCATTCCTTTCGGAATGACCAATTCTAACCCCGGTTCCTGCAGATAGTTCACCTTGTCCCACTTGAGGGCGTATTTCTCACGATGTTCCACCGGAGCAATTGTCGTCTTCTGCCCCTGCACCGTGAAGCAGACCTTGGAGGTATTTCCCAGCGCATCGCTCAGCGTATAGACAAACCGGTAAGGGCGTTCTTCGTTGATGTCCACCAGTCCACGGTTACCGTTGGATGCATGCAGCATGCGTAAGTGGTTTCCCGGCTCGATGAAAGACTTCATATACTGGCCGTGTGTCCACGAATTGATATAGCGGTTTTCTTCGTACGCAAAGCGGTCTACCGTACTGCGGAAGACTTCCTCGCCGTCCACTTCGAGAATCACCGTCTTCACGCCATATTTATTCTGCACTCCGTCCATATAATCATAAGCACGGATGCCTGCACCAATCAATCCCCAGGCGGTAATGGGTTTCGTAGGATGTGCCGGAAAAGCCCGTCGCGTCTGCTTACCTTCCACCACTCCTTTGCCCGGCTGAGGAAACAACATGATACCTTCGGCACGCGGGGCAGTCTTGTCCTTCACTTTGTCCATGAAGAAAGGCAGTGGGTCTATATATTCGTCCGTAGCCGTCTCTATCATATCCAGATGCAGGTGCGGACCGAAAGAGTATCCGGTGTTTCCGCTTAAAGCTATTATCTGACCGGCTTTCACGGGATATTCGCCCAAGATATGCACCCCGAGATTATTACTGCCTCTATCTCTATCGTCTCCCTCATCTGACACGGGAGCAGGCTCGGGAATTATCTCTACTTCCCAGCTTTCCTTTTCGTACTGAAGAGCCTTCACTCGCTTTGCCACTTCACCCACAAAGGCGCTAAGATGACGGTAGATGGCGGTATAGCCGTTATCATACACCACATCGAGCACATAGCCCGAGCCGTGGGTGACACGGATACGCGAAATATATCCGTCCGCCAGCGCACGTACCGGTTTGCCTATGGCGCCACCGGTCTTGAAATCCAGTCCGCCATGAAAATGGTTGGCACGTATCTCGCCAAAGTTACCGGAGAAAATGATGGGAAAATCAAAAGGCGGAGTGAAGGAAGCCTCTTGTGCCCGAGCCCCGACAGATATAAAGAAAAAAGACAAAATGACAGATTTTATGTATATATTCATTGCAGTAACTTCTTATGATAAACGCAGGCAAAGATAAAAATAATCCCTATCTTTGCCATACAAAAGAGAAAATAAACAATGGAGAAAATACATTACTTCCGTCCCCTCTATCTTGCTCTGGCACTCACCATAAGCCTATTTTCCACCGCAAGCACCCCTAACCGATACAAAACCTCCGCTTCCCTGCCCGACAGCCTGCTGACCGAACAGCATATCCGCAGCATCTATTACACCCTGCCCGACAGCGCTCTGTCACTGCTGGACGAAGCCGAAGCCCGCCGTCTTCCCCACCTGCCGCAATTCCGCATCGACATGCTGCGCGGCACAGTCTACGAACGTCAAGGTATGTACCACCTCAAGGAGCGGTACATCCGCCGCGCCCTGCAAAGCGACTCCGTGCAGCACACTCCTCTCCGGAAACTGCAAGTCCTCACGCAGCTCGCCACCGCCCTCGACCGCCTGAACAAATACGAAGAAGGCATCCGCATCTGTACCGAAGCCATCGAGCTGGCACAGGAGCAAGGACAGAAGGCCAAAGAAAGCGAACTGCTGTTCACTTTGGGCCGCATGTATCAAGGCATGAAGCTCGACGACAAAGCGTTCCGGTACATGTACCGTTCCATCGAACTGCTGCAAGGCACGGACAATGTGCGCGAACTGGCCCAACTATCCACCTCCTACGGCGACTTGTCCGCCTATCTGGCCGAAAACGAGCGTTTGGACGAAGCCATTGCCCTCTGCGAGAAGCGTCTCGACGTTATCAGCCGCATGAGCCTGCTGCCCGGATCGCCGCCCGGATACATAGACCAGCAATACGGTTACCTCTACTCCAAACTTGCCTGGTACTACCTGCAAAACGGACAAAGCGAAAAAGCCGCCGAAACCGCCCGGAAATACCAAAGCACCGGCTTTGCACAATCGCAGGCAGGACAAACAGAAATCGTCCCCTACCTGCTGGGTACGCGTCAGTACCATAAAGTGCTGCAACTTCTTGACGCCTCTTCCGCCCTGGCCGAACCGGCCGATACCTTCAACTACGGCCACCTGATTCTGCTGGACCGCTATGCCCGCACCTACCGCGGACTGAAACGTCCGGAACTGGCCGACAGCTACCAACAGCGCATCACCATGCTGACCGACAGCATCTATGCCCGCGAAAAGGCCGGCCAGGCACACGAATTCGCCATCATCTACCAAACCCAGGAAAAGGATGCGCAGATACGCGAAGCCCAACACAAGCTGGCACGGCAACGCGTACTGTTCATCACCACCAGCTTCATCGCCATCCTGCTCACCATCCTGCTATGGGAAAAGCACCTCCACCTGCGCCGCACCCGCGAACGCAACCAGATAGCCGCCCGCCAGATAGAAGAGCTTCTGGCACAGAAAGAAGAACTGCGCAAGGCATACCGCCGGCAGCCGCTTCACCCGGAAGATGCCCCTAACGAAGAGCCGCCTGCCGCTCAAGCCAACACTTCCCCCTCCGCTGCCGACGATGAAGACAACCGCCGCCGGTTCATGCAGATGGAAGATGCCCTGCTCACCGACCTGCCCTTCCTAAACCCCGACTTCAACCGCGAAGACCTAATGAAGATAACGGCCTTGAGCAAGAACCGCCTCAACCCGTTCCTGCGCGAATATGCCGATGCCGACGGCTTCAGCGACTACATCAACCGCCTGCGCGTGGAGCACTCCATATCGATGCTGAAAGACAACAAAATGTATTCCATAGATGCCATAGCCACCGCTTCGGGCTTCAAGAGCCGCAACACCTACTATGTGGCGTTCAACAAACTGCTTGGCATGACACCCGTGCAGTACCGGGAGACTTTGCCGGACAAGTCCGCAGAACCATGCACAGAGCCTATAGTTTAACAGATTGCAGGCCGTCAGTTACAATAACTATTCGTATATTTGTGCGTTGCAAGTAATATATAAGAAAGTTACAGGTAATATATAAGAAAAGTGATATATAAGAAAGGAGAACCGGAAATATGGAACCCATACAGAGCAACAAAATCTACCCCATCGGCATACAGAACTTCGAGAAGATGCGCAAAGGCGGCTATTTCTACGTCGACAAGACCGCCCTTGTCTACCGGCTGGTAAAGACGGGCAGCTACTACTTCCTAAGCCGCCCCCGGCGCTTCGGCAAGAGCCTGCTCATCTCCACCCTCGAAGCCTACTTCCAGGGAAAGAAGGAACTCTTTGAAGGGCTGGCGATGGAGAAGCTGGAGAAAGACTGGATAAAACGCCCCGTGCTGCACATCGACCTGAATATAGGGAAGTATGACACCCCGGACAGCTTGGACAAACAGCTGGAAAAAGCTGTGACAGAATGGGAACAGCTTTATGGCACGGGAATGGCGGAAAGCACGCTTGCCCTTCGCTTCGCCGGAGTGGTCAGGCGTGCCTGCGAGCAGACGGGGCAACGTGTGGCCATCCTCATCGACGAATACGACAAGCCCATGCTGCAAGCCATCGGCAACAAAGCGCTGCAGAACGAGTTCCGCAACACCTTGAAACCCTTCTACGGCGTACTGAAAACCATGGACGGATGCATCCAGTTTGCCCTGCTGACGGGGGTCACCAAGTTCGGCAAGGTCAGCGTGTTCAGCGACCTCAACAACCTGAACGACATCTCCATGGACCGGCGATACCTTGCCCTTTGCGGTGTCACCGACGAAGAGCTGCGCCAAGAATTCGCCCCAAGCATCCGGCTGCTGGCGCAGGCGCAAAACATGACCTACGAGGAAACCTGCCAACGCTTGCAGAAAGATTACGACGGTTACCACTTCACACACAACTCCATCGGAATCTACAACCCTTTCAGCCTGCTCAACACCTTCGACAAGCAGGAGTTCGGCAGCTATTGGTTCGAGACGGGCACCCCCACCTATCTGGTGGAACTGCTGAAACGCAACCACTACAACCTGGAGGAGATGGCCCATGCAGAAACCTACGCCGACGTGCTGAACAGCATCTATGGCGACGAAGACCCACTGCCCGTCATCTTCCAAAGCGGATACCTCACGATTAAGGAGTACGACCCAAGGTTCGGACTCTACCGCCTCGGCTTCCCCAACCGGGAAGTGGAAGAAGGGTTCGTCAAGTTCCTGATGCCGTTCTACACCCGCTTCAACAAGATAGAGGCACCGTTCGAGATACAGAAGTTTGTACGTGAGATAGAATCCGGACAGCCCGATGCCTTCTTCCGCCGCCTGCAAAGTTTCTTTGCCGACACCCCCTACGAACTTGTCGGCGACCGCGAACTGCACTACCAGAACGTGCTTTTCATTGTCTTCAAGCTGGTGGGATTCTATACCCAAGTGGAATATCACACCTCCGAGGGACGTGTGGACCTCGTGCTGAAGACAGACCGCTACATCTACATCATGGAGTTCAAGTTCGAAGGCACTGCCGAAGAAGCGCTGCGGCAGATTGACGAAAAGCACTACGCGCAACCCTTCGAAGCCGACGGTCGCCCACTGTTCAGGATAGGCGTGAACTTCAGCGCCCGGACGCGCAACATAGAAAGGTGGCTGATAAAAGCATGACTTCCTCCCCATAAGGACGGATTTTCATCCTCCGCACTTCCCTTCGCACCCCCTCCGGAAGCACTTCTGAGAGGGGGTGCGACAATTCAGGACAACAAGGCGACAATGCGGGACAAGCACCGAGGGGTAAAATTAGGCAGTTTATACCATTATTAACAACTTTGCAGACACATTTGCAAAGGAACATTAATAAAACCTATAACAACCCAAATGGAGAACTGCATCATGAAACGACTGACCTCACAGGATGAAAATCCCCGCCGCCCCCTGCCCCCCACCCCGCCAGCCATAGGTACCATGATATGCCTGCTGATACTGGCAGGATGCACCAACGAACTGACCGGGCAGGACGAAAACCGGGGAAACGGACAAGCGCTGACGCTGGGAACCGTAAGCATAGAAGGAGGAAACACCCGTGCCGCCAATGCCGTGCCCGGCGTGGCATCCGGCCATAGCTTCAGAGACGACGAAAAGCTGCACGTAGCCCTCACCGCCGGAAGCGCCCAATCTGCCGGCACCTACTATACGACGGCAACAACAGCAGCTGGAGTTCCACCAAGACCGAGCGCGCCTACTGGCAAGGGAGCGGCAACCACACCCTCACCGCCTGGTGGGGACCCGCTTATTCTTCCTCCTCCCCTGCCGTTTACGACATGCCCTCCGACTACGAAACCAACACCGCCGCAGGGAGCACCCTGAATGCCTGGGACGGCAAGCAATATACCGCTGCCGCCGATAAATGGCACATCACCGACCTGCTGCACTACAGCGGTACACATTCCGCCACATCCTCTTCCATCAATCTGCTGCTGAAGCACAGCATGGCGCAGCTATGCGTCAACCTGCTGCCGGGCGACGGCATCACCGCCGAACAGCTGCAGAAGGCCACCGTACACCTCAAGCAAGCGAAAGCCTACTTCACCATGAATACCGACGGAGAGCCCGTCATCCATAATCACGACGGCGAAGCCTCCACCCCTACCGATGTCCGCCTGCTGAAGAACGGCAATACCTCGTCGGCATACTACGCCCTGATGCTGCCGGGGCAGACCTTTGCCGCAGACCGACTGATGATAAGCATCCACATCGGAAACGACATCTATAAGTACCTCCCCACCAACGACATCACCACCCAAGCCAATACCTGCCACGAGCTGAAACTGAAAGTAGACAAAGCAGGGGTGAGCGCATTGAGCGTAACGTCCACCGGATGGCAAAGCCCGACACTGGTGGAGGCGACGGAAGCAGAAAGCTTCGTAACAGTGGAGAACGAAACAGCGGGAAGCCTGCTGGCAGATGGGTCTGCACTGAAGACTGCACTGGCAAGCGCCGGCCAAGACAGCCCCATCAAGGTAATGATTACGGGGGAGATTAGCGACCAGGACTTGGCGAATTTGAAAGAGCAGATGATCGGTGGTAGTAATGGTAATAAATACTTCAAGGTCAGCCACCTCTACATCACCGCAAGCGGGGCGACAACCATACCGGAGGGATTTTGCAAAACGGGGGATAACACAAATACCGCACTTCAAGAGGTGATACTCCCCGAAGGGATAACAAGTATAGGAGAGCGCGCATTCCAAAGCTGCACGACACTAAAGAGCATTCAACTGCCAAAGAAAGTGACAAAGATAGGAAAGTACGCATTCATTAATTGCCGCCAGCTAACAAACATCCAACTGCCGGACGGAGTGACAGAAATAGGAGAATACGCATTCTATAACTGTATTTAGAGCCTTATAACTAACCATAACTTACTATGACTAACAAACCATAAAGTCTTGATTTTCAATACTCTTTGATTTTTAACACTTTCTGAGTGCTTTTTGGCAGTTCCCGATTTTCCACATATTTTTGCAGCGTATTTCTACCGTGGAGAATTTGCGGAGCTTTTATTTTGTCATATCGTGAACGTAGTTGACAAGGGTTTACGAGTGGTTACAATGGAGGACAGATTTGAAGCTGATAGGCAAAAAGCGTTATATCGTGGACTGGGTTGACAAAGGTTGTCAATGGTTCACTTCCGTTTACTCCATCGGTGGAATACTCAAAGTATGTAGAACATAGCAATATCATAGAGTATGAGACCGACAAGAAAATGTGAATTTTGTGGCAAGACATTCGTACCAAGGAGTGGTATGCAGAAATACTGTTCCGAGGAATGTCAGGCTGAGACAAAACGTCTTAGGAAAAAAAGACAGCAGGACTTGATTAACGGTATTGAGCCAATCATGGATCTGCAACATCAGGAGTATCTTACTTTCTCCAAAGCAGCCATTCTAATGGGATGCACCCGACAGTATATCTACAAACTTGTGGCTAACGGCAAGTTGAAGGCATCAAGATTGAGCAGCAGAATGGCATTCGTTAGAAAGGCTGATATAGAGAAGATGTTTGAGGGTAATCCCTACAAGCGTGTGATTCCTGTCAGCAAGAGCAAGCTCAGTAAAAAGGCAAAAACAGAAAAGCCAACACAAAACCAGGAATCAATAAAAGGGAAAGAGGAGAATGAGGTGCTTGACTATTATTCGGGCGAGGAAGTGATGTCCATTTATAAGGTCAAGAAGTCTTGGCTCTATACATCCGCCAAGCGCAACCAGATACCGATGTGCCGTATCGCTGGCAAGAATTATTACAGCAAACGACATATTGATGAGTTCTTCGGTACTGCCGTTGACCTCACCAGCATCACGGAATGGGTGACTGCTGATGATGTAGAGGAAGCCTTTAGCATGAGCAAGTCAGCACTTCGGGCATACACCTACCGCCATAAGATACCGACCAAACGTGAGTATGGTCGCACCTATTATTCCAAGGAGCATCTTGAAGAACTGCGCAGGACTGACCTCATGAGCGATGACAACTATTATACCACCGAACAGGTGCAACAGTTGTATGGTCTGACAAGTGCCAACATCTGTCATATCGTGAGAGTTCACCATATTAGCAAGGTAAAAGTGGGTGTAAAGAACCTGCTTTTGAAGACAGATGTGGAGCGAGCAATGGCAGAAAGGGCAGCAAAAGGACTGTGATTTAAAATGATTTCAGCATTATCCATCAGTTACTATGAATAATTGGAGTCACGGATGCATCATTTTATTCCTTTGCAACCGTGAAGAGACACTTCACCACGAATAATCATCAATAATACATATCAGTTATGAGCAACATTTGCAAGACCGTATCATTGCGTACACGCAAAATCAAGGACGGACACATGCTGTCCTATTATCTTGACTATTATCCAGGCTATCGTGACGAGAGCACGATGAAAGTCATCCGCCATGAGTCGCTTGGCATCTACATCTATGCCAAGCCGAAGAACCAGATGGAACAGAAGTACAACCTCAACCTTACGGCAAGAGCCGAGGCGATACGCTGCCGTCGCTTCGAGGCTATCGTCAACGAGCGTTACGATTTCTTCGACAAGGAGAAGATGAAAGGAGATTTCCTCGCCTACTTCAAAAAACTGGCAGACAAGAAGAACTCCAAGTGGCAACACGTCTATATGCACTTTCGTACATTCACGCAAGGCAAGTGTACCTTCGGTGAGATAAACGTGGACTTGTGCAACAGATTTCGTGAGTATCTGCTGACAGCACCACAGGGACTGCATAAGAACAGAAAACTACATATCAACTCAGCAGCCAACTACTGGTCAACTTTCCGTGCTTCAATCCACACTGCCTATCGTGACCGCAAGATAAAGGAGAACCCGAATGGCTTTCTGGAACGCATCGAGACCATTCCGACTGACAAGGAGCATCTTTCACAGGACGAGGTTATCCGCTTGGCATCCACACCATGCTCTGCTTCTGCCTTGAAGAGAGCCTTTCTGTTCTCTTGCCTAACGGCATTGCGAAAGAGCGACATCAAGAAGCTCACTTGGGAGGAGATACAGCCATACGGCAGCGATGGTGTGATGTATGTCACCACTCGAATGCAGAAGACAAAGGACATCGTGCATAACCCAATCAGTGAGGAAGCCTTGGAACTGATAGGCTATTCACCAGATAAACGAGGCAAGGTGTTCCCCGATTTCAAAGACTCCATGACGCAGGCACCATTGAAGAACTGGCTGAAAAATGCAGGGATTACCAAGCATATCTCCTATCATTGCTCACGCCACAGCTTTGCCTGTCTCCAGTTGGACGCAGGAACAAGTATTGCCGTAGTGCAGCGTTATCTCGGTCACAAGAATGTGGCAACAACAGAGGTGTATGCCAAGATTTCCGATGCACAGAAGCGTGCTTCGGTTGGCTGTATCACCTTGAAGAAGTAACCATTTGACAATAACACGCAGAAAAGGACTGTTGGAATGATAGGGTTCCAATAGTCCTTTTCTCGTTTTGTTGGTTCTATTTGCTGTCGTGGATAGAACCAATTCGACAAATACATTCCAATTTCTGTTGATATTAAAGAGAAACTGCAAATATCCCTTTTCTTCATCTTTACCTTTGTAGCCAGTAATAAGCAGCAACTGGCACTAACGAGAAGTTTAAAGTATGATTCAGAGTCTGATATCATATTAGAACGCTAATAAAGCGTAAAAGAAAGAGTGCCAGAGAACGTAAATGCGGTTTTTACATGCTTCTGCATCTAACTTTGTGGAAGTTTTTGAACGAATAACAATAAAACGAATACAATAATGATAGAAAACAAGACAACTTCAGATTGTACCATCTACGCTTTTGTTGGTACTGCAATTCTCGCCATCTCTCTTGTCGTGGCTATGTATGTAGGCAATGACTTTCACCAAAGTCTGTTTGTCGAGTCAATCATCTTTGTTGGGAGCAATATCCTGCTTTGGGCGATATTCATTTCTATGGTGAATTATCCCTATGAACTGATGACCATTGGTAGCAACAGCAAGACAAAGAAAAACGTTGTAGAAGCAGAGCCAGCAACAGAACAAGAACAGCCAAAGCAGACATTACCACAAACAGAGTCTGCACAATACAGTCATGAGGACTATGCCAAGTGTGTAGAGGCACAAGAAAAAGAAGCACAGGAGGAAAAGGACAAGCGAACAAGAGCCGTACTTGACTATGTGCATCGTACCATGTCAAGGTTTCTTTATGAGGAAGATTTGTACAAGGTAATTGAGGCTGTCAAGGAATGGAGCAACGACACCAAATATACCCCGACAGCAATAAACCGTTTCAAGGAGACGGTTGAGAATATTCCTTTAAGACACTTCGTGTGGAATATCGCAGAACGTTTGGGTAAGCGTGATTACACAATGGCCATGCGAATAGCCTTTGTCAAGGCTTTATTTCCAAAGCCGTTTGAAGGCTTGGACTACAGCACATTGAAGAACCTGAAAGCACCATGTTCCAATGATATAATCCCTATTGACGAGCCTGCCAATGGTGGATACGATTTCCATGATGTGACGGAGAAAATTCCCGAATAATCCCTATTGTTAGAGTTAATCCTTCGTGAATGACAAATGACTGTCACGAACCTCAGTAACGGAAGCATCATTCTGTTCCTTTGCACCAGTTATTAACAAAGTATCAGAATGAATAAGGAATTAACTTTCAACGACCTTCCAATGGTCGTTGCCCAGCTTCGGGACGAAGTGGTGGGCATGAAGCAGATGATCATCGGTCTGCAATCACAGAACAAGCCACACAAGGCGAACACGCACATACCTATGAGTGTGGAGGAAGCATCGGCATATCTAAAAATGCCGATGGCAACTCTTTACATGAAACTTGGCAACGGCAGCATTCCTGCCACCAAACCTGGCAAACGTTATTGCCTTTATCAAGATGAACTTGACAAGTGGCTGGAGACTAACCGCAAGAATCCTGTACCTCTCACGGCAGAGGAAGAGAACGCAGCCATTCTTGCAGGAAACAAGCGCAAACCGAAACCCTTAAACTGGTAATGTCATGGATGCGCTTGAAATTTGTAACAAGCTACGCTCGGAGGCTTCGGGCGTAGCCACTTCTGGAATTCCGCTTGACGTATTCCCCCAGAAGATGCAGCAGATGATTCTTGATTTGGCAAGGACGGAGAACTATTCCATTGAGTTTACCGCTACTTCCCTTATATCCGCTATGGCAGCAGCCGTCGGCAACTCCTGCTATATCCGGATTAAAGGCAATTGGATTACTTCACCTATCATATATGTCATTCTTGTTGGCAGACCAGGAGTCGGCAAGACTCCACCTTTGAACTTTGCCTACAAGCCGTTGCACGACATTGATACTGAGGAGCACCATAAGTTCAAGGCTCTAAAGAATGAGTATGCAGCCATTGTGGAGAGAAACAAGGGCAAAAAACGGACGGAATGGGAATCGTTACCTCCTGTGCCAGTCCTGCATAAGAATATCATGAATGACTTCACGCCAGAGATTCTGATGCGCAATCACGATGCCAACCTCAGAGGTGTGGCAGTTGTGGTGGATGAGATAATGGGGCTGTTCAACACCATCAACCGATACAACAACAGTTCTTTTGTACAACAGATGCTGTCGGCTCACAATGGCTTGCCAGTAGATGTATCTCGTTGTAATCTTGATTGTCCTTTACGCATTGACTATCCTTGCATACAGATTGTAGGAACTATCCAGACTGGTATTGTGCATGAACTTTATGATATGGGATTCAAGAAGAATGGTTTTCTTGACCGTTTCCTGATCACATACCCAAAAGGTTTGAAGATTGCTCCTTGGGTTAAGGTTCCAAAACAAGATGCTGCAATCATTGAAAGACCATTCCGTGTATGGAAAGAGATCATAGACAAGGCTGTGGCTCTTCCTTTTACGGAAGGCATCTTCAATGTTCTTGACTTCTCTGATGAAGCCATTGATATATTCTATGATTGGCAGAATGAGGACATTGAACGGCAGAATGCCATTACGGATGAAAAAATGATAGACTCACGTGCTGCAAAAGTTCCTTTGAACACGGCTCGGCTTGCCTTGATATTCCAACTGTTCCGTTGGGCTTGTGATGAGTCTCACAAGGATTTTGTTGATGCGGAGTCCGTGAATGCAGCCATACGGATGAGCGATTACTTTGAGAAGTCATACAAAAGGATGGATGACCTCGTTTTAACCGAGGCTACCGACCCTGTGAAGAAACAGGTACTTGACTCGTTGGGAAACAAGTTCGTAACTGCTGAAGCAGTAAAGGCTGGAGCGGATTTCGGTTTTGCAAGACGTACTGTCATGTATATGCTCAAAGACTTCTGTCAGAGAAACTTTATCATCAAAGACAAGCAAGGCAATTATGAGAAAGTACAGAAGTAGAACCACCACCTTGCACCGTTTGCACTTTGCACTTCTTGCACTCTTGCACAAAAGATGCTGCATTTTGTGCCAAACAAGTGCAAAAGTGCAGAAAGTGCAAGGTGCAACATGTGCAGAGCCCTATGAGTGAGTATAGATTCCATCTACAGAAATACAAGCTGGGCAACCGATATGCTTGCCCTCAATGTGGGCGTAAGCGTTGCTTTGCAAGATATATTGACGAGGGAGGACAGATCGTATTCCCTGACAATGTGGGGCGTTGTGACCATGAACAGAGTTGTGGCTACCATTATTCTCCGTCTGATTATTTCAAGGACAATCCCGATGCCAACTGCAATGATGATTGGAGATATAAAACACCAATCAAAGAGTGCAGGAAAGAGAAAACTCTTCCAACTTTCATTGATAGCAAGCTGGTGGAGCAAACACTGCATGGCTATTATGTCAATCCTTTGTACCGATACATTTCAACGGTCTTTGGCAAAGAGGAGACAGAACGGCTGTTTGCCTTGTACAAGGTCGGCACTTCAAAGAAATGGGGCGGTTCAACTATCTTTTGGCAGATAGATGTCAATGGGAATGTGCGCACTGGCAAGATAATGAAGTATGATGGCAAGACAGGACACCGTATCAAGGAACCCCACAGCCAGGTGACTTGGGTACATTCGGAACTGAAACTGCCAGACTTTACACTTCGGCAGTGCTTCTTTGGCGAACATCTGTTGACAAATAAAACCACGACCAAGACAATAGCCATCGTGGAGAGCGAAAAGACAGCCATCATTGCCACCCACTTCATATCTGATTTCGTATGGTTGGCTACTGGAGGCATGAACGGATGTTTCAATAAAGATGCAGTCGAAGTCCTAAGCGGTCGGGAGGTTGTTTTGGTTCCAGACCTTGGGGCAACGGATAAGTGGACAAGCAAACTTCCATTGCTGCAATCAATATGCAAGCAAGTTCTTGTCAGCAGTATCTTGGAAGACAATGCCACCGATGAACAGAAAGCCAATGGTCTTGACATTGCCGACTTCCTATTGATGACGGAAACACCGCAGATGGCGCTACAAAGGCTGATAAAGCAACATCCGCCACTCCAACATCTGATAGACAGTCTTGGGTTGGTGTTGGTGGAAGAGTCATAGCAGAGTGGGTAAGGATCTGCGAGCACGCTTGCGTGACGGACTTTCACAAAAGTCCTAAACATAATAGGGACTTTTAGATTCACTTGCTGACACTGTTCACTTAAAAAGTCCTTCTATTATGCTCAGGCTCCGCCCGAGACCTGTCTCCAATTATACAAGAACTACGTTACAAACTCAAACAAGATTCTTATGGAAAGAAACATACCACGTGCCGCCATCCATGTAGGCACAGACAAGAAATCGTTCTCGTCCCAAGTGGGCAACGAGGCGGAACGCAGAGGTTGGGACGAGAAGCGTTACCAACTAAAAAACGCAGACATAGATAAGAACAACCATTATAACTACTCACGCAAGAGACTCAACTTTGAGATAGTCAAGGGTGGAAAGATAGTGCCTCTTGGTTCCCAGTCTGTGCCGTTGCATGAACGCTTGCAGCATAGACTTGATGAATTTGGCTTCAAGCCGTATATGGATGCCAAGCGTCCCGACCAAGTTTCAAGGAACAGTCCGAACTGCACTGTCGGCATCATCTTCAGTGGTGACCATGATGTGCTTAACAGGCTTGCCTTTGGTGAACAGAAACTCAACACATCAGATCCAAATGCTGACCACAGCAAGGTTGTATTGCAAAAAGGCATCTATGACTGGGCATTGGACACCTACCGCTTTGCATGTGAGAAATGGGGAGAAGAGAATGTCATCGGCTTTGATGTGCATTGTGACGAGACAAGCATCCATGCCCATGTGCAGACCGTGCCTGTTGAACAAGTAAGGAAACGTGGGCGCATCGGAAGCAGGTACATTCACAAGGATAATCCAGAAAAGGTTCTCTCTACAAAGGAATGGAGAGCACTTCCAAAAGAAGAACGTGACAACTACACAAAATCGGAAGTTGCAAAGGGTGTTGTTGAAAGGGTCTCTTATGCCAAAGTGTGGGGAGAGCGAGCAAAGGACAAATCCCAATACCTTTCCCAACTTCATACCGACTATTACAACAAAGTTGGGCATAAGTATGCTTTGGCAAGAGGCTTCTCCTATGATGAACTTTCAGAGGAAGAGAAACGGGGACGCAAGCATAAGAACAAGGTGGTACTTGAAGCGGAACGTCAGGCGAAAGTTGCTCTTGACAAAGTGGAGAAATATGCTGTGCTTGCCACAATCGACAAGAAGGAGCTGACCATTCCTTTACTCAACATCAAGGTTCCAGTTCAAGAAGCGATGAATACCGTAAAGAAAGAACTTGCCATTCCGATTCCTACGCTTATAGGACAAAAGACATGGCGTGAGGAGCGTGTGGCTAATATCTACGCAGCTATCAAGGCTCTTGTAGCAGCCATTAATGCAGAACGTGACAAGCAGAATGAAGATGTACGCAAGTCTGTCAACAAGACATACACTTACTATATGCAGAATCTCAATAAGCAGATAGAGGAGAACAGGTCGCTTCGTGCCGAGAATGATGCGCTAAAGACTGAAAACAACAAAGTCAAACAACGTATCTCTCAACTTGACGAGAAGGCTGTGGAGCGAGTGACTACTCAACTTGTCTGTGCGAAGGAAGAACTCGCCAGTGCAAAAAAATATAATACTACACTTATGGAAATGTATAATGATTTGAAAGCTCGTTGGAATGCCATATGGCAAGAACCAGAAATGGCAGAGGCTTGGCACAGAGTGGAAGCGCGTAAGGAGGAAGATGCAAAAGAAAAGGCTCGGCAAGAAACCGAAGCTAAACGTGAAAGCATGGCTCGGCAAAATAGATACATAGGAGTGCTTGACAAGTTCATCCATGAGGGGCATGAAGCTTTATCATCCTTTGCAAAAACAGATAGAGTCAACTTCAACGAGAAAGAATCGGCTTCCATATACTATGGCATTATGGCATCTGCTGTAAAGCATAATATTGGATTGGACTCTAAAGCCTGTATAGAATCGGCAGCAAAAAGTTTCTTATCTGGTATGTCGTGGAAAGGTTTTACAGACTTCAAGCAAGAATGTATCACCAGTTGGACAAAACTCTTCGCCACGAATGAAGTTCAATTCACAGACAACGCCATTGACAACTTTCTCGCTTTTGTTGACCATATGTCATGTAGTGCAGACACATACGTTTCACTAGGTGGCTCCAATGGCTGTGCCGACCAACTTACGAATTGGGACGGAACACAAAAGGTTGGATTGGGTATATTCTATAAAGAAAAAAAGAAATCTCAATCAAGATAAAGGATTCTGTTTGTATGGATAAGTTATATACCTAAAACACGATAGACATTACGTCGGAGAATTTGGACTAAACAATACATGAAGCCTCGTTTTTTGCTAAAACAAGACTTCATGTATAACAAAGTGAAGTCTAAACCCTACAAGGACATTTGTATATTTTTAGTTGCTCATAAATTGAAATGGAAGGGCATAGAACCTGAAGTGCACAATCCTTACATTCCAATTTCTTATTTCTTGTGAAATACCAATAGCAGTCTTGTGAACCAACCCATTTATTAATAATACAAGCAAGGTCTCGATTTTGTAAAGACTCAATTTGCTGATTTACACAGTAGACCATCCCATCATAATTGATTGTTATATTGCCAAAGTATGATGTATTTATGTAATCTTTCAAATAACAGTCTTTTAGATTTTGATTGATTTTAAGAACCTCGTCTTTGGTTATAACCATTTGTGGCTGTAGGGTAACATTCTTTTCATCCAAGAATATAGGACATAATACTATATTTTCTTTTGTACCCGTAAGCTTGTCTAAATCAGAATTATTTGTTACAATATATTTTAGGATTAACCTTTCTTCTCTTAGGTTTATAATATCTAAGGGGGTAGCTGAATCGATAAGCAATTCTACCATTATTGTTCTATACTTGCGTAACATATCTTGTATATGTTGAATAGGATAAGCCAAGTAATGAACTCTAAAAACAACAAGTATGTTTCTTGTTTGGGCAAGATTTAAAATTCTTTCCAACTTATCGCATGAAATTTCTCCAGACAAGACAATTCTTTCCAGGTCAAAAGAAATAAGTTGCAGTAATATTGTGTCTATGTCAATCTCTGTATGATTAACGTTTGGATACTCTAATTGCTTATAAGCAAATGAATTGAGATTTATAGACAATGTATTATTAAGTAAAAAAGTGATAGATTTCAACATCATATTTGTATATGATGCCAAGTTGTGCCCTAAAGCTTTGTTTTCTTTATTTAAGGAGGTCATTATTTGTAATCCTCGTTTTGGGAAATAAGGCATTGACTTGTTTGGTTGTATGAAATATCCGAATCCGTTGTAGGCGATTTTTTGCAAAATAGACTTGTTGTCATCGCAATCATCTATATAACCGAACTGGTTTAATGTGTTGACGGCTTTATATGGGACGGCAATATTCCTCATATATATGCTACTAAACTTTATTGTATCATATATGAGCAATTCTTTTGATGTTGCCTTGATATAGCAATGTGGAAAAATTATGTACAGTCTGTTCATTTTATTATAATGTTTTCTTCAAGCACTTCTATTATGTCAGGATGGGATTCTATGTATGATACAGCATCTGACAATAGTTTTGCGAATTTACTTTTTGAAGTAAACTCTTCACATTTACCATTGCTGTAACAAAAAGAACATTTAGTGCAACAAAATTGCATGTAGCATTTCTTGCATAAAGATGAAACTTCTGCGATTCTTTTCATAAATCCATTTGCTACCTCATTGCAATCAATATGAACACAGCCACTATTGTCAATATATCCTAACGGTGAATCCCTATTGACTTTTTCACATGGATGTATTTTTCCATTATAGCTTACGAAAAGTCGTTTTGAAAATGGAATACATGTACCAGTTGGCAAGATACTATTCTCAATACTTTCATCTACGAGTAGCTCACTCTCTTTGCTAACTGAATTATTCAACAACCTTGTAGTAAAAACCAAAATTCGATTAAAGAGTGGATTTTGAGTGATTAAACTTGGAACCAACTCTATATCCTCTGGAATTTCAAATGTTTTAAGCATAGATAGAATTCTGTTTCCATCTTTTGCATCCTCGGTAGGAACATGAAGTGGGCTAAAATTCGGCGTTGTGTTAAATTGCATCTTAAACCAATCAACAATTCCCCTTACATCACTTTTATTTGTGAAAACCGCATTATAGCGAAATGTTGCGAACCATTCTGAATATAAATTCTCAACACACTTCAAGTTCTTCATTACGATGTCAAACGAAGGATTCCCATTAGGAGTTATTCTATAAGAGTCGTTTTCCTTGTTGCCATCAAGACTAATTAGCATTTTGAATTTGTGACGTGACAAAAAATCTGCATATTTTGATAGAAGCATTGCATTTGTTGTCATTGTAAAAAACAATGAACGGTTGCGAAATTCTATACGTTCTGCATATTCTACAATTTGGCGCACTACAGCGAAATTCATCAATGGCTCACCTCCATAGAAACTGATGGCAAAAGGTTCTTTAGGTGCATTTGATAGAGGTTCTTTCTGAAAAAGAATTGCCAAATAATCAATTATGCTTTTGGCTGTTTCAAATTTCAGATTCCCCAACATACCTCTTCGGCTATCAAATGTATCATATCCTTCGCTATAGCAACAATATTCGCATCTAAGATTACAGAGTGTTGTTGTCTCAAATATGATTTGTGACAGTTTTACCAATACTCCTTGTATAGTATTCCCAGTTATATAACTATCAAATGATGAAGTATATTTATCAAGATATCCATATTGCTTTAACTGACGAAAGGTTTCGTCTCCTTCATTTCTGTCGTTTGAAATTATATCGTACACATTCTTTGATAATGGCAATATTGCCTTTTTCAAAGGACTATACAAATAATAATTTTCGTTTTGAGTTTGAAATACTATAGCTTCCATATGCGTAAAATAAGGAAAGCCAAAGTGTTAAACAATGGCTCTCCCTTAATTAGTGATTCTTTAATCAATGTTCCAACTTCCAGCAGAGGCAACATCGTCGCACATTGTAACTTCGCCTTCTCTGATGAAACACTCACAAGGACAATAACAGTTGCTAATGCGAACAACATGTTCTTTTTGTCCAACAACTCTTAATCTGTTTTTGAGTTGTTTGTTCTGCTCTTCTATAACAGACAGTTTTAAAACTCCCATAAATATTCTTTTAACCCCTTTTGTTGTGTACAAGTCAATCGCAGGGGTATTGCGTTTCGACTTGCTTGTGTATTGCTGTTAAATATTCATCCATAGGAATGTATATATCCGTGTTGGTATAAAGTGCATCAGTAAAAGTCTTTGGAAAGGCTGTATAACCGATTAATGCCCCTCGGAGCATATATCCATACTCTTTATTATCAATGCCTCTATTTTGGGCGTATCGGTCAATTTGGTCAAAACCAAAAGGTTTGATAAAGAAAGCCATCAAGGATTTCAATACAACCAAGTTGGCGGGAATGCTAAATGATGAGCATTGGTTGTGCTTGTATGACCAAAATTCCCGAAGAGTGCTAAGTATTTGCTTTCCTTTTTCTGTGTTAGAGCATTCTAAGCACTTATATTTGTTGGCTGATTCAACAATAAGGTTCAATACAACTTCGTCAGACAAGCCTCTTTGTTTGCACATAAGAGCTTCATTCATTATGACATCAAGAAATACTTTTTCTTCATCAGAATTCAGTACTTCAATGCTTATAGTTAAGTTCTTTAGTGAGAAACAAGAATAATCAATGTTTCCGTTTGCCTCACCAGATACTTTTGCTTTGCCGATAAGATCATTCATAATATCACTAACACGGACAAACAAAGCTCCTAAAGTCGTATCATACATAGATGAACCAGATTCTATGTTCGTTATCTGTTGTTTTATATCTGCGATCTGCTGCTTTATGGACTTAAATTCGTAATTTTCATCTTCGTATTTTTTGATTTCTTGTTTGAGATACTTCTTACGCTCATATTCCCAAGTTCCCTTTTTGAAATATTCACGTTTTTTCCCCATTTTGATACCATTATCACGTTCTTTCTTTTTTATAGAATTAAGTTCTTCTATCCAATCAGAAATACCATCGTGACATTCCATGCTGTAAAGTTTGCTTTCTAACGCATCCTTTTGTGTTATTAAGAAATCTCTTTTGTCTGTACTATTTGCTTGTTTATTCTGAGATATTTCTTCTGCACGAGCCTTTGCCAATTTGACAATTTCAGAGAAATGTTGCATAAGAATATCAAACAAGTTTGTTCTTGTCTTAACAGTACCATTATATATCCCTTTAGCCGTTTGGATTAGAGAAATATATTTACTCTCATTTGAAACAGCGATTTCAGAAACCATAACTTGTGTATTTAATCCAGCAAATGAATTTTTTAAATCACGCAATATACACATTAGTTTTTGTTCTTGGGGATTTTTTGCAAACGCCATTGCACGAGTAAAGGCAACAATCATCCCCTTTAATCTGTCATAAATACAGTCTTGTGCAACATATTCTTGAAGTTGAAAAGATATGGCATTTGCTATTTTTCCTGTGGATATAGGCAACGCATTGCTCGTCTTTACGATAAATTCAGACTTGTACTTTTCAATACATTTTACTTCAAATAATATTTGCGACTCTGCAACAAGAGATTCCAGTAAATCTCTTGAAGAGAACAGAAAAGCAATAGCTCCCTTTTTGTAGTAGATTGTCTTATTGTATGTAAATAGAGTTTTACTATTTTTGACAGGAGCTATATTTGATTTGTCAAGAATTTCATCATTGACTTTCAAGACATAATCACCATTAATTTCCTTTGTTGACAAAATTAGATAATTAGCCCTTTCATTTGTTCCATCTAAATAACGGCTCAAATTATTTCCATATCCTCTGACTTGGTAGAAAGAGAATGGTGATATACTTTCTGAAACGAAAGATTCCAGTAAGTTCCATGAGTTTGTACTTATATAATAAAACATAGGTCTAATTATTTTCAATTTCAACTATATTTTCCTTTGAAACATCTTTCAAAAAGGATGTTCGCTTTCCTGTGTAGGAGATATACAGATTGCGTGAAGAACGAGTGCATGCCACATAAAAAGCATTTCTTTTACAAGTGTTCGCCTCATTAGCAAAAGGCACAAAGACATTATCAAATTCAGACCCTTTTGCTGCATAGTATGTCAGGATGCATGGTAGGTCATTGTTTGAAAAGTCCAATGTGTTGACAGTTCTAAACGGAACTACATTTCCAGTTCGATAATGCACTTGTGTATTTACTCCTCTTTGATTCAGAAAATCATTTACTTCACGTACATCACTCTCGTCAGGAACAAGAATTGCGACATCATCTAAATCTTCCATTTTTATTCGATTTAATATGCCTTCCAATTCTTTCTCTCTAGATGAGTATTTCGTGACAATCGGTTTGGGATAATTAGGATAGTCGCTATTGCCACCATCTTTCATGTTATTTGTCAACAAGTCCACCTTGACATCTTGAATCTGCTGAGCAACTTTAGCAATTGTCTTTGGTAGACGATAATTGTAATCCAAAGAGAGACGTTTGTAGACTAAAGTGTTAGCAATCTCATCTATTGAACTTCCTTTAAAATTCATTTGTTGCACAGAATCTCCAAATAAAGAAAGACTCTTCCCCTTATGAGGTATTATCCTTCCTTGATAGTCTGAGATGTTAAAATCTTGAGCCTCATCTATAATAAGATAATCAATTTTATCTTCTGATTGCTTATAAATTGTTCCACTTGGAATCAACTCGAACTTATTAGTATTAGTCACACTAAACCCTGATAGGTAGGGAACTTCTTTAAACCAACTAACCCTGCGTCCAAAGGCTGAGTAAAATTTGTAATCCACCCAATCTGCAAAATCTATTCCATAAGCCGTTTTGTCCTTTTCGGTACGTTCAAACTTTCTGACATTTAAATCATTTACCAGATAGAGGGTGTTCCTATTGCCTTTTTCCCAAAACACATCTCCTGTTAGGTCAAAGCCACGATGAGTCCAAGCCCATTCGTATGCAATGCGCTCTTTATCTAAACCGAGAGCCTGCATTCCATAAGCTATCATTCTTTTCAAAGCCACAGTAAAAATAACTATGGCGTAACTTCCTTTGTTCTTTGCCTGTAGTGCACGATGGATAGCAAGGTTAGTTTTTCCACTACCAGCAGCACCTTGTACAATGATATCTTCGTCTATACTTTGGACGATGATTTTTCTTTGAGAATCATCTAAGTTTGATATAAACCACTTTTCTAATCTCATGCCATTTCCATTAGAACAGCAGCTCCACTCTGTGTTGTTTGACTGATTAATGTTTTGAATACATACGAAAAAGCGCGGAGCCTGTTCTGTCACTCGTTCCACGCTATAAAGGCTCTCGCATTGCCCGACAAGTCGAAACGAGCAACGCCGAAAGCCCCACGCCAGTGTAAGTATATAGAAAGCACTCTTGACAACGAACAATAGAATCGTCCGAAGCCAATAAGGGCTGTATATAATACACCTCATGAGGCGTTCTTTGTTGCTTTGTTCTTGACTTGTCGTTGAATTTGCGAGATTCTTATAGCGTCAAAACCAAAGCGTACAAAAACGCCTTTTACCATATGTATGTCTGCCCAACCTCTGCCCATCGGGGCTTCCGGTATGGGTATAGACGTTACAAAGATAACACTTTTACTTTGAAAACCACTTTGTTTGGTTGGTAAAGTATGATTTTAAGGTCTGATTTAACATTATTAAATATAAATATGTCAAAGAAATCCACCTCCTCGTGATTTTTCTTACTAAAAAGTTTGTATTATCAATGATTATTCGTATCTTTGCAGCGTCAGTCCTCGCCAAGCCTCTTAACAATGCTCAAATCGTGCGAGGCGTTTTTTGTTTATACACATTTGAATATGGCGAGTCTTATTCCCTTTACAAAACGGTTTGAATCTTCAGAAAATCTCGTTGATTTGCTTGAATCTCGAGGTTTACAAATTTGTGATAGAAACAAAGCCATACAATACCTTGACAATATTGGTTATTACAGATTGTCTGCTTATATGTACCCTTTGTTGAAGATGCCCAAAACTGCACATTTGTATAAGGAAGGTTCAACATTCAAAAAGGTGATGATGCTTTATCGCTTTGACAAGAAACTGAGACTGCTCATGTTCAATGAAATAGAAAAGATTGAAATTGCTATCAGACGTGCGGTGATGCAAATAACAGCAGATATGACTGGCAATCCTTTCTGGCTTACTGACTCTTCTTATTTCTTGGATAGTTCAAAGTTTAATGAAACAATGCGAGCTATATCCAAGGAATATAGCAAATCCAAGGAGGAGTTCATTCTCCATTTCAAACGAACCTACTCAGAACCTTACCCACCATCGTGGATTTTAGGAGAACTGCTTACTATTGGAAACGTCAATGCCATTTATCGCAACATCAAACAAAATCGCATACGCAAGCGTATTGCCAAACGTTTTGGGTTGCCTATCAATGTGTTTGAGTCATGGCTCACGGTTATTGCTGTTACTCGAAATGCCTGTGGCCATCATTCAAGAGTATGGAACAAGCAGAATGCTATTCAGCCAGCAATTCCCAATAGTCCCGCAGGAGAATGGATAACGCAGCCAACAGATTCCATGCGTGCTTACTTTGATCTTTGCATCATCAAGTACTTTCTTAATGTTATATCCCCCAATAATGATATGCAATCCAAACTAACATGGTTGTTCATTCGGTTTCCTGAAATTGACTTAAAAGCTCTCGGTTTTCCGCAGGGATGGGAAACGGAACCATTATGGAGGTAATAACATGTGGAATGGCTACTGATCATTCATTCCCTTACATGGTCTTCTTTGTTTCCTTTTTATCATATTACGGGGTCGGTTCAAACGCCCCATCCAATCCATATCTATGTAATTTTGATGTAACTGAAAGTTAAATTCGTTAAATTTTAGCCATTTCGTATCTATATAGAATCCACACAGTCACTTTTCTACCGTTTAGAGCGTATAATACTGATAATCAACTGATAATAGATACGTCGACTGTAGCAGCCTGACAGAAATCAGCATCCCCACGGGAGTAACGAAGATAGGAGAGAGGACATTCCAAAGCTGCGCGAATCTGACGAGCATCCAACTGCCGGAGACAGTGACAGAGATAGGCCAAAGCGCATTCAACTACTGTGGAAGTCTGAAGGAAATCAACATACCGAAAGCAGCGACAAGCATAGGAAGCTACGCATTCCAGTATTGTAGCAGCTTGACAGAAATCAGCATACCCAAAGCAGTGACAAGCATAGGAGTCTGCGCATTCTACGACTGCTCCGCCCTCGAAGAAGTCGTCCTCAGCGGCACCAACGACCAATTTGGCTTCTTCCTGCCCACCGTTGGTGATGGTGCATTCGCAGGCACCTCCGCCACCCTCCTCTTCCTCACCGATGTCACCGAAGAGATGTTCAAGGCAGAAGGAAATGCCGCCACATGCCAATCCTGGGGTAGTGTCACCTGGAAAGCCATCCACTACAACCTGACTGCGGATAATCCTGCCAGCCTGACAGACACCGCCAACTATAGCGGCCACTGGCTCAAGGACTCCCCCCAATAACCCCAACCCCATAACCCATAACCCATAACTCAAAATTCATAACTCATAATTCAAAACCCCATGGCAACAACCTTTGAAAAGCTCATCAGTCTCGTGGCCTACGACAACGCCCTGACCGAGCGCACGGACGACTTCTACCTCCGTGCCAAGACACAACCCCGCACACTGGACATCACCGAGATAGCCCGCGAAACAGCCCGGCAACTGGGCAAGTACGGCGAAAACCCGTTGGGATAACACCCCACGGCCCTACCCCCATAAGGGTGCGCACCCCCACCCCGAACGGCCCTACTTATACGAAACCCTAAAAAAGACACCCAACGAATGAAAACAAGGAACCACCTCCGCCGGACGCTACTGCTCCCCACCCTGCTGCTTGCCCTGCTGCCGCCCTGCGCCTGCACAGACGACATCTGCCCCGACACCGCCCCCCTGCCGGGGGCCGACAGTAAAGCCACAGCCTCCCTCATAGGCCACCCCATACAGATAGGCTGCATCGCCACAAGCGTGGAACAGCAGTCGCCCATGGCCGGAGAAGGAGGAGGGCAGACACGCGCCGACGGAACCACCGGCACACCCGCCACGGAAACCGGCTTCCCCAAAGTAGGAACCACCATCACCGTATTCATG
>OAZX01000338.1_pt1 | contig 25461 bp, 31 predicted proteins | sample 1495341 | NCBI WGS metagenome assembly OAZX01 (sample SAMEA2580119, study PRJEB22360) | human gut metagenome | biome: human gut; feature: human-associated habitat; material: faeces | place: Denmark | collected 2008/2010 | reverse complement strand
CTCGCCCAGCCCAGCCACGCCTTGCCGCGCCCCGCTCAGTCTGGATGCTTCCGCATCCTTCCCGCCAACGTCATGCGCTGGCGGTGGGATACGAAAATTGTTGTCTCGAGTTTTGTTGCGGGCTTGTCTCGGAACCCATGTTGCCGCCCAGTCGCCTTTCCGCGCCTTTGCTCGGCCCGCCGTCCCCTCGCGGCCTGTCTTCACATCACCAGTCTAACGGGCCTCTTTCGAGCTTTCCGGGCGGCCTCTTGCTCCGCCCACCGTATCGCTACGGCCTTCATGCCGCCCAAACCAGCTTCCTCCGCCCGGGGTTTCGGCTACTTTCCGGCTGGTGTGCCGGGCGTGTTCGCCTTCCCCGGGCGTCGTGAAGATATGTTTCCATACAGAATCAAAATAGTCAATACAAATGTTGCCATATAGAATCAAAAAAGATATAAAAATACCACCGGCACCAAACGGCATCGGCGGTCACGCCCGGGAGGGCACAAAAAAGCCCCTCACGAGGAGGGGCGGGGAGGTGAGTAGCTCAAAAATAAGATGGTAGTGTCGAACATCCTAGAGAAACTACCTGTCGCACGGCCTCAAGGACGCCTTCTTTTGAACAAGAATTTGTCGCGTCCATTAATTTTTGGCCTAGTGTTTTTTTTGATGTTATGGCTTCAGGCATAGAGTTAAGAATACTTAACGTTTTTTCTGTAAGTTGTACGTGTAAAAACTCGACTACTGGCAAACATGGATCCCAAAATGTTATATAATTGTTTTTCTGTAACCACATTAATGTGTAGTAAAACGGATCATACGGATCGTTTTTATTCTCATCAGGAAAGAAGTCTTTTTGATAAAAATCGACTGGTACAGGAAAGTTTTCATAACATTTAGAAAAAATTTCACCAGCAATGTCGTTAAATAAATCGAGGTTTGACATGATAGAAATTCCTGATTCTTTTGATGTGGCTATTCAAAACAAAGGATACAATCTTGTGGATGTGTACTATAACTCTATTTCAGGAGAAATTGACAGATACTTGATAGCAAAAAAGATAGTAGAAACATTTTCCGGTGAAGATCTTGTAATGTATTTAGCCCAAATTCTATATGGTATTGAAGTGCTAAAAAATAAATAAATATCCTCCCCGCTCCGGCGGGGATTTTCATTTGCTACAGGAGCTGCCATACCCACACCACTTTCCCGATAATCACATCCTCGTAGCCTTCAAAGGGTAGCTCTTGTGGCTCATATCGAGGATTATCCGAATACAGAATAATATTATCCTCTTTGCCGAGACGTACTCTCTTCACCAAGGCTCCAAAAGGAGGACGGCTGACGAGATAGATTCCTCCTTCTATGAGGTCCCCGTCCAGAGGGACAACACCTACGTAGGCTCCCTTTGAGATAGTTGGCTCCATGCTATCGCCAGTCACTTTGATCGCAGCAATATTAGGAAGAAAATATTGAGGAAGTACGGGAATTGTTACTTCTGGCGTACCTGAGAAAAACTCCGAAGGGGCTCCTGCTCCAGCGTGAGAAAAAACAGGAATAACCGGTAAGTCATCTCCTTCTACGGTCTCTGCTGGAGAATGAAAGCCGATCCGCTTTAAAATTGGCGCTAATCCAAGTTTTTCTTCAAAGAAAAGAATCTTATCTGACGGAACTCGCTCACCTTTTAGTTGTCCATTGATATATTTTGATATTGTTCCGCGTTCCGTGCCCAATAGTTCAGCAAGACGAGAAGTGCTTCCACGCCCGCCTTCATCCACTTTTTTCTTCATGCGCTGGACGATTTCGTCCCAGCGTTCTTGTTGAGTCTTCATGTATTCATCTCTGCCAGAAAAAAATGTTTCTGTCTCGAAACGTACTTGCTATTTATGATTCTTTATGGAATCATACAGGTCATGAACGCACTACAAAATTATAAGAAGCATAACCAACTGAAATACGCTGACATTTCAAGAATGACAGGGATAACTCGCTCATCTGTCTGGAAGCATTGTCATGCGGAAAAAATCCCACATGGAGCGTGTGCCGTCTACGCATTGAAGTTGGGCATTAGTTTGGAAACGCTCATACCAGACTGTCCTCCAGCCGCCCCCAGCACTCCCACCGAACTCGAAGAGGTGAGCCATGCTGAATAACTTTTTCCTCGCCGTTGCCGTGGGGCTGGTCATGCTTGTCGTCTTCATGCCCAGAGACTAGCCCCGCAGCGCACCGCCGGGCCACAGCCTCGGGCGTGGGGTACTCCGCTACGCGGTATACCCGCCAGCGGATGACGCCTGATGACAGGATGCGGACGCGCCAGAGCGGGCCGCGCCGGGTGAGGAGCAGGTGAACAAGGTTTTCCATACCCCCATTAGAGCATGGGGATACATCAAGGAAAATTATCTATGATTTACGAAAACTATAACACGCTGTCCGAAGTCGTTTCGGACATGATCGAAAACGGGGACAAGCCGATCAAAGCCATCGCTGCTGACATTGGCAAGCCGTATTCGACGCTCAAACGCGAGCTGAATGTGGACGACGACATGGCGAAGCTCGGGGCGGACGTACTGCTTGGCATTATGGCCTCCTGTGGCTCAATCGCGCCCTTGGAATGGCTGGCGGACAGGCTCGGTTATGTCGTGAAGCCGAAGGACTTTGCAGAGCCGGATAAGCCGACATGGGCGGAGGAATGCACTGATGACACGATATGTGGCGGGAGGATGGTCACGCGCATGCAGGAAGGCGCGCACCCGTCCATCATCTTCAAGGAAGCTGAAAAATGGAAGAGCAATATCGACCAGACCGCTACGCGATATTCACGAGATTACGAGAAAGCGAGGCAGTAAAATGCCGATCCTGATTTGCCAACAGTGCGGTCGGATGTTTGAGGTGACTCCCAGCCGCGAGCATTCGGCAAAGTTCTGCTCGAAAGAGTGCCAGCTTGCCGCCACCCAGAAAAAAGAGGCCAAGTGCGAATGCTGCGGAAAGGAGTTCACTCCCCTCAACCGCAATAACCCGCGCTTTTGCTCCCGCATCTGCGCTAGCGCGGCGCAAAGCGGCTTGAGCCGGGAAGCGTATCTCGCAAAAAAAAGCGCGGACAAGGCAGACCCCAGCGAGGGCAAGCACCTGTGCGCTGGGGTTGCCGGCAAGAGCTGCGGGCGGTGGATCACCGACTACAGGTGCCCGGCCTGCTGGGAAAAGCTGCGTAAAGGTTCCGACACTGAGGGGCTTCCGTCATACGAATTCCACGGAAGAAGATCCGGGGGGATGGAATGGGACTGGTAGGAAGGGGCCCCTGCCCCCACGGTCGGCTTCACCGCGACGGGCGCCGCGTCCTGTGCTTTGCGGACTGGTCGAAAGAGTACGGAGTCCCGGCGTGGTTCACGAAAAACGGCTACGTCAAAGATGTGCGGTTCTGCCTGAACTCCTGCGAGAAGAGGCCGGGCATTGTTGAAGTGGAACTTGAAGGTTTCAAGGCATAGGCAAAAGAAAAGGCCCTCTGAGGAGAACAGGGGGCCAAACGAAGGGGAATATGATGCGGATACATCAAAGGACTGAATGGAGCATCTCATTAATATGCCGTTCCGTCAAGGGAAAGGTGTGATATGGAACGCGGTTTTTTCAAAATTTATCGAAAGATAGAGGACTCAAAATCGTGGAGCCGGGGTGCGCTGTATCGCGGCCTTATGATCACACTTCTCGAAAAAGCGAACTGGAAGCGCGGTTTTTTCCATGGGCAAGAGATCCTTCCCGGGCAGCTGGCGTTCAGCGGGGAGTGTCTTGCTGACGAGTTGGATATACCCAGAACATCGGTTGTTCGCATGTTGCGGAATCTTGAGCTTGACGGCTTTCTGACACGCTCAAACATGAACAACCGATATACGCTTATAACGATAACAAATTGGCACAGTTATCAAGGTGTAGAAAATGACGGTGGTCAACCGATGGTCAACCAACGGTCAACCGATGGTCGACCAGTGGACACTATCAAAGAAGGTAAGAAAGAAAGAATAAATACACCCCCCTTACCCCCCACGGGGGGGAGTGTGTGTGCGGACGAGTACGAACACAGTTGCGGAACCAGTGCCGACAGCATGGACACCAGGCCATGTGAGGCCAGTTTGTCCGCAGATGAAATCAAGGCTCAGAGCAGCCTTCAGGCGGACAGCATGGAACCTAGGCCGTGCTGCCCCCCGAATGGCGACGTTGCGAACACGTCGGACACCGGTAGCCGCGCCGACAGCATGGACACCAGGCCATGTGAGGCGAAGGGCCGAAAAGCGAAGACACCGCGTATGCCGAAAGGGGCGGAGCTTCCACCGTACACCGAGCAGTTCGAGCGGATTTGGGCCAAATACCCGCGCAAGGATGCCAAGGGGAAGGCTTACAAGGCCTACATGGAGCTTCTGAAGGCTGGCGTATTGCCGGAAACGGACGACCTCATCGAGCGCATAGCGTATCGCAAGTTCGAGCCCGATTGGGAGCGGGAAAACGGGAAATACGTGCCCTATTTCTCGACATGGCTGCACAATCGCGGCTGGGAAGATGCGGGCTGTTTCAGCGATACGACGCCGGAACAGCGGGCGCGGAATGAAAGGGCTTCCGCGATTTATGCGAAGTACAACGGCGGGATGTGGAAACCGGGCCTGACTGTCGAGCAGGTGGAGGAGAACTGCGACCGCATGTATGCCGAGCTTGAGGCCGAGGGTTTGCTGTGATGGCCGCCCGTTGTCTTGAATCCGCGCTCAGGTTGCAGGCGATGGGGTGCAGCGTCATTCCGCTCGTTCCGCAGTCAAAGCGCCCATTGGCAAAGGCTCTTCCCGGCGGGAAATGGGAAGAATTTCAGCACAGGATACCCACGCCTGAAGAAATCCGCGGCTGGTTTGAAATCGAGCCCAACGCAAATATCGCGCTGGTATGCGGCGAAGTTTCGGGTGTGGTGGCGATCGATGTCGACGGGCCGAAGGGGCAAGCGTGGTTCAAGTCTCATATGCCGCGCCCCAACTGGTACCAGCTGACTTCGGCAAAGGACAAGTTCCACGCGTTCTATCAGCATCCCGGCGAGGGAAGGCGTATTCCTCCGTCCGTCAAGCTGGTGAACGATGAAATCGACGTGCGCGGGGATGGCTCCTATGTTGTGTTTGCGCCGTCGATACATCCTTCCGGGGCGGAGTATCGGGCGCATCAGCTTGACGGCTTCTCCGGCGTGGATTCCCTTGTCCCCTTGCCGGATATCCAGCTGGTCCGAGTGGGCGAGGATAAATACGAGGTCAAAGAAGCCCCGGATGGTCCGGCGACGGATCATGATGCTGACGTTCAAAAGGGCGGCAGAAATCAGGCGCTCACCAGTCTGTGTGGGCGGATGTATGCCAAAGGGCTGCGGGGGGAAGAGGTTCTGCTGTACGTGCAGGCATGGAACCTTGCGCATTGCAAGCCTCCGTTGTCGGACAAGGAAGTGAACACGATTGTGCGGAGCATGGCTTCGACACACGGGAACAGAAACCCGCAGAAGCTCAACGCAGGGGGGGTATCCCGCTGGGTTGCCATGTCTTCGGGAGAGTTTTGCATTGCAGATATTTACCGCGATCTTGGCATCCTGAAAGCCGAAGACAGGGAACTGTGCCAGCAGGAACTTCGGGAGCTTCTTTCTCGTGGGGAAATCGAGCCCTGCGGGAAACGCTCCGGATGGTACCGTAAGCGTGAAAGCGGATTGGAAGTCATAGACCTTGTACAGGAGGAAACCCCGCCGTTGGATTTGTGGCTCCCCTTTGGACTTCACAGAATGTGCTTTGTCCAGCCCCGGAATATCATCGTGATCGCTGGCGAAACAAACTCGGGGAAGACGGGCCTGCTCTTCAATTTTTGCTACATGAACAGGCACAAGCACAAGATCCGATATCTCTCTTCTGAAATGACGCCGAATGAAATCAGGGGACGCATAGAACGTTTTGGACTTGCGGTTGAAGAATGGTCGAAATTTACGACGTTTATTCAGCGTTCCAATCATTTTCATGACGCCATAGATCCAAACGGCATCAATATTGTTGATTTCTTGGAAGTTTATGAAGATTTCTCGAAAATAGGGGGAGATATCAAAAAGATTTTTGATCGTCTTCAAAATGGAATCGCAATCATCACGATTCAGAAGAAGAAAGGGGAGATGTTCGGAAGAGGTGGAGAATTCACTCTCGAAAAAGCAAGACTCGGCATTTCTCTTTTTACGCACGGGCATCTCCCAAACGGCATAGTCGGAAGCATGAAGGTGACCAAATGCAAGAACTATAGATCAGGATTCAATCCTGATGGAAGAGAACAGTTCTTTAGGCTGCTTGATGGGTATTTTTATGACTCCTCACCTATTCAGGAGATACCGGATTATAACCCGCATTTGGTTTTTTGGACTGAAAAGGACAGGAAACGCCTCGTTGATTCAATTGGCGATTACTGCAAGCAGGTTGCAGAGGTCCAAAAGGCGCAAGAAATGATAGATTTTTACGGAGAATGATATGTGTGAAGCAAAAACGTTCAAAGAGCTTATGGATGCTGTTTGTAACCTTTGTGAAGAAAGAAGAGAGGCGAACAGGACGATCAATATCGTTGGCGATCTCATCGCCATCGATAGGCCGAATGAATGGAAATATGAAATTCCCCTCAAGGATTGCGAGACAATCTGCGGCGCACTCAGTTGGATTTTCCATATGCAGGAAAAAACATGGGTCACACAGCCAATGGCTAAACGGATTGCAGCATTGATATGTGAGCATAACGGTCAAGAGTTTTGGGGAGGAAATTGATGCTCAGTATCCGCTGGATTTTGAAAGATTGCATCGTATCCGCCGCATGTCATGGGGCTATCGGCCCAAAGACCGCGCATTGGCTTCTGTCTTGCTTTGGTTTGATCCATGTCTGACTGCCCCCGGTACTGTGAAATCTTCGGCCCCGGCGCGTGTGCAGGGGTATTTGACAAAAAGGAGTGTGTGATGAGCACAGTGAAAAAATCGGTAATGGAAAATGTACGCCTCGAACTCCCTATCCCTCCGCTTGTCAATCACTACTGGCGGCACATTGCCATCAAGGGCACCCCAAGAACGCTCATATCTGCCCGTGGACGCGATTTTAGAAAAAACGTGATGCAGATTGTGGGTGATGAAAAGAAGGCTCTAAAAATCGATTCTCGCGTCAAAGTCAATGTGGTTGTTTGCCCGCCAGATCGCCGTAAGAGAGATATTGACGGGTATCTGAAAGCCCTTCTTGATTCCCTTACCCACGCCGGGGTGTGGCTGGACGATGAGCAAGTCGATTCGATTTACATCACACGCGGAGAAGTGGTGAAGGGTGGAAAGGCTGTTGTCGAGATCCTGCCGATGGAGGTGTGAGCATGGCTGAGAATGAACGGAAATTGCTGTGCGGGTGGAAGTCCATCACAGCCTACACCCGAGTGAGCCGCCTCCTCATGATCCGCTACGCCTACCCCGTCCACGACTGCGACAGGGCAACTCATGACGGGTACGGCGTCTGTGCCTATACCGACGAGCTTGACGCGCACAGGGAGGCTATGAGCGTGCAGCATCGACGTCACGAACAGGATGAAAGGGTTCTTGCGGCGCTTATGCGGCGGCTGTCGGAAGCACGCGGGAAGCACCCTGTTTTCGCGGAGGGCAAATACCACGCGCTTGGCGTCATCGGCGCGGAGTACCACGAGCTGGAGAAGGCCGTGGAGTATGAGTCCGCCGAACGTATGGCTGACGAGGCCCTTGACGTGGCGGTAACTGCACTCCGGTTATGGTGCGGGGAGCACGAGGTTGGGCAATGAAGAAGATTAATAGCGATCCCAGAGACTGCCCAGTATGCGGAAAACGTGGATACCGCTCTTCGCGCACCAAGCGTCCAGATGCTTTTGGAGTCAGGTTCACATACAGATGCCAGTGCGGTTACCTCTGGGATGTGCGCTTGGTGGCCATTGATTGTCGTAAAGCTGGCATCCCTCCAAATGAAGGCGCAATTCAATGTGGTTAAAAAGAAGTCTGTACACAGTGTACAGATTGCCCATTGTCTACGCTCTCCTCCATGTTACGCTCCCGGCAAAAGTCAGGAGCGTTTTTTTATGCACTACACCGAAGCCCGTTGGTCCGGGAAATGGCCAAACTTCACCCCGAAGGAGATCGCCTGCAAATGCTGCGGGGAGATCGTCGTGGACGAGGAGAGCATGGACGCGCTCCAGCGGCTCCGCGACTTGTGGGGCAAACCGCTCGTCATCAACAGCGCGCACCGCTGCTTCAAGCACAACAAGGAAGTGGGCGGGGTCGCGCATTCGCAGCATCTCACCCTCGCCTTTGATGTCCGTATGCCGAAAGCGCGGCATGAGGCGTTCATCAAGCTGGCCCGGCAGTGCGGTTTCCGTGGCATCGGCCACCGCAACTACGAAACCTTCGTGCACCTTGATATGGGGCCGGAACGGGAGTGGTAGAGATGGAACAGACCGTGATTGATTTCATCTTTTCGACGTTGACGAGCCTTGCCGCCCAGTATCCCGAAGCCTCGTGGATCATCACCGCAGTCGCCGGGCTCATGTCCCTATGCGGGGTGGCTGCCGTCATGACTATCTGGCTTCCTGTTCCCAAGGAGACGACTGGAGCCTATGCCGTCCTCTACCGCTGGGCCCATGCCCTTGCCGCGCACTTCGGGCAGAACAAGGGCGCCGTGGCTGACGGCAAGTCCGAAACCGTGAAGGCCGAAGTCAAGGCCGTGACGGGGAAGTGATGTGCGGGCCGTCCTTGAGTTCCTCGCTGCGCTCGTCGATCTCCTCAAGCTGTGGCTTCGCCAACGGTACGGCGAACGCCGCGAGGCTGCTCGTGCTGCGGATCGCGTTGCTGTTCGTGATGACGCTGGCGGCGAGTGGGTGCGCTCGATGGGCGGAACCGACCGCCGCGACAAGCCCGGCTCCGCTGACGCCGGGGGCCGTCGTGACGGGTGAGTGGTCCTACACCTACCGGGGCGAGACGTTCACCGAGCCCGGCGAGTGGGTGCATCTGCCCGCTGGGGAGGCCGGGAACCTGCTCCTGTGGATCAAGAGCGTGGAGGAGGCGCGATGATACAACCGCCCGCCCCGATGGAAGGCCTTGCCTACTACACACAGAGTCTGTTGACCATGTGGCCGGAGAAGGCTGTCATCGGTTCTTTTCTTGCGGGAGTCGTCTCGCTGTTCGGCGCGGATGCCTACTTGCTGTGGATGATGGCCGGAATGCTGGTGGCCGACTTTGCCTTTGGGCTGGCGGACGCCGTGCGGCGCAGGCATTTCCGTTGCCGGATGCTGGCGCACGGGGCGCTCAAGTTCCCGGCCTACTGCCTTTACTTGCTGATTGTCGGCGTGGTCAACGCCAGCCTTTCCCGGTCTTTCGGCGGGTTCGACATGCCGTTGCTGAATCTTTTCATTGCCTACCTGATCATTACGGACGCCGTATCCGTCATTGCCCACATGCAGCGGCTCGGCATCCCCGTGCCAGATCTGTTGCGGCGGGTGCTCCTTCGCAGCAAGCGGAAGGTGGAGCGGCGGGTGGATGAGGCCGTGGGCGGGGACGACGATGACGTTTAGGCCGTTGGGGGAGGGGGGATCGGATCTCTGGAGCACACAGCCCCGTGACCGCGTGTGCCCCTTTACGCACAGTTTCGGGAAAATTTAGGGGGGTAATTTTGTGGGCAAGCATGGGGGCATGTACGGGGCGCAGTGGCGCAAGGCGCGGATTGCCTTTCTGCGGGAGCATCCGTTTTGCGCGATGTGCGGGAAGGCTCTGCGCGGTGCCGACGCCGTGGTCGACCATATCCACCCGCACCGAGGGGACCCCGTGCTGTTTTGGGACGAGAACAACTGGCAGGCGCTCTGCAAGTTTTGTCACGACTCCCGCAAGCAGCGGGTGGAGCACGGCGGCATCATTGGCGGCCATGACGAGAACGGGATGCCCACGGACAAGGCGCATCCTTGGAATGCGGGGATGTGATGGGAGCACGGGGCCCGGAACCTGAACAGTCAAGGCGGCTGCGGATGATGACGCCCGCCGGGAGTTTTTTCCCGCACCCGGAGGGCATGTCCGAGGATGCGGCGGAACTGTGGCGGCACATCGTGGACGCGCACCCGCGAGGCTATTTTCAGGCCGGGGACGTGCCGCTACTGCGGGCCTACTGTGATGAGTATGTACGGCGCAACCGTGCGGAACAGATGCTTGCCGAGCAGGGAGAGGTCATAGAGACGGCTTCCGGTGCGGTGAAGCGCAACCCTTGGCACGAGGTCCTTGTGAACAGCAATAGTTCCCTGAGTCAGCTGGCGACAAAGCTGCGCCTGTGTGTGAACAGCCGCATCACAGCCAAGACAGCCGGAAAGAACGAAGAGAAGCCGAAGCCTAAACGGGCCGGACTGATGTTTGGAGCGTAGACGAATGACCAGAGCGGAGAAAGTGATTGCCTTCATCGAAACCCTGCGGACGCCGGACGGTGCCGGGGTTGGTCTGCCGTTCGTGCTGCGCGAGTGGCAGAAGGCGATCATCCGGGAGGTCTACGATGCGGAAGACGCGGAAGGGCGGCGCGTGGTGCGCCAGGCGGTGCTGTCCATGTCTAGAAAGAATGGCAAGACCGCGTTGGTGGCGGGGCTGTGTCTCGCGCATCTGTGCGGTCCGGAAGCCGTCAGAAACGGGCAACTCTATTCCGTAGCCTTCGACCGGGAACAGGCCGCCGTGCTGTTCAAGCTGATGGCGGCAATGGTCTACATGGACGACGAGCTGTCCGATCGCCTGAATGTCGTCGAGTCGCGCAAGAAGCTGGTTGACCCAGTGAGTGGTTCTGAGTTCACAGCCCTGTCCAGCGAAACGAAAGGCAAGCACGGCAAGTCGTCCTCCTTCATCGTGTTCGACGAGTTGGCGCAGTTCGGCGCGGACCGTGAGCTGTACGATGTGATGATGACTTCACGGGGCGCGCACGCCGATCCGCTGGTGTGGTGCATTTCCACACAGGCCGCCAGCGACAACGCCGTCCTTTCCGAGCTCATTGACTACGGCCAGAAGGTGATCCGGGAAGAGATTGAAGATCCGAAATTCAAGACGTTCCTTTTTTCGGTGCCGATGGATGCGGATCCGTGGGATGAGGCCAACTGGTATCTGGCGAACCCGGCCCTTGGCGATTTCCGGTCTTTGGAAGAAATGCGCGAGACGGCGGAGAAGGCTAAGCGGATGCCCGCAGCCGAAGCAGCGTTCCGGAACCTGTACCTGAACCAGCGCGTGGACGGCGCGGCGCATTTCATCACCACGGAAGTCTGGCGGCGGAACGGTGGGGAACCGGATTTGGCGCTGTTTGAGGATTTGCCCGTGTTTGGCGGCCTTGACCTGTCCGGGAAGAACGACCTCACCGCGCTGATCCTGACGGTTCAGGATGAACAGGAGTTTTGGCACGTTATGCCGCTGTTCTGGACGCCCGCCGAGGGCATCCGGGACCGTTCGGATCGCGATCACGTCCGGTATGACCTCTGGGCGCAGCAAGGCTTTTTGAACACCACGCCGGGCAGAACCATCGACTATCGGTTTGTGGCCCTCAAGATTGCGGAACTGCACGGGAAAATGTCCATAGCCGGGCTGAAGTTCGACCGCTGGCGCATCGACGACATGGTTCGCGCTCTCCGTGAGGAAGGCGTGGACGCATGGGTGGAAGGCAGGGATGATCCCGTTCAAGGAGGGTTGCGGATGATCCCTCATGGGCAGGGCTTCCGGGACATGAACCCGGCGGTGGAAACGCTGGAGGATGTACTTGCCGAAGGAACCATGCGTCACGGGATGCACCCCGTCCTGACCATGTGCGCCTCGAACGTGCGGGTGCAGCAGGACCCGAGCGGGAACCGCAAGTTCGACAAGATCAAGAGTACGGGCCGGATTGACGGGATTGTCGCGCTGGCGATGGCCATGAACTGGACTGAATATGAGGTCCCGGAAAAAGAGGGCGGCCTATTCGATTGGGCCGGATTTCTGGCCTCTGAAGGGGAAGGCCTATGAGTTGGTGGAATCCTGCGACATGGGGGCAGACGCCCAAGGCATCGTATGGCGGAACGCTGGAAGATGAGGCCCGCATCATGGAAACTCTGCTTGGAGGATCTGCTGGTTATCCCACGGCAAGCGGTGTGGTGGTGAACGAACATACGGCCATGAAGGTGAGTGCCGTGTACCGTTGCGTGGCCCTTTTGTCTGGAACGATCGCCAGCCTGCCGTGTGAGGTCTATCGCCTTGCCCGTGGCGGAAAAGCGGAGCCGGCCGTAGACCATCCGGCCTATTACCTGCTGCATAACGAGGCTTGCGCCCTCATGACGGCGCACCAGTTCTGGCGGACCTTTCTCTGGTCTGCCTTCATGCACGGCAATGGGTATGCACTGGTAGGCAGAACCGCGCTCGGCACTCCAAAGAGCCTTTCGTGGATAGCCCCGTACCGTTGCATGCCCGAGCTGAACGACGACAAGACGCGGCTCCGTTACCGCATGATGCTCTCCAATGGCGAAAGTGCTGTTTTCGACCAAGACGATGTGCTTCACTGGACGTTCCTAGGCTGGGACGGCGTGAAAGGCATGTCGCCAATGGACTGTGCGCGGGGGGCCATTGCCCTTGCGGTGGCGGGACAGGACTTCAACGAGAGGTTTTTCAGCCAGGGCAATGCCGCCGATTACGCGTTTGAGTTTCCCCAGAAATTCGACTCTGAGCAGGCCAAGCTGTTCTACGATACATGGGAACGGAACCACACCGGACGGTCTAGGTCACGTATGCCCATTGTTGCCGACAACGGCGCGAAGGTAACCCGTCTCGACTTCAAGGCCGACGAATCACAGCTGATGGAAAGCCGCTCGTTTCAGGTTGAGGATATCTGCCGGTTCTATGGTGTTCCGCCGCACATGGTCGGGCATACCAGCAAGAGCACCTCATGGGGAACAGGCATCGAAGAACAGACGCTCGGCTTCGTCAAATTCACTTTGCGCGACATCCTTAAGGGGCTTGAACAGGAAATTGACCGAAAATTACTGCGATCTGCCAAGTTTTACAGCAAATTCAATCTTGATGCGCTGCTTCGGGCCGACTCCAAGGGCCGTGCCGATTTCTACAAGGCGGCTCTGGGAGGCACGCAGAACCCCGGCTTCATGACGGTCAACGAGGTGCGTGCGCTTGAAAACCTCGCACCGCTCGACGGCGGTGACGAGCTGCACGCGCCGGAATCCGCAGGGCAGTCGGACACAACGAACCAGCCTGATACGACCACAAATGGAGGTGGCAGCAATGCAGCCTAATACGATGAACGCCCGCCAGTTGCTTGAAGACGCTAGGAGCAAGGCAAAAGCCAGAATTGATGCCGGGGGGCCCCGCCTGCTTTCTCCTGCCACGGTGGTCAATGCCGAAGAGGATGAGGCTACGGTGTACCTGTATGACGCCATTGACCCTTGGTTCGGTATTGACGCTGGGGAGTTCGTGAAATCGCTCAGTGATATCTCCGCCAAGACGATCCATCTGCGCGTCAATTCCCCCGGCGGTTCCGTGTTCGACGCCGAGGCCATTCAGACGGCCCTGCAACAGCACAAGGCCCGAGTGGTGGCGCATATTGACGGCGTGGCGGCCTCCGCAGCCACTTACATAGCCCTTGCGGCTGACGAGGTGGAAATGTCCGACGGTGCTCTGTTCATGATTCACAACGCATGGACAGCCGCTTTCGGAAACGCCGCCGAGCTGGTTGATACGGCTACGCTGCTGGAGAAAATCGATGCCAATATCCTGCGCGACTATCAGGCCAAGACGGGTAAGAGCACCGAGCAACTGAAGGCGTGGATGGATGCGGAAACGTGGTTCACGGCTCAGGAAGCACTTGCCAACGGCTTTGTTGACCGCATCCACGGCAACACGGATGGCGATGATGCCAGCGACAAGTGCAAAAAAGAATCGAAAAATTCCGCCGAAAACAGTGAGGACGCATCTGCGCATCGTGCGCGTGAACGCGCCCTTGCTCTCGCTGAGGCGGGTTTCTAGCGGGAATTCCCGCAATTAACAGGCACAGGAGAAACGATATGCCTATTTCCATTCAAGCCCTGCGGGAACAGAAGGCCGAAAAACTCAAGGCCGCCCGCGAATTGCAGTCTAAGGAAACCTTTACCGTCGATGATCAGACCGCGTTTGACGCGTTGCTGGCCGAGGCCAACGCCCTTGAATCCCGTATTCAGGGACAGATGAAGCTGGAGGGCCTTACCGATCCGCAGCAGGCCGAAAGCGTTGCTGGTTTCACCAACGCAGGCGGTCACGTTGAAGTTGCCGCCAAGCCCGTCTACCGCAACCTTGGCGAGCAGCTTATCGATGTGCAGGCCATGACGCTGGACACCGCCGATGCCCCGAAAGCCCGCGAACGCTTCATGCAGGTGGTCAATGCTGCTTCCGGTGCGTCCACGGGTGTGGACAGCGAAGGCGGATATCTCGTGGAAACGGACAAGTCCAGCGGGATCATGACCTCCGCCATGGAAAACGGTCTTCTGGCCCGCCGCGTAACGGTACAGCCCATTTCCGCCAATTCGGACGGTTTTGAATACCTCGTCTCCGATGATCGCAACCGTACCACCCGCAACGGCCTGTCCGTCTACTGGAAGGGAGAAACCACGGCTATGGCCTCTTCGGGAAAGGTAGCACTCAAGACTCGCGAAATGCGGGTGAAGGATCTGTACGGCCTGCTGTACGTCACCAACCGCATGCTCCGTGATGCCCCGGCCCTTGCCGCGTTTGCCCAGCGTGCTCTGCGCGAGGAGTTCGCCTTCAAGCTCGATCAGGCGATTTTTGAGGGCTCCGGACAGGGTCAGCCTCTCGGGATCATGAATTCCGCACTGCCCATTACCGTAGCCAAGGAAAGCAGCCAGACGGCAACCACCTTCAACGCGGCCAATGCCGTGAAGATGCTGGCCCGGTTCAAGGGGAACATGGCCAACGCTGCGTGGTTCATGAATCAGGACGTTCTTCCGCAGCTCCCCATGATGACCGTGGGCAACCAGCCTGTGTTTATTCCCGGTGGCAGCTTCGCCAATGCCCCGTTTGGCACGCTGTTCGGTCGGCCCATTGTGCCGCTGGAGTTCTGCGAAAGTCTTGGAGCCAAGGGTGACATTATCCTTGGCGACTTCTCGGAATACATGATTGTGCAGAAAGGCGGCATGGAAGTTGCCGAATCCATGCACGTCAAGTTCCTTACTGACGAAATGGCCTACCGCTTCATTACCCGCGTTGACGGACAGCCCATGCACAATGAACCCATTACGCCGCTCAAGGGTGCGAACACTCTTTCGCCCTTCGTCATGCTTGCGGCCCGCGCCTAGGAGGAACCCCGTATGAATATCGTTGAAAACGCCCATATCGTCTCTGCTTTCAAGCCTCAGGCCGGGGGAAGTGCTGTTGCTGGGGATTACATCTGCCTCAAGGGGGCTACCCACGTCACGGTGCTGGCGCACGTCAACCAAGGGAATGCAGCGACTGTCGCCTTGACCATTGAACAGGCCAAGGCCGTTGCTGGAACAGGATCGAAAGCCATCACGGAAGCAGTCCCCGTGTATCTGGTTGCCGACGCTTCTGTTTCCGATGTGTGGGTGCGCCAGGAGGACGCTGTATCCTTCACCACTGACGAAACCCTCAAGGAAAAGCTGGTAGTTTTCGAGGTTGATGTGGACACGCTGGACACCAACGGCGGCTTTGACTGCCTGTGCCTCAAGGCAGGAGCCAGCAATGCCGCAAACATCATTTCTGCAACATACATCGTCACCGGAGAACGCTACCACGGCTCCAGCGTGATCGTGGATTAACGATGCCGCTGCCCGGCATGAAAACGTGCCGGGCAGTCAAGAGGAACACCCATGCAAAGGTTCGGAACGACGTTTTTGCGGTGCACCACGGATGCCGACTTTGAGCCGGTGACGCTGGAAGAAGCAAAGCTGTATTGCCGTATCGATACGGGCAGTGAGGAAGATTCGTTGCTATCCTGCCTCATTACGGCGGCAAGGCAGCACGCCGAGCGTAAGACGGGGCGTGTTCTCCGGGCTTCGACATGGACATGGCGCGTTGGAGGGGAGTTCCCTCTTGGCGCAGTGCTTCCCGTTCCTCTTGCCCCCTGTTCTTCCTGTCTGTCTGTGTCTGCGGATGGCGTTACTCTGGACCCCTCTCTGTACGCCTTTGCTCCCAGCGGCAATGGCGGCAATGAGGCGCCCCTTTTGGCCTCGCTTACTCCCCTGCACGGATTTCCGGCACGGGGGAGTGTTGACGTTGTACTGACTGCGGGGTGGGCCGCCGATTCCATCCCGCAGGCCCTGAAACAATGGATGCTGGTACGCATCGGGACGCTGTACGAACAACGGGAAAGCTTTACCGTGGGCGCGAATTTCAACGAATTCGGACACGGCTTTGTGGACAGTCTGCTTGATTCCTACATCGTCACGGGGGTGGTCTGATGCGCTCGGGAATGCTTCGCCACCGCGTGACCATCCAGCGGCAGGAACTCGTTTTTGGGAAATTTGGAGCCCCGCTACATGACAAGGTCTGGGAAAACGTGGCGACGGTCTGGGCTTCGCTGGAAGCCATGAACGGGCGGGAGTTTTTCGCCAGCCAACAGGCACAGTCCGAAGTCACGCAGCGCATCCGCATCCGGTATAGGCCGGACGTGACGGCGGACATGCGCGTCATTCACAACGGGAAGGTGTTCAACATCGTTGCCCCGTTGCCGGACAATCGGGGCCGGGAACTGGTGCTGATGTGCCGGGAGGTGAGCTGTGAGCAATGACGTCGTGGTGGACATCCCCATCGAAGACATCCGGGCGGGCGTCCGGGCGGAGATTGATTCCGATTTGGGAGGCATTGCCGCGCAGGTCTTTGAAAAGGCCAAGGCTTCAACGGCGTTCAGGGACAAGACGGGGAGGCTGCGGCAATCCATCTGGATTTACCGCTCGAAGTACAAGGACGGCGGCTATGTAGTCTATGTGAAGGCCCCGCATAGCCACCTTGTGGAGTTCGGGCATGTGCAGGTTGCCAAGGACGGAAAAACCGTACTGAAGCACGTTCCCGGAAAGCATTTCCTCCGCAAGGCCAGAAACGCCGTCCGTCGGAAAGTTGATGCGATGCTTCAAGAAATGATGGGAGATGCCCACTATGGCAAGCGCCGTTGATTTTGAAACTGTCCTGCTGCGGATGTTGCAGGAGGATGCGGGCTTGTCCGCATTGGTCGGCAGCAAGGTTTTCCCCTTGTTCATTCCGTCCGGGAATTTCCTTCCCTGCGTCACGTTCCAGCGCATCGGCGGGAGGCCCGCCAACACGCTGTCCGGGGCGTCAGGTCTGGAGGAAATCGACCTTCAGATTGACGTGTGGGCGCGGGACTATGACGAGGCAAAAGCCATTGCCAAGGCCGTGCGCGCCGCCATGCCGCCGAGCGGCGACGTGTTCGGGGCGCATCTGATTGAGGATCAGGATTTGTACGAAAATGGAACCACCTACTTCCGCGTGAGCATGGAGTACAAGGTCTGGTTCCTCGAAACAGAATAAGGAGTGATTATGCCTATCGAAAAGATTGCTCGTGGCTATAAAACCACATGCCTGCTGGATTTTGAAACAAGTTTCGGAACGGCTCCCGATGTCGCGGCAGGAAAGCTCATGCCCATCAATTCGTTCGGCCTGAATGTATCGCGCGCCAAGAACAGCGCGGCGACGCTGACCGGACGACGTGACCCTTCCGAACCCTTTGACGGCAATGTCGAGGTATCAGGCGCGCTGACTGTCCCGGTTGACGCCCGTGCCTTCCCCTACTGGCTGAAGTTGTTGTTTGGGGCGGCTACCACCACCGGTTCCGGGGAATCCAACGCCACCGCGCCGTTCACCCATGTGTTCAAGCCCGGAGACGAGGCTCCCTCCGCCATTGTCCAGAGCACATACGGAACCACCCCCGCCACCTTCGGGAAGTTTACGGGGTGCAAGGTGTCTTCCCTGGCAATGCAGGCTGGCGGGGATGGCGAGCTGACCGCTACGGTCAACCTCGTGGGGCGCGATGTCGAATATTCGGAGACGAACTACAATTCCGACGCCCAACTCGTGAATATGAAGCGCTTCAGCAATTTTCAGGCGACATTGCAATCCGACGGCGCGGCGATTGCCACCATTACCGATTTCAGCCTGACCATAGATAACGGTTTGGACACCTCTATTCGTACAATCGGTTCCGGCGGGAAGCTCTATGACATTCCCGAAGGCCTCATGTCCGTTTCCGGAAGCATGACGGCCATGTTTACGAACATGACGCTGCTCAACAAGGCAAAGGACAATACGGAACTCTCCATGGAGCTGGGGTGGAGTATCGACGAAAACAACAAAATCACCTTCAAGATGCCCGAAGTACAGATTCAGTTCCAAGGTCCCACCGTGGATGGTCCCACTGGTGTCAAGGCTGAATATCCGTTCGTTGCCTACTTCAACGATGCTGCGGACAACGCCTGCATCATCGCCACCGTCGTCAATGACGTGGCTTCCTACTAACCATCAACTATCAAAAGGAAAAACATCATGCGTAACGTGACCATCTCCACCGGCGAAACCTTCCCCGTCTATCCTCTCAAGGCCAAGCAGGTTCGTGACCTCCGCAAGAATCCGTCCGAAGACGCCTTTGAAGACGTGTTCAATACGCTTAAGCTGGCCGGATTTGATGCTGCCAAGGTCGAAGAGCTTTATTTTCCCGACGTGCTGGCTCTCAGCAAGGCCGTTACTCAGGAAACCTTCGGCGTGGAGGAAGAAGAAAAAAACTAGCGGCGGTCTGGGAGTGGCTTTCCGGCGAGGGCGCGGAATACTGCGACACCTGCCGGAAGGCCGCCAGCCAGAATGCTGATTCTTTGAACTGCGAAGGTTGCGAAGGCCGTTGCCCCGACCTCATGCCAGATAACGCGGATGCGTGGGAACTGCTCCAAGCGGGCGCTACCCAGCTCCGCATGCCCGGCATGGGCGGGCCCGTCGGGTTCGACTACAACGCGCTGGCAATGCTGGCTGAAACGCTCGGCATAGACATTACTCCGGGCCTGTGGCGGAAGGTGCGTGCCGTGGAAACGGTTATCCGCCGCAACGCCGCGAAACAAGCTGAAAAAACGCAACAGGCTTCCGCATCCACGCGGTGAGCGGTTCATTGACAACGGCATAGCGATTTGCGGATGGAAAGGGCCGGGTTCCTCTCGGTTCCCGGCCCTGTGTTTTTATCCCATTATCCTGTTTGCGGCCCGTGCCGAGACGATAGCCAGCCTCATGCGCGACAGCCCGGCGTCAATCCAGTTGTAGGCGTCGTAGGACTGGGCGCTCAACGCGCTGGACAGCCTGTCGACATCCCCCGGATGCGCGGCGGGGAGTGTTCTGAGCAAAGCAGCGAATGCCCCTTGGTTCAAGCGGATATACTCGGCGTTGAGTTCGGAGAGGCGGGAACGGGTTTCCCCGGCGAACTCCATGAACTTGGCTTCAAGGCGTTCCAGCTCCTTCACCCGGTCGCGGTAGATGTTGGATACGGGGAGCGTGCGGGCAGGGGCGGAAGCGGGGGGAGTGGGAAGCGCGTCGATCTTGCCCTGCACCCAGCGGATAGCATCCTTAACCTGTGCTACGGTCAGGGCGTCAACGGAAGCCACGCCGAAATGCGCGTTCACCTGCGCCCGTGCGGAAGCGTAGTGAATCGGGGCCATGCCCACCCATGTGTTGATGATGGCCGTGAGCGCCTTGCGTTCAGGGTCGGTACGCTTGGAGATGGGAGAAGGGGCAGGAGCGGGTTCTGGACGGGCAATCCGGAAGAACGTTTCTTCCAGAAGCTCAAACATATCCCAAGCCCGATCAGAGTTCAGCATCTTGGCATGACGGGCCGCCCCGCGCTCCGTCCAGAGGGTGAGGGCGTTTACATTTCGAGCAATTTTCACAGAGTCGAAAATTTCGACGCTGTGCTTGAACCCTCTCAATTCATTACCGGAAAGAGAGTAGAAATGCTTGCCCTCGGTGAACCGTTCCTTGTTATTGGCAAAGTTCTGACGGATTTGCTTTGCCTCCACCTCATACGCCTGAGCAAGCGATTCTGTGGTGACAACGGGGATGCCTTTGTAGGCGAGACGGGGAAGGGAAGGGGTGGAAAGCTGACTCATGATGAGCCTCCTTACGAAAAGTGTTCAATTCCCTTCTCTTGACATAAAAGAAGGGCCGGGAGCTTGAACACCGCTCGTAAGTGCGGCCCATACACCTTTCCCTTGCGGGTATTGTATAATGGATGGACTCCCGGCCCAAATACAGGCTGGATGATACACCACTCCCAAGATAAAAAACATTCTTGACAGGGCATAAAAAATCCGCATCTGCGGGCGCGGTATCCGCTTACGAACGGCTGTTCAAGGCCGTACGGAGACAACGCCACAAAAACGGGGGAATGTCAAGATGTTTATGGCCAGACAGTTTTAGCTATTACTTTACGGATAGTTGCACAATTGTCCGGGGAAGAGCCATTTGCCTGCTCCTTAGCAGCCTGTTCCATACCCGTGGCAAAAACAAGAATTAGAGCTGATTTTTCGTTATTTTCAAAAGTTCGGTCCATCCATGAGCCAACTCTACTAAGTTCGTTTTGCATATCATACCCACACCCTAAACCTCTTCCAGTAAGTATTGCATAGGTGGTGAGGCGATCAATATCCTCAGCAGAGGCACAAAGACCTTTATTTGGGAAAAATGTAAAAACTCCAACAGCTAGCATGAGGAACAGTTTTTTCATTTTTGCAACCCCGCAGCCTTTTCTGGCATGTCATGCTTGCATTTTGGGCACCATGTTGCGCCTTCGGTTAATTCAGTGCCGCAATCAGGGCAGGCCACGGTGTCAGGACAGGTAACGGTGCTTACTGGGGCATCAACAGGTTCAACATCTCGCCCGCAGTGCTTACAAACCTTGGCTTCCTTCAGGATTTGTTCTGCACAGTGGGGGCATTTTCGTAATGTACTTTCATCTGGTGCTGGTCGTCCCATGAGTCCGACGATCAAAAGGCCGATAGGCCCGAGCAGAAAACCGCCTATGAGCCATCCGAAAACACTCCTTCCTTTCGACGATGCGATAGCCGCCGCTCCTATGCCGCATACGATCCACAATATGATGTATTCCATCATCTATATCCTCCTGCCCTTCCCACACCACAGGGGGCCGGGAAAGTCAACAGGCGGCTGGGTGGGTAATGAAATTCCTGTATCTTGATGCAGTGATACAGATGCGGCAGGGCACGAAAAAAGGCGGCTCCGAAGAACCGCCTACGGGAAATCTTACGCGGGAACCGCCCGCAATTTCACATCAAGCGCGGTCAGAATTTTAGCGATGGTTTCATAACGCGGCTTCGCACCGGGGCGAAGCGTCTTGTATAGGCTCTCGCGGCCTAGTCCCGTGCTTTCCGCCAACTTCGCCATGCCTCTGGCGCGGGCGACCGTGGCGAGAGCTTCCAAAAGGGCATCAGGGTTGGGATCCTGCATGGCCTCGGAAATGTATTCGGCAATAGCCTCTTCGCTGTCGAGGTATTCGGCGGCGTCAAAAAGCTGGAATTTGCTTTCGTCCATGTTTATTCCTCCATCATCTTTCTGGCTTTGGCGATGTCTTGTTGTTGGGTGGACTTGTCGCCGCCTACAAGCAGGAAATATACGATTTCACCTTCCCGCGTGTAGTAAAGCCGATAGCCGGGGCCGTAATGGATTCTCATTTCCGACAGTCCACCGCCCAACGCCTTGGCATCACCGAAGTTGTCGCGTCTGGCATTGTCAATACGTGAGAGGATTTTGATTTTCCCCTTGGTATCGCGCAGCTTTTTGAGCCATTCGTCAAAGTCTTCGGAGCGTTTGATGATGTTCATGTGTAGAGTGTATCCATAGGGATACAGAAAGTCAACGTCCATCCGCAAATCGCCATGCCGCCCAAAAAAGGAAAATGAAGCATGGGTAAATCAAAGTTCACCGTATCCCTCGATACGGACGGAATAACCAAACAGGTTGCGGATGCGGCTTTCAAGAGTGTCCTGTATCAGGTCGCCGATCAGATCTTGGGAGAATTGACCAAGAAGAATGCTTTTTTCGACGACCAAACCGGAGAAATGCGCCGATCCTTCAAAATGTCAAAGATGAGGTACGGGACGGGGTATATTATTTATTCTGATAATCCACATGCTTGGTATTTGGAAAAAGGACACGCCATCGTTAAGGGCGGGAGAGTCGTCAAACAGGTGCCGGGAAAGTTTTTCATGCGTAAAGCCAAGAACAGGGTCAAGCGCAGGCTCAACGAACTCATTAAGACGTTTGACCTGTCATTGAGCCGCGTTCGCGGCCTTCATATCGGAAAGGGGAAATAACTATGTCTCTTGCAAAAGAATCCGGCCTTTATCTTTCGGTTGGGCTTGATGACTCTCCTTTCCAGAAGGACATGAAGGCATTCATGCTCACAGCCCAGCGTGCTGGGGACACCGCATCCAAAGCCTTTGACGGGGCCTTTACTCCCAATAAAATCAGTTCCAGCTTCACCAACCTTGCAAAGAGCATCAATACGGCTTCCGCCGCCGCAAGACACCTGAATACGTCCATCAAAGTATCAGGGCTTGATGCATTGGCAAAAAGCGCTGGCCTTTCTGCTTCCGGCCTTGACAAGATGTACGAAGCGGCGATCAAGGTCGCGCGGGATTCCAGTCTCGAAAGGGCGTTTGCCAACATCCAGAAGCAAACAGGGATGTCCACGCTTGGAATGGCAAAGTTTCGCTATGAGCTGGGAGATACGTCCGGGGCGTTGTCTACGCTCTGGAGTGGGGCAAAATCGGCGGCAATTCCGATTCTTGGCGTTGGTGCGGCGGCTTTGTATGCCGGGAAAGCATGTCTTGATGCCACAGTGCAAATGGACAGGCTGAATAAATCATATCAATCCATCGAGGGTAGTGCAGGTTTAGCACAAGAAAAACTTGATTTTGTATACAAGACATCACAAGAGCTTGGTCTTTCTTTCGTATCTACAGCTGAATCAGCAAAGATATTCTTTGCGGCTGCCAAGGGAACTACGCTTGAAAAAGATATGGATAGGATATTCAAGAGTGTGTCTCAAGCAGGTACTGCTCTTTCCTTGTCCACAGAACAAATGGGCGGCGTATTCCTTGCTTTTACTCAGATTATTTCTAAGGGTAGAGTTCAGCAAGAGGAAATCCTTCAGATCGCAGAGCGTTTCCCGGGAACCTATCAGATGGTTGCCGATGCATTAGGTAAAAGCACTACAGAATTGGTAGATTTTATTGCAAAAGGGAATGTAACTGCTAATGATCTGCTTCCGAAACTTGCAGATCAGTTTGAGAACAAATTTGCAGTAGCCGCAGAAAATGCTGCAAATGGTATTCAGCAGTCCATCAATAAGATGGATAATGAGTGGACAGTTTTTAAGTCAAATCTTTTAGAGAGCGAACCTATTGTTTCTGCTATCAATATGATTACAGGCGCATTGCAGGGACTCAACGCAGCAATGGGTGAGCGCTATCTTGAAAAAAGAATGGAGTCAGCAGGCTGGCAACGGACTGAGGTTACAGACTTTAGAAAAAGCACATACAAGCTTTACACTGAAGAACAAAAGAAGATCTTCCTTGAGTACGAAAAGATACTTAGGGAGCAAGAAAAAGCAGAAGCTGATGTCACAATCAACCAAAAGAAGGAGATTGACGAACGTCTCAAGGCGTCATCAGCCGCTACCGCTGCCTATGAGAAGATTTTCTCCACGACCAAGGAAGGCCAAAAAAAGGCTGCACAGGACGCCTACACTACTGCGGAAGCACTTCAGAAGTCCGCACTGGACAAGGGCGCGATCACGCAAGCCGAGTACGACAAACGCATAACCGCACTTGCTCAGGCCCGTGATGAAAAAATCACGGCTATCAACAAGCGTGGTGCAAAAACGAGACTGTCCGAAGCCGAAAAGGAAGCCAAGAAGTTCACAGAAGCGACAGCGCAGTACGAAGCCGGGCTGAAAAAGCTCCGCAATGAAGTCGGGGCGATGGAAGACGCGCTTGACCCGTCCCTGACGAAGTTTGAGCGGCTCCGTAAGCAGATTGAGGCCGAGAAGAAGGCCGCCATTGAAAACGCCGATGTGAAGGCGAAAGAGACAGTGCGCCGCAAGCAAGCGACCGTAGCACAGGCGCAGGAAACGGCGGAACTCGAAAAGCGCAAGGCTGTCCTGACGGCTACGCAGAAGCTAGATGAGCTGGAGAACCAGAACCTGCGCGACAAGGCCGATTTCTACAAAGACCTTGCCGAGAAGACGGGGCGGTATTCCACAAGTATGGAGTATCAGAACCAGCTCCTCGAAAAGCAGCGCGAAATCTGGCTCAGCATGGGGATACCCGGCAAAGACGTGCAGGAGATGATTCGTCAGCTCCAGCTCGAGTCTTCACGCGATCCCTTTGACGGTATCACACGCGGATTGCAGGGGTTCATCTCAGAGGCAACAGACGGCGCGAAGGCGATGGAAGACACGTTCTCCGGCCTGTTCAACGGCATGGACTCCGGCTTTCATAGCGTGTGGGAACAGATGCTGGAAGACGGGAAAGTCTCGCTTTCGTCGTTCAAGTCGCTGTTCGCGTCGTTCCTTGCCGATTTGATGCACATGGCGATCACCCGGCCCATCACCGTGCAGATTGCGGGCGTGGTGTCCGGTATGCTCGGTACGGGCGGCGTGGCGTATGCGGCGGGCGGCTCGGGCGGTGGCGGCATCGGCAATCTTTCCGGCGTCAGCAACCTCATGCCGGGGTCGTGGACGTCTGGCATTGCGGATACCATCAACAACACGATGGCCGGATGGTTCCCGAGCACCTTCGCTTCCACCAGCGCGGTTAGCAGTGCGGCCAACGCAGGGGTGATGTCAGCCACGGGCGGGGCAGCAGACGTTGCCGGGCTGAAGGCAGCGGAAGCGGCATCGTCTTTGGGTGGCAACACCACCTTCCTGTCCACCGTTTCCCCCTATCTCATGGCCGGCGGGCTCGGTTCTCTCGGCTACACCATGCTCGGCGGGGCGCTTGGGCTTCCTCAGAGCAAGTACAGCGGGCTCACGGCGGGGCTTAGCGGTGCCGCCGGGTGGGGGCTTGGTTCCCTTGCCGCAGGATCTTTCGCTTCGATAGGCGCAACTATGGGTTCCGTGGTTCCCGTTGTGGGCACGATCATCGGCGCGCTTGCTGGCGGGGCACTGGGCAGTCTCTTCGGGCAGCAGCGCAAGACGCATCCGAGCGTCTACGGGCATATGATTGGTCTTGGGTACACGACGGATACCCAGACATACATTGATGCGTTCATGAATCAGGCGACATACGACCGGGCGGGGAAGCAAGAAGCTTCGGGGTATGCGCAGGTCATCGGCGAGGCCGCCAGCCAGACAGCCGGGAACATTCTTGATCTCGCGGCAATGCTTTCCGAAGCGGA
>OAZX01000320.1_pt1 | contig 26506 bp, 20 predicted proteins | sample 1495341 | NCBI WGS metagenome assembly OAZX01 (sample SAMEA2580119, study PRJEB22360) | human gut metagenome | biome: human gut; feature: human-associated habitat; material: faeces | place: Denmark | collected 2008/2010 | reverse complement strand
AATAACCGCCGGACTCGTCCGGTAAGGGTGAAAAGGTGAGGTAAGAGCTCACCGGGTCCCGTAGCGATACGGGATGCCGTACGTCTTATGGGTTGTAAGGTCATGTATACCGGCGCATGTAGGATGGCTCGTCCGATGCCGGGGGGTAGACCGCTAAAGCTTACCGGCGACGGTAAGACAAGATAAATGGCAGGCGCCTCTTTCCAAAGAGGTACAGGACCCGGCTTATAGGCAGACTGCTTTTTTTATTTGCCAATTAAATCATGTGCCGATATGCCCAAAAACAAGCCACGGGAAGAAAAGAAACCTATTGGAGAACGGATCAGCGCATTATTAGCACGAACCATCCGTTTCGTTACCTACGACATTTGGCGGATTACCGAGAATGAAGTTAGTGGGCTGAAGGAGATTTATATCAATATCATCAAGACGGTCATACTCGCCGTGCGGGGTTTCCAGAGCGAGAACCTGCAAACCAAGGCGTCGGCGCTTACCTACAGTACCTTGTTATCTATCGTACCTTTGCTGGCCGTATTATTAGGTATAGCTAAGGGCTTCGGTTTCCAAGGGACGGTACGGCAGGAGTTGTTCGATTATTTCCCCGGGCACGAGATGGAGCTGAACAAGGCGTTCGAGTTCGTGGAGAGCTATCTGGCGCAGGCGCAGGGGGGAGTGATCATCGGGGTCGGTTTGATTTTGTTGTTTTATACGGTGATCAACTTGATCTCGTCCGTAGAGGATACGTTCAACGATATCTGGCAGATCCAGAAATCCCGGCCGTGGTACCGGAAGATATCCGATTATCTGGCCTTATTCCTCGTGCTGCCGGTGCTGATGACGGCATCCAGCGGTTTGTCCATCTTCATGTCTACCTTGCAGAACTCGTTCTTGGGGCAATACTTATTTTTTACGCCGCTCATGGAGTTGTTCTTGCATATAGCGCCCTATATTATCACGACATTGGCTTTCACGGGGCTGTACGTCTCCCTGCCGAATACGAAAGTGAGGTTCGTGAACGGGTTGGTGGCAGGCTTTATCGCTGGTTGCGCCTTCCAGTTGTTCCAATTTATTTATATCAGCGGGCAGATTTGGGTGAGCAAGTACAACGCTATTTACGGTAGTTTCGCCGCACTGCCTTTGTTGTTGCTCTGGTTGCAGCTTTCTTGGTTGATTTGCTTGTTTGGCGCAGAGCTGTCGTACGCCTCCCAGAACGTGAAGAAATTCAGCTTTGAGAGGGACAGCAAAAGTATCAGCCGCCGGTACAAGGATTTCCTGACCCTGCTGATCGCCTCGCTGATCATCAAACGATTCGTGAAAGGCGAGAAACCCTATACAGCCGACGAGCTATCCGACGCTTACCGCATCCCTATCCGCATAACGACACAGATCTTATACCTGCTCACGGAGTTGAACATCATCATCGAGGTGAATTACGGGAATGACGACCGTGTGGCATACTACCAGCCGGCGATCGATGTCAATAAGATCACGGTCAGCTACCTGCTGACCCGCATGGACGAGTATGGCTCCGAGAACTTCAAGATTGACACGAGCAAGCTTTTCAGCAAGGAATGGAAAGCCCTGCTGAAGACACGTGAGGATATGATAAAGGCAAACGACAATATCCTGCTGAAAGACCTATAGGGAATTGAAAATTGAGAATTGAGAATTGAAAATTAATACAGGAAATAGGGATTTGACGAGTGGGGCGGTATGGAAGGTGATCCTGCGTTTCGCTTTCCCTTTGCTGATCGGCAATCTGCTGCAACAACTCTATAACGTGACCGACAGCGTCATTGTCGGGCAGTTTCTAGGGAAAGAGTCGTTGGCGGCGGTATCGGCTTCCTTCTTCATCTATTACTTTATTATCTCGCTGGTGATCGGTATCGGGAGCGGTACGTCGGTGGTGATCTCGCAGTTTTTCGGGGCGAAGGAGTTCGATAAGGTGCAAAAAGCCTTCTCATCTTTCTTTATCTTCATGTTGGTCGCAGGGGTATTGCTGTCCATAGCGGGGATTATTTTTGCCGAGCCGATGTTCAGGCTGACGAACACGCCGGAGGACGTGATCCCGCAGGCGGTCGCTTATTTCAGGATTTATGTAGGGGGTACGTTCTTGTTCGTCACTTTCAATAGCATTATCTCCATATTGCGGGGTGTCGGGGAGTCCGTGCGCCCCATGCTGTTTATCCTGCTTACCACGATCTTGAATATCGCCTTGGATTTACTCTTCATTGTCGTTTTCAAATGGGGGATCGAAGGGGCGGCACGGGCTACGGTGATCGCCCAAGGGATCGGCATGTGCGTGGCCCTAGGCTACGTGAACAACACCCATCCCCTGCTCTCTATCAAGAAACAGGATTTATTGTTCGATATGGGACTGTTCAAGGAAGGGCTCCGCATCGGGCTTCCCTCCAGCGTACAGCAATGTGCCATCTCGCTCGGATTGATTGCCTTGCTGGGGATCGTGAACAGTTTCGGCACGGATACGCTCACCGCTTACGGGGCAGCGGGAAAGATCGACACGATCATCATCCAAGCGGTATTGACCCTCTCTGGGGCGCTAGCTGCTTTCTGCGGGCAAAACATCGGAGCTGGGCACTTGGACCGGGTACGTGACGGGGTACGATTCGCCATGCTTGTCAACCTATTGCTGGGTCTAGCAACCTTCACGGCCATCTATTTCTTCGGGGACAAGATGATGCTGGCTTTCACCAAGGACCCGGAGGTGATCCGGATTGGCAAGGAATATTTATTGATCATGGGAGGATTCTTTATCGTACACGGCGGCTTGAACGTCTTCAACGGGGCATTACGGGGAGCTGGCGATACCCTGTTCCCGATGGCAGTAAGCATCACTTGTCTTTGGCTGATACGCATTCCCCTCGCCTATTGGTTTAGCTCTATCTGGGGACGGAGCGGTATCTGGTGGGCCATAGGCGCCAGCCTTTGCATCGGGCTTACAATCACCTATATCTATTATAAATTGGGATTCTGGAAGAACAAAGGGCCTTTACGGAAGAAATAAGCATAGCTTATTATTCGTTTCCGTCGGGGTCGCATCGCCCGATCGCTTGATTGAATAGAGAAAAAGTCCTCAAGTCAATGACTTGAAGACTTTTTAGTTGCGGAGGCAAGACTCGAACTTACGACCTTTGGGTTATGAGCCCAACGAGCTACCACTGCTCCACTCCGCGATATAGTCGCTATCATTTCCTGATTGCGAGTGCAAAGGTATATATTACATTCCAAACTTCCAAACATTTTCAAGAAATATTTTCAATTTGTTTGCGTACGCCCTTCACTATCGGGCAGTGAAGCCTTGTTTAGCAGCAATTTGACACTAGAGATTCTCGATCGTATCAAAACCGAATGGTTCATATAAATGCAGACGGTTTCTCAACGATTGTATCTCCGCCTGCAAATTCCGCATCCGGTCCAGCATATGATGAATGGCCTCGATTCCCTCGATGTTAATAGACAAGTCGTAATACATACGTGTGTATTGTTCCAGATCACGGAGCTGGGAAGAGAAAAGATACCTCTCTCCATCCGTGATATTAATGTCTATCAAACCTCCCTCTTCCAGCAAAATGATGAACGAAGGGTCTATATGGCATTTCTGGCAGTACTCACTGACAATAACTAAATCTGTTTGCATAATACACCTGTTTTTAATTTAGACTTTGTATTTCCCGGAACAATTCCTTCTGTTTCTCCGTCAAGTTGGTCGGCACCTCGATCGAGTACGTGACGATCAAGTCACCAAACTGCCCCTCCTTCTTGTAAACAGGGAATCCCTTACCTTTCAACCGGACTTTCGTATTGTTTTGCGTGCCCGGTTTTACTTTCAGTTTCACCTTGCTATCCAAGGTATCGATAATCTGCTCGCCACCCAAGACCGCCGTATAGAGGTTCAAGGGGACGGTCAGGTACAGATCGTCTCCCACCCGTTTGAAACGGCTGTCGTCCGGGATAATGAACGTGATGTACAAATCACCGGCAGGGCCTCCATTCATGCCCGGCCCGCCTTGGCCTTTCAGCTTAATGGTTTGCCCGTTGGCTACGCCGGCGGGAACCGTGATACGCAGGTTCTTGCCGTTCACGGTGATCACCTGCTTATGTGTCTTGGCCGCATCCATCAAGGATAAGTGCAATTCGGCCGTGTAATCCTGTCCACGGAACCCATGATTAGAACGGCCACCGCCACCCCGGCGGGAACCAAACATAGACTCAAAGAAATCCGAGAACTCTCCATCATCGCCGGAGGAAGACCAATACGTACCTCCACCGTTCGAGAAGCCGCCGCCAAAGCCGCCACCTTGCTGGCCGTACTGCTTCCGTTGAGCCTCGAACTCATCCGCATGTTTCCAATTCTCCCCGTACTGGTCGTATTTCTTACGCTTTTCCGGATCGCTAAGCACCTCGTTCGCCTCATTGATCTCCTGAAACTTACGATGAGCGTCGGGATCGTTCGGATTCAAGTCAGGGTGATATTGCCGAGCCAACTTCTTATAGGCTTTCTTGATATCATCCTGAGAAGCGTCCTTGTTCACCCCCAAAATTTTGTAATAATCGATATAGGCCATAATCTGATATGTTTAGTCTATTTTTCTCATATAATTATATAACAATAAACATACCAAGGATAGTTTTGGTTAGTGAAAATTTACTTAAAACGTTTTTAATCGTACACGCACGGAATTAAGATTGTCTGTAGATAGAAAAGGCTCTAGCCGGGATCATCAGATACCGCTAAAGCCTTTTATGGATAGGAAATTCTTCGAACCTTATTTAAACTGCATCATCTTGCTAATATACTTCCCGACAATATCGAACTCTAGGTTCACTACCGTACCTTTCTCGATCTGGCAAAAGTTCGTGTTATCGTGCGTATAAGGGATGATAGCGACTTGGAAACTGTTTTGCTGGGAGTTGCATACCGTCAGGCTGACGCCGTTCACGCAAACGGAGCCTTTCTCCACGGTCATATACCCCTGCCGGGCCATCTCCTTATCAAAAGCGTACTCGAACGTATAGTACCAGCTGCCGTCCGCCTCCTTCACCTCCGCACAAACGGCGGTCTGGTCCACGTGCCCCTGTACGATATGCCCGTCCAGACGGCCGTTCATCAACATGCTACGCTCCAAGTTCACCTTATCGCCCACTTTCAGGTTCCCGAGGTTCGAACGTTCCAAGGTCTCCTTGATAGCGGTAACCGTATACGTATCTTCCGTCATGCTTACCACCGTAAGGCAAACGCCGTTGTGAGCCACGCTCTGATCTATTTTCAGCTCATTCACGAATGAGCACTTCATCGTCAGATGAAGGTTTCCTTTATCGGATTGGAGGGCTACTACCTGAGCCGCTTCTTCTACAATACCTGAGAACATAATCAAATTGTTTTTAGTTTGTACTCCCAAAACTGTTATTTATTCATGGGCAAAGATAACGCCTTTAAGGTAATAAGCCCGATAAAAAGGATGTTATTAAATGTTTTTATCACGGTAGAAACCGCACTTATTTATCGTCCAAGGAGATCAAATCGTATCGTTGGCTTCCCATACCCAACGCCTCCGCATGCTCAACGATATGAAAGCCTAAAAACGAAATGGGGGCTACTCACACGGCTCCGTATCTCGTATATCATTCTAAACCATCCCTAAACATTCCTTAAAGCCACTTGTTTCATAAATAGATTATCCTAATAATATAGATCTTATGAAATCAAAGAATTTAACACTGGCCTCTCTTTTCGCCGGCTTGCTCATGTTCATGAACCCTACGGGAAGCGAGGCGTGTACAAGGGCCGTTTACCTCGGGCCGGACAATATGGTCGTAACCGGACGTACCATGGATTGGAAAGAGGACCCGCAATCCAACCTTTACCTCTTCCCCCGGGGCGTGCAAAGAAGGGGGGCGATATCCGATAATACCATCCAATGGACCTCGAAATACGGAAGCGTGGTGACCGCCGGGTATGATATCGGTACGTGCGACGGCATGAACGAGAAGGGACTTGTAGCCAACCTATTGTTCCTCACCGAGTCATCTTATTTCCGACCGGACGATAACCGCCCGGTTATGGGGCTTAGCATCTGGACGCAGTATGTACTCGATAATTTCGCCACGGTAGATGAGGCGGTTGCCGAGTTAAGCAAGGAGGTCTTCCGCATCGACGATCCGGATCTCCCGAACGGGGCGAAATCGACCTTGCATCTCTCGATCTCGGACGCTTCAGGAAATAGCGCTATCTTCGAATACCTGAACGGGAACTTGGTTATCCACGAGGGACGGGAATGCCAAGTCATGACGAATTCCCCTACATACGATAAGCAACTAACCTTAAACGATTACTGGCAACAGATAGGCGGCTTAGTCATGTTGCCGGGTACGAACCGAGCTTCCGATCGTTTCGTGCGTGCCTCTTTCTATATCCACGCCATCCCGCAGACAAGTAATTTCCGGGAAGCGGTAGCCGGGGTATTCAGCGTAATGCGTAACGTATCGGTACCTCTGGGAATCACGACCCCGGATCAACCGAATATCTCCTCTACCCGCTGGCGTACGGTAGCCGACCAGAAGAATAAGGTATATTACTTCGAGTCTACTTTAAGCCCGGATATCTTTTGGGTAGATTTCAAGAGCTTGGACTTCAAGGCAGGTACACCTATCAAGAAACTAACGCTCACAGACGGCGAGATTTACGCCGGAAACACCGCCAAAGATTTCAAGGACAGCAAACCGTTACCGTTCTTGTTCGGGATCTGAAGGGCCGATATCAACATCCCTGCCGGATGCTGTCCACGGGATTCGTGCTGGCAGCCCGGTAGTTCTGGATCGTAACCGTGAGCAACGTGATGATCGTAATGGCAAGGAAAGCCAAGAGGAAAATCCACCAATGGAGCGGAGCCTTCAAGGCGAAATTCTCTTGCCAGCGCTCAATGCCGTACCAAGCGATCGGCGAGGCGATCACGAAACAGATCATGACGATCCATAGATACGATAGGTTATGCTTCCGCAACAAGTCCATCACGGTAGCGCCAAATACCTTCCGGATACCGATCTCTTTCCGTTTATATTCGCTCTCAAACAAGACAACACCAAATACGCCTACCAAAGACACAAATACGGCAATCAAGCTGAAGAACAAGATTTGTTTGCCAAGTAGCAGCTCTTTCTGGTACAAGTTCTCTTGGATATTGTTGAACAAATGGATATCAAGGGGATAATCAGGATCTAGTTCCCGCAAGGAGCTCTCTATGTCTAGCGAGAGTTGACGGTAGTCCGTCCCCGGGCGAACAAGGATCATCAGGTTCGTCAAGGTCCCAGCCATAATATCTTTTCCGACAAAGATGGCGAACGGCTCCAGCTTATCCCGGAACGAGTTATATTTCAGGTCAGGCACGAAACCGGCGATCTTCTCCCTACGATGTAAATCTCCCCAGTCCAACCGGATTGGATCTCCCGCTTTCAGCCCATAGGTCCGTTTCGCTTCCTCATTGAACAAATAAGTGCCATCGCTCAACTGGTCTTCCGGCAGGAATCCCCGACCCTCCAGAATAGGAAGGGCCAATACCCGCTCAATCTCCGAGTCTGCCTGCACCACCTTGAATTGGATATCCTCATCCACGTAGGTACGTCCCCAGCCGGAGTAATTATCCTCAGCGCCAAGCACTCTTGAGGTAAACGACAAGGCCTCGACAGAGGAGAGTTGCCCCAACCGCTGACGCACGCTCTCCGGTTGCCTGCTCAGATTACGGTTTAGCTTTACGGTGACAATCCGCTCGCTATCGAATCCAAGCGGCGTATGAAGCATATTGTAATTCTGCCACGTGATAAACAAAGCCGCTATAACCAAAATAAAAGAGGCCACGAACTGAAATCCTACTAACACATTGCGGAACGAGCGCCCCTTGGGAGATAAGCCAAAATTTCCTTTCAGCACCAGTGCCGGAGAGAAAGAGGTGATATACCAAGCCGGCCAGCAACCAGCGATAAGTCCGATCAGCAACACAAAGCCTCCACAGGCGATCAACAAGGGCATCTGCCCCTCCAAGGAAATGCCTCCACTGACCAAATCCACAAACCCGGTCTTCGACAACAGGCGAACCAGCAGCAAAGCGATCAGGTAAGACAACAGGCACATTCCCACCGCCTCCGAGGCCACGGCCATCCGGAGCGCCGATACCGGACTCCCTAATACCTTCCTCGTATTGATACCCCGCAGACGGACCGGTACCAAAGCGTTGCTAAAGTTCATAAAATTAATGACCGCTATCAATACGATCAAGATAGCGATAGCGGATAACGCCTGAAGCTGGGCATAGCTCCCCTTTTGCTTCTGTGAATCGTAGCTCGTGTCCGTCTTAAAATAGATATCCGGCAGAGCGGTTAAACGCAATTGTCTCGTTTTCCAATTCCATCCGTCATGACGGAAATTTTTCTTGAAACCGGCCAAGACATCCGGAGCGGAGGCCGGATCATCCAAACGGAGATAACACTCAAAATTGTTTTGCATCCAAGCGCCTGCTCCTTCCTTGTCCGATATGCGCCGATAGACCGCATTACTGACGATCGAGTTGGAGGGAAAATCCCGATAGACACCTCCTACCTCGGACGTCCACCCCTCCCCAATCAAGACTTGCCCGACCGCCGGATGATCGCCAAAGAAACGATGAGCCATACTTGCCGGTATCAATACCCGGCCTTTCTCCTCCAATGCCGCCGCCTCACCTTCCACCATATCAAAGTCAAAAACACGAGCATAGGAGGGGTAACATACGCAGAACTTCTCTTGGAAAGTCATCCGCTCACCGTCCCGATCCACCGTGATATATATCTTGTCGCCCCACTGATTGATCAACGCTCCCTCCTCGATATGCGGAGAGGAGGCCAAGAACCGATCGATAAGCGGGCGGTTCAATACGACTTGCGCCCCTGTATTGTTGAAAACGATCTCCAAGCGATACAACCGGTCGGCATGCTTATGGAAACGATCGTATCCCCACTCGTAACGAATTTGCATGAACAAGATCAAGAAAGCCGTGAAAGCCACAGATAATCCTGCTACATTCAAGAAACTAGCCATTTTAAAACGACTGATCACAAAAATGAAATTTCGTACGATTGAGTTCATGATATTTCCTTTTAAAAGTTACTAAAGCCTATGCCTAAAACTATCCACCGGATTCGACGTGGCAGCCCGGTAGCTCTGGAAAAAGACAGAGACAAACGAGATCACGAGGCAGAATAAGCCGGCGGCGATAAATATCAGCGGACTTAAACCGATACGATACGAATAGTCGGACAGCCAATCTTTCATAAAGTACATAATAATAGGTATGGCGATCACGAAAGCGATCAGCACATAATTCAAGAACGTGAATACGAGCTTAACCAATATCTCCCGATTGCTGGAACCAAATACCTTTCGTACGGATACCTCCTGCGAACGCTGTTGGATAAAATAAGTGGACATCGCCAATAAGCCTAGCAAAGAAATAAGGATGGCGATTATCGAGAATACGATTACGATCTTTGCCAAACGGATTTGCGAGTCGAATGAGTTTTGTAAACGCTCATCCATGAAGTAAGCCTCAAACTCAAGTCCGGTCACTTTCTCATATACTTTACCGATAGCCTCCTTTGCGGCGAAAGGATCACCTTGTGTCTCGATCAAGATCATCCAAGGATCTTCATTATCTTTCAAGAAACGGAACATGACAGGGTTCATCCCTGTCGTCACATTTCCAAAGCAATAGAAATCCCGGACGATACCCGCTATCGCTATCGGTCTTTCTTGCCTGTCCAGCATAAAAGAGGCCGCATCCTCCGATAAGTTCATCTCACGCATCGCTTGCTCGTTTAGGAACCAGCCCTCTGTCGTTAAATGGTTATCACGCAAAATCTCCAATCCCAGCATATCGTAACACTCCTTATCCATAACGAATTGCTGAAAAGATATATTTTGCCCCTGATAAGTAGCAGTCCAATTATTACTACCGAATAAAGGCAATCCTTGAGTCTTCCCGACCCTATCTACGCATGACAAACCTTTCAACTCACCGACAAAAGCGGATAACTGCCTTTCATCCACCGACCGCATAGCCAATAAATTCTTCGTTTTATATCCGACAGGAGCGTTGATCATATGAACGATCTGACAAACCATCGTGATAGAGGCGGCGATCATCGTGATCGTGATCACATTTTGGAATACGATAAAGAACTTACTGAATACCATTTTCGTCTTAGCCCGGAACGTACCCCTTACCACCTCGATCGGTTTAGAAGAAGAAATAATGATAGCAGGCAGTAAGCCGGATAAAACTCCCACGGCAACCGTTAATGAAACCAGAGCCAATAGCCAGACAGGTCTACCCAATACATTCATATCGACACGTGTCTGCAATAAATCATTGACAAACGGCACGACCGCCAGCGCAAGGAGAACCCCGATAATCAAAGAAATAAACGTAAGTAAAGTGGACTCCAGCATCAAACGCATGAATAACTCACCCCGTGAAGATCCCAAAAGGCGCCGGGTAGCCATCTCCTTCGCCCTGAAACCCGCTTGGGCAACCGTCAAGTTAATATAATTGATAACCGCAAAAATCAAGATAAGAAGACCTACGGACATCAGCACGATCACGAAACGCCAATCTCCCTTTCGCAAAGAAGAGTAAGAAGCGGCTTTCGCAAAATACTGCTCACTAAGCGGCAATATGCGTACCTCTTTTGCCGTCCCATATTGATACGGCCAATAAAATTCCTTGAACCAATGGGCCATATCCTCCGCACGAGAAGGGAAATCACTACCCTCACGCACCAAGACAAAAGCCGATGTACTTCCGGCATTCCCCAATTGATCCGGAGCCAACGACCAGTTCAAATACCGAACCTGCTCCCAACGCACGATCACATCGGCTTCGGGAATAGAGGAATGAAGTAAATCCTCCACCACCCCGTTTATAGTAGCCGATATGGTATCGCCCACCACCAACTTCCGTCCCATCGGATCATCCGTTCCGAACATCTTACGGGCGAACGAAGAGGAGACCACCGCATAGTTCCCGGCGGCCAACGCTTGCTCACGAGTGCCTTGTAACAGCCGGAAATCAAAGAAATCGAAGAACGTGGAGTCCGCGAACATCACGTTCGCCTTCAGTTTCCGATCACCGGAAACTACAACTATATTGCTTGAATTATCTGCCACTACCGGGCAAACTTTCTCTACCTCCGGATAGCGTTCCTTTATCTTATAAGGAATGGCGGCTCCGGTGGCCATCCAATTCTCATTCCCGACCAGATAGATACGATCCGCCTTGGTATGGAATTTATCTGTAGACATCTCCTGTACCGTATAGACCGCTATCAATAACACAAACATCAACGATACAGACAGACCAAACACGTCTATCAGCGTATAAGCCTTATTCCTTCCAAGGAACTTTAAAAAGGACTTAAAGTTCAATAAATTATTCATGAATTATGAATTATCAATTTTCTATTATCTATTTTCAATCACTCAGATTTTAAGCAATTCACCGGATTATCATTAGCCGTCTTGCGGGCATCCAGACAAACCACGGAATATATAATCAATAATACACATACGCCGCAACCCAAGAATATGTACCATGACAAAGGAACCTTCTCCGTGAATTGCTCTTGCCACTTTTGCAAGACAAAGTATGCTATACCACCGCCTAATATGACCGCATAGATACAGATATATCCGATATCCTTTATGAACAACCTCAATATATCCCATAAGGTAGCCCCATTCACCCGGCGAACCGCTATCTCCTTACGACGACGGCTCACCTCATCATTCGTATAGCCTATAAGTCCTATCAACGTAACAAGAAGCGTGACCAAACCTCCGATCATCACGGAATCACGGAATTGACGGGAGTCCTTATATAGTTCCATGATCTCGGAACGGAAAGAGATAGCGTTCAGTTCACGATCCGGAAATGTCTCGGATATCTTCTGCTGTAAACGAGCCATACTATCGTTGCTCAGCTCATGGAACTTCACCTGCAAGGTATACATGGGCTTATGCGCATAGAATAATACGGAAGGCCGCATATCTTGGTTCGAGATTCCTCCCAGACGGATATTCTCATAAACACCGCAAATCGTGAATGGCTCCTCATTCCATTTGCTATGCTCGGTGACGCAGATATCCTTCCCGATCACATCATCCGTCCAACCCGCTACCAATTTCATTTTCTCCACGAAACGGCGGTCTACCATCACCTCTCTTGAATTGGTCACATTTTCCGTGAACGAGCGGCCTTGGATCACGGGAATCTCCATCATGTCCAAATATCCGTTACCTACCCAATAGAGATCGGCGATATTAAAAAGCTCTTGAGTCTCACCCGGTAAAAGAATATTATTACCGGAAGCATGCTCGAAAGGCAATTGATAGACGGTGGTAGCCGCAACGACCCCCGGAAGCCGCATCACCTCATCCAGAATCTTGGCACGAGAGGTAGAGTCCACGCCAGCTAACCCGCAGTAGGCAAGGTTCTCATAGGCATATCCCGGACGATCATTCACCATAAACGTATATTGACGGGCAACGAAAACAAGCATCGTCACCAAAAAGCCCGTAGCAACAAACTGGACAAGCAACAAGGCTTTCTTCCAGATACGCTTATTCTCCCGGTAATTACGGAAAGCGGAGGCCACCGGAATCCGAGCGTATAATGATCCCGGCATAAAACCAGATACGAAAAACACCAAGATACATATCCCTAGCAAGACCAAGCTACCATTAGACAAGAGCAAGGAATCTAACGAAGTCGCCAACAACTCCTCTACCGTACCTCTAAACGCAAGGATCAACAATAAGGCCAAGATCAGTGAAAGCACTATATGTACCAACGCCTCACCAAACATCATACCATGAATATTATTCTCGCTTGCCCCATAACATTTATGGACAGCCACCTCCTTCGAACGATTTACGATAGAGGATATCACGATCAAGATATAGTTCATCACCGCCGTGAAGATCAAAGCGAAGGCCAGTAAGGAAAGTATCCATGTCATTCGCTTGACTTGCGGCAACTCCTTGTGTAAGCCATCCAGCTCATGAAACGAGAAACCAATGTTAAACCCTGTCTTTTGCTGTTCCTCCGGAGGGAAATAAGAATTCACGAACGTATGCACCTGTTCCTCCAAAGCTAAAGGATTCACCCCCTTGTGCAATTTCACGTAGCTTATGTAACGATCATTTCCCAACATATTAGTAGGCGAACCCTCCCACATGAACCGACCCGCCGAAGCCATAGAAACAATCACATCGTAACGGGAATGAGAATTTTCCGGAACTTCCTCAAAAACGCCACCAATAGTCATAGTACGTCCCGGCGAACTGTCTACCGTGAAGTTTTTCCCGATAACATCGCCCCCGATATTTTTCGCTATACGACTTGATACCAACACGTACATCGGGATGGAAAGAACCTCTTTCGCATTTCCGATCAGCATAGGACGAGGAAGAATATCAAAGAAACAACTATCCGCTATGATACAACGACCGGAGTATTTCATCTTGGTGTCGGTCATCGTAAAGGTCCAGTCTCCAAAACTCGTGTATCGGGTGACGGTCTCGATCTCGGGTATCTGTTGTTGCATCGTGGGAGCGATGCCACCGCTTGTTTGCGGATAATCCTTCAACTCCCCTCCATTTTGCTGGTATTTCGCCCATACTTGATAGACCCGGTCTCTATCCGGATAAAAATCATCATACGATTGTTCGAAATAGACTTTAGCGATCAATACCAAACCTACCGCTAAACCGATTCCCAACGATACGATTTTCATCACGTTATGCCGCCCTTTCTTAAAAATGGAACGAATGGCGATTAGTATGTTTTTCATATTATATCGATTTTATTCCAGCACCAGCACTTCATTATCCTTATAACTCTCATAACTGGACACAATCACCTTCTCACCGGCTTCCAGACCTTCAAGAACCTCATAGTATTGCGGGTTCTGACGACCGATCTTGATAGAACGCCTGTAAGCTTTCTTTCCATCCGGATCAAGAACAAATATCCAACTTCCACCCGTACTCTGGAAGAAAGTTCCCTTCGGGATAATGATACTCTCGGTAGGTTGTCCCAGCTCCAAGTTGATATAGTAGGTCTGTCCGCTACGGATATTATCCGGACGCTCACCCGTGAAAACGAAATCCGTACGGAACTTACCATCACGAACCTCGGGATAAACTTTGCGCACCGTTAAGTCGAAAGACGAGCCTTGACGCTCGAAAGCGGCACTTAAGCCCGGTTTCACACGGTCTATGTAATGCTCGTCAATCATGGCCTCGATCTTATAATCGGAAAGGTCGTTAATCTGGCCGATCTTTTGTCCCGGATTGATACTTTGCCCCAATACGACATCCAACAGTCCCAACTCACCGTCGATCTGGGAACGGACATTCAAGTTTTCCTTACGCTCACGGATCAACAGGATATTCTTCCGCATGTTCGCCAAGCTGGCCTCCATCTCATCCATCTGGATCGTGCGGGAGATAGAGTCTTGGCGCAAGCGCTCGGTAATCAAGGCGTGCTTTTGAGAGGCTAACTCGAAGTCCTCCTTCGCTTTCAGATAATCCTCCTTGGCGATCAAGTTCTCTTTATACAACTGTTCTTGTTGGTTGAACGAGCGGCGGGCCCGGTTCATGTCCATATCGTATTGAAGTTTCTCCATCTGATTGGTCAGCTTATCCTGCTCCATGGTAACCTGCGTATTACGAAGGAAGTTCTGCTTCTCCGCCAACTCGGCCTCAGCGTTCAATATCTGCAAATCCAGATTTGAGTTGCTCAGACGAACAATGATATCGCCTTTCTTCACTTGGGCACCCTCTTCCACGACTTTCTCCTGTACGATACCGCCCTCCTCGGGGCTAAGCTGCACGACCGTGATAGGTTGCACCTGACCATCCATACGAAAGAAGTCATTGAATTGCTCACGGGTCACATTACCGATGCTAATCCCTCTCGCGTCCACTTTCAACGTAGAAGCATGATCACCAAAGATAATCCATCCCAACAAGATAACGAACAACACGCCACCCGCTACATAAGGAATATGCTTCTTCTGAAGACCTTTCTTTTTCTCTAATTGTATATCCATCGTATTCTATATTTTTTATTATCATCTAAATTCTATGTTCTCAATTCTTATTCATTGATAAGAGGCTTGCCCTTATAATAATCTACCAACTTGCTTTTCAATAAGTACATCAATCGCTTTTGAAGCAGATTGGCCTTGGACTCCAACAGCGTATTCGCGCTTGTCTGTACATCCAGCGTGCTCATCAGGCCTTCCTCGTACTTCCGTAGGGTAACACGATAAGCCAACTCATCCGATCTCACCTTCTTATCCATCTGTATGGCCTCTTTAGCGTATCCCTCACGATCCAAGACGGATTGCTCTACCGCTGTCTGCAACTGGCGAAAGACCTCTGTTCTTGTCTCCCGTGCGATCCGCATATTGTTACGGTAGCGACGAGCGTTCGTTAATCTGCTCAAACCATCGAATAAGGGGAAACTAAGGCTAAAAGAGACATATTCACCACGGTTATTTTTAAACTGATCCTTGAAAACTTCCGGGGCCTTATCAGATTTCAAGTTCTCGAAATAACTCGTAGAGATTCCGGCATTCAAATAAATACTCGGCAGCAACTTTCCTTTATAAATACGATATTGGTATTTACTTTGCGTTAATTGATACTCGGCTTGCAAGGCGGTAGGGTTATTCCCGGACGCATAAGCGAAAATCTCCGCCACGTTCTCTACTTCCGGGACATAATTGATATCAGGTAATAAAGTATCCACCTCCAGTTCTAAATCAGATGGATAATTCATACATTCCCTCAAGGTAAGCAAGGCCGTATTGAAAAGATTCTGCTGGTGGGTCAATGTATAATCATCGGCCGCTACTTGAGCCTCGAATTGAGCTACATCCGCTTTCCCTTTCAAACCCAGCTCTTCTTGCCGGCGAGTCTTATATAAGGTACGGTTACTCTCCTCCAATTTCTCGCCCGCCATACGAATCGTTCCTTTATAATATACCACATCCATATAAGCCTGCATGGTTTTCATCGCTAAATCATCTTTCGCTTTCTGGATGTCATTAACTCCCATACGGCGATTGGATTTTGCCATCAACCATTGATTGATCAGCTGTCCGCCCGTAAAAATAGGAATAGAAGCGTCGAGGCCATAGTTATTATTAAACGTAGAAGTATTCTCATAGGTATTGGTCGCAGGGTCAATCGAACGGCCAAAACTATATTGCGCTCCGACCTTAGCCGATGCCGCCGGGAAAAAAGAAGCTACAGCGGCATTCCGTTCCGCCTTATACGTATCTGATGTATAAACTTGCTTTTTAACCGATGGGCTGTTTTCCACGGCATAGCGCATACATTCATCCAAAGTCCAAAGTTTCTCTTGGGCCACCGTCGCGGTAGCGAAACTGAGAGAAAGAACTGTTGTAAGTAATATTTGTTTCATTGCTCTATTATTTTCTACTTAAAATAATAGCAAAGAACGTGCCAAAACACATAAACAACTAAACAACAACCAGATAACAAAAAGCCATTCTTTTAGAACTGTCCAATATTTTGACAACGCTGTCTAATTGTTTGACACTATTCCCACTTTGACACGTAAGAGCGTCTCCTCTTCTCCCTAAGCAAAAAACGCTCCGCTCCTATATGAATTCTTGCTCGATAGCCTATGAATTTTTATGCGCATACTGTATAATTCTACAAACCACGACGTGGTCTGTACAGATCAAGACGTGGAATATACAAATCACGACGTGGTCTATATATTCCACGGCGATAATCAGGAAATAGATGAGATAGTAATTATATTTGTATATAGTAAGAAGAATGTTTTTTACTTGAAGATACGAACAATTGTTTTGATTACAATCGTTGACTATCCTTTAGATTTAAGGGCAGGACACAAAAAAAGGGAAACAGTTGAATACCAACCATTTCCCTTTTTCTAAGTCGGGGTACCAAGATTCGAACTTGGGACCCCCTGCTCCCAAAGCAGGTGCGCTAACCGGACTGCGCTACACCCCGTTTTGCAATTCATAGTGTTTATCTCTGATTGCGGTGCAAAGGTACGCCTTTATTTTAAACTACAAAACTTTTTGGTAACTTTTTTCATGAAAAATATCATTTTCTTGTTGAGTGGATAGAATGGAACTTTGCGTCAGATAGTTCTTATCGTTGGCGTAAATAAATAAAAGGGTTCCATTCTTTATCGTATTAATAATTGGCTTACTGACAGATACAGGCAACGCAGGGCAACCAAAGCTACGTCCTAACCGACCCGAGGAAGCTGCCACAGAAGGATCGGAATAAGAGGCGCCATGAATTACAATCGCCCTTTGCTTAGCCAAATCATTTATTCCTTTTTCCAATCCATTTAGGATAAGCGAATAGCCATTCCGGCCTTGGTACGTATTTTCCGTCAGATAAAATCCTAAAGAGCTTTTATGGGAACCGTTCTCGTTCGAGAAAGAGGTCGCATAATTCCCTCCGCTATTCTTACCGTGAGAAACCAAAGAGGTGTAAAGTATTCTCTTTTGCCGTATATCCAATACAACCATACGCTCCGCCGTAGAAGGTTTAGAGAAATCGATCAATGTAAGGATATCCTTATTTTTCCGATCAATCTTCTCGGAACCTCTAAGCCCCTGCATAAACGCATCGAAACAAACCCATTGATCCAATCGCATCTCCTCATATAATTGGCGCCCCATAACCGCCACAGACGTTGATCCCGTTTCCGGAGATAGGGCACGCAAAACGCCACCGGTTGAAATTGAACCTACAGACAAGACAATAAAAAACAAATACAAGAAAATCCTTCGCATACTCAAAAACAATAACGCCGCAAAGTTATGATTTTTATTCTAATACAAAAACAATCGTCTTATTAACAGGCGCCCAATCGTAAACAAATTGCGCATGCGAAGTCGCGTTTCTCACACACATATGAGACCGTGGTGTCGTTCCCAACGAAGGACTATATTCGATCAACGATTTACGAGGAGCGTTGACCGGTACGCCATGGATATACGCCCCATTCGTAAAACGGTTGGCATAAGGAGCGAATCCGCCAGTCTCCTTGGAACCGTCTACCAAATAGATCATGCGAGACTTTTTTTCTTGGAGAACATACATTCCCAACGGGGTTTCCTGCGCATAAGGAGGACGATGCTGTCCGGTAGTCGCAGGGTTCATGCTACGAACCAACCATTTTGAGCCGACGTGCTCCAAGGTCGCGATATTCTGGTTATGACGATCCACGAAGATCGCCTTATCGAAGACTACCGTATCCCCTATTTGCTTGATATATTTCTTCGGAGCATACCACTCCTCCTCCCCATCATACACGGTTTGTATACGAGCGAATTTAGAATCCTCATCCATCGCCTTGATACGAACCAAGCTACCGTCACGTCCATAGATCTCGGGAATCACGGTATCAGTCAGCAAATAAAGCGGGACGGATTGATAGCGTTCTACACCAAGCGTATCGGAAACCCTCTTATAGGCATCTCTCTTGAAGACTTTTACAAGAGGAGCCTCTCCATTCCTGTTTTTATAGTTCTGCAAGATCGCCCATTGAGACGGCTCCTTTTGGATCGACTCCAATAAGGATAATCTTTCTTTCATTTTCTCCCACTGGAACTCCCGTGTCGTATCTTTATAGGGGTAAGTATCTTCTAAAGTATGCTTATCGTAAAGCAGCTCTTTCTCTATTTCGATATGGGGAGGCAAAGTCTCCATGATCACAGCGGAATCCTTCGATATAGAATCCACAGGAGTTAAGACCTCGGTTTGAGCAGGCTCGGTCCTCGGCGTACAATAACTTAGCGTACAAAGGCTCGATATCAAAAGTATAAAAACTGTTCTCGTCATCATTATTACCCGGGATTTATTTGAATATCGTAAATATACGATTTTTTCCAAATAACAGGTAATCTTATCATCTTGTTTACAAAGTAACCGCGCCAAATGACAGAGCTATCCTATATTCATCCTATAATCCATTTACTGCCCGGTATTAATGAGATAATCTTTGTCGTCACATAACAGCAGATAAATGTACTTACCGCAATACATGGTATGGCGGCGACAGTAGGCAAGGCTAAGTCGTGCTTAAACACCGTTACCCACAATCCGAGCCAAAATATATGCATAAGGTACATACCGTAGCTGAGTTTAGACATCTCTGTTATGAGTCGTGGAGATTTCGAATTGCCTATGCAAGTAAAAGCGAGGAACGTACCCGCCGTAAGAAGCACACAGTTGATCGTACAGAAAGCCCATCCGATCTCTATCTCAGGTGTGACAAGAGTTACTCCGGGTATCGCTTGGACATAGAAGGAATAAATCGTCAGCAAGGCACCGACGACCATCGAGGCGATTCCGATAACCAGACGTTTAGAACGGTTCCATGTAAGATGGACATGTATATAATGTGCCAGTACGAGGTATCCTAAATAACCGGAGAAGTACCACAGTATATGGTATTCGTTCCAAAAACATTGTCCCCACACCTCGCCGAAGCAACGATTGAGATAGGGCATACAGGTCGACAACAGAAACAAGCCGATGAAAAAACGCTCTTCTTTCGCCGTGGCTTTATTCAACCATGGCGATATTACGGGTATAAATAAATAGAGGCTGATCAAAGGGTACATGAACCACAAATGTCCAGCCTGTGAAGGAAAGTTCAAGAATATTCTCGATATATCTTTCAATGATGTCTCGGCATCTATCTGCCCCCACAGCAAGGGTAAAGTGCTGTATAGTATCATAAATATGAAAAACGGCGGTAAGATGCGGATACAACGCTGACGGTAGAATTGCCAAGAGGTCAGCCCTGCCTTCATCGGCGCAAGAAGAAAGGCGGAGACAATTATAAACAATGGCACCGCCATGCGTGGACATTTGTGTGGGGGAAAACCCACCGTATACGCCTCCCCACAACCGATCGGCCTCATTGGCCAGATAAGATTGCGGTCCCACCATATCCGTGGAGCCCTCAGCTCCATAAAAGTTTTCACTGGCGTGGACAACCATGACAAGGAAGCACGCAAACACACGCACGTAATCCAAAAAAACTATACGCTTCATTTTTTGTTTTAGTATTATTATTCGTTAGATGATTTCAAGTTTGTCTTTTTACGCGAAGCATGCATTCAAGAGGGATATATTTCGATGTTTTTCCTGATACTGCTTTATGGCGCACAAAGGTAAAAAAGTCGGAAAGAATATATACCTTTGTCATATTATAAGTGAAATCTAAAATAAAAACATATGAGATCTATTAATGGCGCGGTTTTACGTAGCGCATTCGCGATGGTATTAGGGTTTGTTTTGGTATTATGGCCGGAAGCAGCCATAACCTATCTGGTTATCACGATCGGTATACTATTCATTTTACCGGGATTATTCGCTATCCTCAGCTATTTCACCCGACCGAAGAACGAGAACGGGGAGAAACCGATGTTTCCTATCGAGGCAGCGGGAAGCGTACTGTTCGGAGCGTGGTTGGTGATCATGCCCGAGTTCTTCGTGAATATATTAATGTACGTACTCGGAGCCTTATTGGTAATTGCCGGTGTACAGCAATTGGTTTCATTGATATCCGCAAGGAAATGGAGCAATGTACCGTTGGGGTTCTACCTGATGCCGGCTTTGATCTTGATAACCGGAGTAATGATTCTTGCCTACCCGTTCGGGGCGGCGGCAAATACATTCGTAATCTTCGGTGTAGCCAGCATTTTCTACGGGGCTTGTGAGTTGATCAACTGGTATAAGTTCCGCAAGCGTATAGAAAATACCGGATTATGATTTCCGGTATTCCATGGGTGATATACCCATATGCTTCTTGAAAAACTTACCGAAAGTGGATTGATCGGAGAAGTGGAGTATATCCGCTACTTGCTGAACCGTGGCTTGCGGGGCCTTCAACAGCATCTTGGCCTCGACGATCAAGGCGTCGTCAATCCATTTATTCGCTGATTTACCCGTTAGCTCTTTCAAGATAAGCGAAAGATACTGTGGGGTAATAAATAATTTCTCGGCATAGAAAGTAACGACGTGCTGCTCCTTGCAATGCTCGAAAAGCAATTGCAGGAACTGCTCGAAAAGCTCCTCCTTCCGGGAGAGTGTAGGTGCCGTCATCAGCTCCTTCTTACCCATAAAGATATTAGCCAACTCGATAAAGAAACCGACTAAGGCGTTTTGGAGAGCCTCCTTCTGGAAAAAATGGGTACGCAGCTTCATCTTTTCCCGTAAGATTGAGAATTGGCCGGATATATGCTCAGTCTCCTCGGCACTCATCGCAGCACATGGATTCTTACGGATCTGCATATAATGCACCATAGAGTTCTTTTTCCCTGCCGGGGTAGTATATCCATCCAGAAAAGATCTGGACACGATCAACAAACGCCCTCTCAAATCTTTGCTCACTTTCGATACCTGTATGATATGAGTCGGCATCAAGGTTATAAACGTATTCTTCTCTATCTTATATGGAATATAGTCTACCGAGATATCGGCAGTACCTTCCTGTACCAAGATCATCAACAAAGCATTTAAACGCATCGGGGTGGAATGCTCCAGCCTTTTTTCCTCGTAATTAATCAAATCTCCGTTCAGATCCGCTATCGATAAATCATCTTGAAAGTTGTCGCTGGACTCAATTCCCTTGATTAACTCAGTGACTTCAATTAAAGGTAAATTTTTCATATCTATCTGTAGATTTTTATTATCACCTCGGACAAAGATAGAAATAAAAAGCCAAAGACCACCCACTATTTCGTTTTTAACCAATTTTCATCCAAAATTGAACGAATAACAAGAATTTTTGACAATATCCTGTTTCATTCCATACCAATACCGTAACAGTATAAACCTTTCTGGTTTTCTAAATATATCAGACCTTTGCGAATAGATTCGACGGGAATATCCGGTCATTGGTCGATTCCAACGGACGAGTCAGCGCTTTTTACTTGTATACGGGGATTGCCCCAGCTACTTTTGACGTAACAAAAACGAATATGATAAAAGAACAGATTATTAATACGGCGTTCGATCTTTTTTCTCAATATGGCATCAAGAGTGTGAGTATGGATGATGTAGCGAAAGCGGCTGGCATCTCCAAGCGTACACTTTACGAGTCGTTCGAGGACAAGGAAACCTTGCTGATCGAGGGGATCGATCACAATTCCGAATCGCTCGGACAATATCTGACGGGACTGGAAAAAGAACCTTTCAATGCCTTGGAAGTAATCCTGCTCTTCTATGAGGAGATGATGAAAAACCCGAGATGGTTCAACGAGAAGTTTTACGAGGACTTGAAGAAATATCCGAAAGCCCAACAAAAAATAGAGATGAATAAAGCGAGAATGGGTAAGAGGTGTATGGATTTGTTCACACGGGGCGTTAAAGAGGGCGTGTTCCAAGAGGGGATCAACTTCGAGATCATGGCCTTACTGGTGAAAGAGCAGACGAAGATGTTGCGGCCTTCCAATGTCTTCTGCAAGCATTCCATCACCGAGGTATACAACACGATCCTCCTCACATTCCTGAAAGGGATCAGTACCGAGAAGGGAAGAGCGATCCTAGACCGATTCGATCTCAAACAATCCTATGATTTATAGTGAACACTTAATGAGTTTAATCACAGACAAAATCTATCCTAAATGAAACGATTATTGATGAGTAGAAAAATGATGTTGGTCACATTTATGGTATTGCCTTTTCTGGCGGCGAGACCGGTTCTGGCTCAAGACACCCTGAAACTGGATCTTGGGAAAGCGCTAGAGATCGCCCTTAGCGAGAACCCGACCGTAAAAGTTGCCGATAAAGAAATACAGAAGAAAAAGTACGCACGTAAAGGCTCGTACGCTTCTCTATTTCCGCAGATCAGTTTTGCGGGGGACTACAACCGTACCTTGAAGAAACAGGTGATGTATATGGATTTCGACATGGGTGACATGGGAGGCGGCAGCTTGCCCGAAGGCACGGACATGTCGAGTATGGACGAGGGCTTCGAGGTAGGACGTAGCAACAACTGGAGCTTGGGCTTCAACGCTTCCATGCCACTGGTGAACGCCTCCTTATGGAAAAGCTTGAGTATCTCGGCCTTAGACGTGGAATTGGCGGTGGAGCAAGCTCGCTCTTCTAAAATAGCGATGGTGAACCAAGTGAAAAAGAGCTTTTACGCCGTCCTTCTGGCAAGCGACTCTTACCGGGTATTCAAGCAAAGTTACGACAATGCCATGGAGAATTATCTGGATATCAAACGGAAGTATGAACAGGGAACCGTAGCTGAATACGACTTGATACGTGCCGATGTGACGGTAAAGAATACAGAGCCTAATCTGTTGCAGGCAGAGAACTCCCTTACCTTGGCTAAATGGCAGTTAAAAGCGTTATTGGGTATGGATCTGGATTTAAATATCGATTGCGACGGGCAACTGACAGATTTCAAGTCCAGCCTCTTCGCCGACTATCTATCCACGGATACAACCTTATCCGAGAATACGGACTTGAAACAATTAGACCTTCAGGCAGAACAGCTGAAAAAGACGCTGGTCATGCAGAAATTCGATTATCTGCCGACCTTGTCGCTGACCGGTCTATATCAATGGAGTGCCATGAACAATGACTTCAAGTTCAAGAATTACAGATGGAACCCCTATTCGATGATCGGTATCACGTTATCGGTTCCTATCTTCTCCGGAGGTAGTAAATTTTATAAGGTAAAGCAGACGAAAGTCTCCATCGACCAATTAAACCTGCAACGGGACGATACCAAGCGTAATTTGCAGTTGGCCGTTAAACAGTACATAGATAATATGAATACCTGTATCAAGAAGTTCGACGCCGCCCAAAAGGGAGTCGAGCAAGCGGAACGGGGATATATGATCTCGCAAAAACGGTACGACACCGGAGCCGGTACATGGCTGGAGATGAACGATGCCGAACTTGCCTTGACGCAGGCCCGGTTGAACTTCAACCAATCTATCTACGACTATATGGTAGCGAAGGCGGATCTGGAGAAAGTATTGGGTAACGGACAGATGAATTGAAAATTAAAAATTGAAAGTTTAATAGATAATAATTAGGAACAATTATATGAAGACAAGTCAAATGCTGAAAGTAATACCGATAGCTACATTGGCCCTGCTGATGTCTTGCTCGGGTAATAAGAGTGAGGAAGCCACGGAAACACAGAATGAGAAAGTAAAGGTGAAAGTGGAGACGGTCTCTGTTCAAGACGTGGAGCAACTCAGTGAATTTACCGCTACAGTGGAAGCGAATATCAAAAATAATATCGCTCCCCAAACCCCATTCCGTATCGAGAAAATCTTCGCCGAGGTAGGCGACCATGTAAAAGCCGGGCAGTTATTGGCCAAGATGGACGCTACAAGTCTAAAGCAAGCGAAGATACAATTGGATAACCAAGAGATCGAGTTCAAACGTATCGACGAGTTGTATAAGGTAGGCGGTGCTTCCAAATCCGCTTGGGATGCCCAAAAGACTTCCTTGGAGGTGGCTCGCGAGACGTATAAAAACTTGGTGGAGAACACCCAATTGCTAAGCCCGATCAGCGGAGTCGTAACCGCCCGTAACTACGATAGCGGCGATATGTACAGCGGCGGAAACCCCATCTATACGGTAGAGGAAATCCGTCCGGTCAAATTAATGGTGAATGTCTCCGAGAGTCTTTTTACGAAAGTGAAGAAGGGCCATGAGGTAGACATCCGGCTGGATGTCTACGGAGACGAGGTTTTCAAGGGTAAAGTCAACTTAGTTTACCCGACGATCGATCCCGCTACCCGCACGTTCCCCGTGGAGATCAAGATCGCCAACTCGGATGAGCGAGTGCGACCGGGTATGTTCGCCCGGGTGACAATGAGTTTCGGCCATATGGATCACGTGGTGGCTCCGGATCGCTCTATCGTAAAACAATCAGGCGCCGGCGACCGGTATATCTATGTATGCAAAGACGGCAAGGTATCCTACCAGAAGGTGGAGCTAGGACGCCGTATGGGTGATAAATATGAGATCATATCCGGAGTGGAGGATGGCGACCAAGTGGTTATCACCGGGCAAAGCCGCCTGACGAACGGTATGGAAGTTGAAATCGAAAACGAATAACAGACTATGAGTTTATATGGAACAGCGGTAAGAAAGCCCGTATCGACCGCCCTTGTATTTGTGGCGATCGTGATCTTCGGACTTTTTTCCTTAAGCAGGTTATCAGTGGACTTGCTTCCGGAGATAGAGACGAACACCATCATGGTGATGACGGCCTATCCCGGCGCCAGCGCTTCGGATATCGAGATGAATGTTTCGAAGCCCTTGGAAAACGTGTTGAATAGCGTAAGCGACTTGAAGCATATCACGTCGCAATCCCGTGAGAATATATCGATCGTAACGTTGGAATTTAATTATGGCATCGATATCGATGTCGCCACGAACGATGTCCGCGACAAACTGGACATGGTAGAGTCTTCCCTACCCGATGACGTAGAGAATCCGATCATCTTCAAGTTCGGTACGGACGATATTCCCATCTTGATCCTCTCCGTAACCGCGGAGGAGAGCACGAACGCTCTTTACAAGATCTTGGATGATAAGGTATCCAACCCATTGGCACGTATCAGTGGCGTGGGCGCCGTTTCTATCTCCGGTACGCCGATCCGTGAGTTGCAAGTGTATTGCGACCCGTACAAGTTGGAGGCTTACGGCCAGACCATCGAAGGTATCTCTACCATCATCGCGCAAGAGAACCGGAATACACCGGGGGGTAGCGTAGATATCGGCTCAAATACCTACTCCTTGCGTGTTCAAGGAGAATTCACGGACGCTAAGCAGATGCTGGACCTAGTGATCGGTAGCCAGAACGGAAAGAACATATATCTGCGTGACGTGGCCCGTGTAGAGGACAGTATCGAGGAACGTGCGCAAGAGACGTTCAACAACGGCACGAAAGGTGGTATGATCGTCATACAGAAACAGTCCGGAGCGAACTCGGTGAACATCGCCAAGAAGGTACACCAGAAACTTCCGGAGATACAGGCTAGCTTACCCTCAGACGTGAAGCTGGACGTAATCATGGATACTTCCACGAATATCTTGAATACGATCGATAGCTTGAAAGAGACGATCATGATTACCTTTATCATCGTTATGTTGGTGGTATTCGTGTTTTTGGGACGTTGGAGGGCCACGTTTATCATTATCTTGACCATCCCGATCTCCTTGATCGCTTCTTTCGCTTATTTGCTGGCCTCGGGTAATACGTTAAACATTATCTCGTTGAGCTCACTTTCTATCGCTATCGGCATGGTGGTGGACGACGCTATCGTGGTATTGGAGAACGTAACGACCCATATCGAGCGGGGTAGCCAGCCGAAACAGGCC
>OAZX01000317.1_pt1 | contig 26844 bp, 16 predicted proteins | sample 1495341 | NCBI WGS metagenome assembly OAZX01 (sample SAMEA2580119, study PRJEB22360) | human gut metagenome | biome: human gut; feature: human-associated habitat; material: faeces | place: Denmark | collected 2008/2010 | reverse complement strand
GAAGCCGAAACGACGGTGAGGCGCTCGCCGTGGTCGCTGCGGCAGCCGGCACTGACCGTCCGGCGCTCGAAATCGTGGGCTACGTGAGCGAACAGGATCTCAATCGCTTTGCGGCGGGTGCTTCGGCGAAGTTCATCCCCGAAGATGCCCTGCAGCACGCCATTCCGGCAAGCGTCGAGGCGGTTGACGGCACAGCGGCTCGTCATCTTGGCGCCGTGCCGGAACTCGCTTCTCATTTTGGCGGCGCTGTCGCATCGCTGCCTGCGCCGGCGGAGGTAGCCAAAAGTCTTGGCGTGGATCAAGGACAGGTTTTTGCGCCGAAGGAAGCAATTTACCGTGTGACGGCCGCGCCGGCTGGAGCGCAGCAGGGGACTGCGGCTTCTGATCTGCAGGTGCGCCGCGGCACCCTTCTGATTGAGGGCGAACGCGAAAGCTTGGCCGGACGGTTCGCCCGAGCCGCATGGTCTGTGCTGCTGCGGGAATCCAACTTTTAAGTGAGAGCCGCAGCAGAAATGAGACTTTCTATCGAACTTGCTGACCGCGCTTCTTGAAGTCTTCGTCAATCAGCCGAAGAGTTTCTGCGTGAAGACGTCTGGCATGCGAAACAAGCTGAGCGCGAACCCACGTAATGAGCGGGTCATGGTCTGCCGCTCGGTGACGGAAGAGACACGGGATCCAGGGAATGTGGATGCCGGCTTCCATCGGCATCATCGCAAGCGGGAGCGTACGGCAGAGTTCTGCAGCTGTTTCCTGCGGAATCCGCATCAGCATATCCGTACGGGCCGCAAGCATTGCCCCGGCCACAAAAAACGGCGTTTCGCAGGCCGTGCGTTCCGGACCGTGTGCGGGATGACGGGACATGGTCAGACGGTCGCTGCCGCCCGCCATCGGCACGACGACGCTGATGTGGGGCCACGCCCCGGTATCTGCTTCGGTAATCTCGCTGCCGGCAAGCCATTTTTGGTGAAGCGGGTGTCCGCGGCGCATGAGCAGAACGTGACCGCTTGTGAAGAGCGTTTCTTCACAGAAGTCTGAGGGGACTGGGCGGCCTTCAGTGGAATAAAAGGCCAGATCGAGCGTGCCGGCACGCATATCTTCAAGCAGCGTAGGCGCTCGGTCAAAGACCGAGATGGATAAGCCCGGCGCAGCTGTTGCGGCCGTTTCAAGAAAGGGCATCAGCAGCGTATGGAAAGCATTGTCAATTGCAGCGATGCGGAGCGTACGTACAACAGTTGCAGGATTGAAAGGCTCTTCGGGTTTGAAAAGTGACTCCAGCCGCAGAAGTTCTTCTTCAATGCGCGGCGACAATGCCAGCATCCTCGGCGTCGGATGCATGCGTCCGGCGCTGTAAATAAAGAGCGGATCCTTAAACCATTGACGGGCACGGGCGAGCAGACGAGACGCCGTCGGAGCGCTGACGCCGAGCGCGTCTGCACTTCGCTGAAGCACCGGATCACGCATCAGCCGCACAAGAAGGCGCAGCACCCGAATGCTGCCGGACTCCACAAGATCTTCAGGAAGGGTTCTCAGCGGCGGGCATGCAGAGGATGCGGACTCTTCAGACAACATGGCGAGAGATATTGAGTTTGACGCTAAGCGTCAGGCGCCTAGTGCCGTTGTGTTCGGGGGGACACCACAAATACAAAAGGGTCGTCGGCTTAAAGACGGGCGATCCTGCTTCGCTTTATCGCTTGGACGGCCTCACCTTTCTTCAGGGAGGAGAAGCTCTCCAAGGCGGTATGAATTTGTACCGTTCTTTGCCGCAGAGGCAAATGTTTGCTCAAAGCGGGGGAGCGGCTGTCGGTGCATCTGATGAACGAATATTGGCATGACCTTTTAAAAAATGAAAGGCGTCCTTTCCCGTACGGCAGTCAAACGCAAGGCTTTCCGCATGGTCGTGGCGACAAAGCGGCGGCACACTAGGCAAGAAAAGAAAGCAAGCACATGCCTGCGGAACCTTTCATCTCGGACCAAAGGAGATAAACCATGAAATTCCAACGTCGTCAGTTGGTCGCCGCAATGGCGGGATTGATGCTCGGCCTGTCTGCGGGTGCAGCATCCGCTATGGGCGGCCCGTCGGGCGCCGCAGTCGGCATGCCCGCACAGGGACATATCGGTGAAGTTATCGTCAACCCCTACAAGATTGCGCCGCTGACGGCCATCGTCCGCACGGGAGGCTACGTTGTCAAAAACGCCAGCGTGCGCGTTGTGCCGAAGAAGGGCGGCCGCGAGATCGCCTATAAAGTTTCTGATCGTCAGATTCGCACGCATGCCGGTATCCCGATTGCCGGTTTGTATGCGGACTACCTCAATACGGTGGAAGTGAGCTACACGCGCGTTTCTGCCGACGGCAAGAGCGAGGACTTCACGGATCGTCTGCAGTTCTATGCACCCCCCGTTTTCTCAATCAGCAACGGCATGCCTGGGCAGCAGCGGATGTTCAACGTTGAAGTGAACAAGGTGGATCCGGGCTTTGAAGACCGACTTTACCTCGTCAACAGCCAGCTCATTCCGATGGCGCCGCAGGGTGCCCGCTTTGTGTGGAACAATCCCGCGGGCGGTGCACTTGAATGGACGATCAATTCTCAGATCGGCATTATCGATACGGCCGGTGATGTGCGCTGGTACCTGCTCAACGACCTCATCAATGATCAGTCCGACCCGTGGACATCAGGCCTCATGATGGGCTTCCAGCAGACCAAGGACGGTGCTCTGACGTGGGGCTTCGGTCAGCGCTGGGTCAAGTATGACCTGATGGGCCGCGAAATTTTCAACCGCAAGCTTCCGCCTACGTATGCTGACTTCTCGCATGCTTATGACAATGCCGAGAATGGCCACAGCTTCCTGCGCGTCTCGATGGCTGACTATCGCCGCGGCGACGACAAGCGCGTCCATACCGTTCGCGACGTGATTATTGAAGTGGATCCTGACGGCGGCGTGGTTGACGATTTCCGCCTCTATGACATTCTCGATCCGTATCGCGACACGCTCATTAAGGCGCTTGATCAGGGGGCCGTGTGCCTCAACATCGATCCTGCGAAGGCCGGTCATACGCTTTCGGCTGCGGACCTCGCCAACATGGATAAGAGCGATAAGTTCGGCGACATCCCGGGTACGGGTCCGGGACGCAACTGGGCGCACGTCAATTCCATTGACTACGATCCGACCGATGATTCGATTATCTTGTCGGCACGCCATCAAGGTATCGTGAAGATCGGCCGCGATCATCAGGTGAAGTGGATCCTCGCTTCGCCGGTCGGCTGGAAGAAGGGCCTGGCAGAGCGCGTGCTCACACCGGTTGACAAGAACGGCAAGCCTTTGAAGTGCGAAGGCAGCCAGTGCGAAGGCGGCTTTGACTGGTCCTGGACGCAGCATACGGCCTGGCGCATTGACTCGAAGTCAACGAAGGACGTGATCTACCTCTCGGTCTTTGACAACGGCGACGCCCGCGGCATGGAGCAGCCCCCGCTGCCGACCATGAAGTATTCTCGCGCTGTGGTCTACAAGATCGACCAGAAGAAGATGACGGTCGAGCAGATCTGGGAAGTCGGCAAGGACCTTGGCTACGACTACTTCTCGCCGGTTACCGGCATCACGAAGTACATGGACGACAAGGACACGATGCTTGTCTTCTGGTCAACGGCCGGTATGGGTGCGTCGCCTGAAAAGGCCGGCAAGCTTGGCCGCCTGCATCCGCGGATCTGCGAATACCGCTGGGGCGACAAGTCGCTCGCTGTTGATCTGACGCTGTGGGACACCTGCGGCTATCAGGCTTTCCCGGTGAGCTTTGAAGAGGCCTTCTCGAAGAACTAATCGGTTCTCTTGAATAAGAGATCTTCAGACGAAAGGCGCATCTGCTTTCTTCGGCAGATGCGCCTTTTTAGTCAATGATGCGGGGGCAGAAGAATTGCCCTGACGAAAGGTTTATTGGAGATTGAGAGCGGTTTTAGCTGCGATTCGACCGAATGTCAGCACGTCTGCTGTGGCGTTGCCGCCAAGACGGTTGGAGCCGTGAATGCCGCCGGTGACTTCGCCGGCTGCGTAGAGGCCGGGAATTACGCGGCCATTGATATCAAGCACCTGAGCTTTCGGATTGATGAGCAGTCCGCCCATCGTATGGTGAATCGACGGCGCTCTGGGCGTAGCGTAGAAGGGGGCTTTTTCAATCTTGCGGTCAAAGAGCTTGCGTCCGAACTGTGTATCTTCCTTAGCGCCTACCATGGCATTGAATTCGGCTACCGTTTTTTCAAGGTTGGCCGGCGGCATGCCGAGCTGTTTGGCGAGATCTGCCAAGGTATCTGCTTTGTAGATGCGGCCAAGCTTCACGAGCGTTTCAACATTTTCGGCAAAGGAATTTACCGGCTGCACGATGGAGCTGTCGTTGATGTCCCAGCACATGCCGCCGGGCTGCTTTTTGATGGCAGCGACGAATTCATCACGTCGGGCGTCTTCCTTCACAAAGCGAAGACCTTGAGCGTTGACATCAATCACATCGTCAAGACCGGACATCTTTCTGGCGCGGCCCTGAAGTGCGCCTGTTCCGGGAGTGGCAAGCGGGTAGACCTGAACGTAGTTCATGCCGGTAGTAGCTGCGCCGATCTTCGTTGCCATGATGATGCCGTCACCCGTTGCGCCGGGCTGGTTGGTTGAAACCATATCGGGCGTCAGCACCGGTGAGGATTTCTGCCGCAGTTCTTTATTCTGACTATAGCCGCCGGTGGCCAGAATGACGCCGTATGTGCTCATGAAGTTGTAGTCATTGCCGAGCGTGTCCGTCGCGGAAACGCCGACAACTTTGCCGTCTTTGACAATGAGTTTTTCGGCCGTCATGCCTGTCACAATCTTGGCGCCTTGTTTGATTGCCGCGTCATAAAGGGGCTTCACCAGCCCGGTTCCTGCGGGCGCATCTACTTGATGCGTGCGCTGCCAGAGCGCTCCCGCACCTTGGCTCACTCGATTAAGAACAGGCGTGCCGTGTGCTTCCATCCAGTGCAGCGTATCGAGAGCGTTGTCGGCGTAAGTGCGAATGACGGGAATAAGCCCCACCTTGTCGCCGCCGTTATAGGTTTGCAGAGCATGCCATTCCGGGCAGTCAAAGAGCGTTGTTGAGCCCGATGCAAGATAAGCGTCGTATTTCGCTTTGACGTCAGCCATAAGTTTGGCATGTTCGGGGGAGACTGGCTTTTCGGAAATCGCCTTTTGCACCGCTTCTTTGAGCGTATTCGTCATTGGCAGTGCTTTCTGGCGTTCGGGATCAGCTGCGTTGTATGCGCTTGCACACCGAAGCGTATTGCCGCCGATCACCGGCATTTTTTCAAGAACGATCACTTTGCGCTTCGCATTTTCTGTCGCTGTAACGGCAGCAGAGAGTCCTGCGCCGCCCGAACCGACGATCACGAGGTCGTAGTCCTCTTCGGTTGTGCCGCTGCTGCGTTTGCCTTGAGGCGGAATGGGTGTCTGGAGCGCTGCCAGATTGACGCCGCTCTGCAGCAATGCATCAGCGACGGCTTTCTTAAAGGCTGCGCTCGTTACGGTCGCACCAGCAACAGCGTCCACGTTGAGCGTTTGGTACCTGAGTACTTCGTCTGTCAGCTTCTCGATAGCCATTTCGCCCATGAAGATTGTTTCATGGTGCCCAGGCACTTTGATCGAAGTGATTCGGTCTTTATTGACCGTCACTTCCACATTGAGATAGTCGTTGTTGCCGTACGCGCGGGCCTTATAGGTACCGGGCTTAAATTCAACTTTGTCAGTCGCTTCGCCGCGAGCCTTTGTCAATGCCGCACCAACGGCAAGTTTGAGCGCATCGGAAGTGACGGTTGCACCAGAGACAGTATCGATGTTTGTGCCGTTTGCTTTCACAAAAGCTGCAGGCATGGATTCAATGGCTTTCGAACCGATACCGTCTGTTTCCCTTTGCGCAAGCACCTTGACAGCAGTGATGGCGTCTGCTGTTACGGTGACTTGGACTTTGATAGGTCCGTTTAAACCGCTTGCTTCTGCTTCATAAGTGCCGGCTGTATAGGCCTGCACACTCATACTGGCGAGAGCCATGGTGACGGCGAGACAAAAAACAGAATGCTTCATCATGAGTTCTCCTTTCGCGGGCAGGTAAAGTGAGTAACCACTTCTCCATTAACTCATGTCAAAGTCTAGGAAAGCCTCGCTTTCACGCACAACTGTCCAATCTCGTTGGGTTGATGTAAACCACATTTCACAAAGTTTGCAGAACACCCCTGAATGTCTCTGAAGAACCTCTGAAGAGATCAGTCTGCGTGTCTTGAAAAACAACTCAAGAAGGAAAGACTTCTTTTCGTGAAGCGATGATGTATATGGCTCATATATGTAAATCGATAAATTACAAAATATGAGATCGAAAACATATATGAATGCTGCTCCTCTGTTCGAATGTCGAATACAAAAACGGCGGCTGGGAAAAGCCGCCGTTTTTGAAGCGAATTAAAAGACCAAACAGCTTTAGAACACAGTTCTCAATCCAATGTTCCAACGCCAGTTTTCCTTCACATCACTGCCGGACGTCCGTTCGAGATCAACATAAGTGTAGGTCGAAGGCGTGATGTTCACGTTTGCTCCGAGTGCATACTCGACCCAGCTGCCGCCAATGTCGTCGTGCACGGTGGTCGAGGCTTTGCTGCTCGAGTAGCGTACGTCGGATTCTCCCTTAAAGTCATGCACGCCGGAAACACGGACATAAACCGTTCCGCGGTCGTTCGGGCACTTGAAGCCGGCACGCAGGCCTACACGGCCGAGCAGGGAGTCAAAATCCTCTTGCTCAATGCGGACTTGATTCGAAGCCGTGGCATTGTCACCGAGAATGCGGCCGTACGTCAGTTCGACCTGCGGCTCAACGAACACAGTTTTAGCGAGGTCGAAGCGCCAGCCGAACTCCGCCGAGAATGAATAGGCATTGTTGTCAATAGAGCCCTTCATATCTGCGATTTCGAAGTCGTTTGAAAGGCGCGAGTACTTGGCAATCAAGTCAAGGAACATGCCGTTCTGAGCGAACCAAGAACCATAGGCTGCAAAACCGTATGTATCCGCATCTCCCGATCCCTGAGCATAGTCGACTGAGCCGTTCGTGTAGCTGAAAGCGCCGCCCACAGTCCACTCGCCGATTTGATAGTCCGCACCCACTTGGACGGAGGTGCTTCGCAGAGTGACATTCTTTTTCCCGTACTCCTGCTCGGAGCCATAGAGGCGCGCCCAAGCTCCGATGCCGGCAGGACTGTCGCGCAGTTCGCCCATGCGCTTCGTGAGATCATTCATTTCGTGGCGCCACTGCAAAGTCGCGATGGACTGACCGTCGGAGAGTGAGGCAACTTTGTCGCTCGCGCCAATCGTTCCGATGCTGATCGCGCCGTCTACTCCGGTCGTGACTTCGATTTCACCGAGAACGTCGCCGCCTTCGATGGTGGCCGTGCCGCCCTCACGGATATTGGCGCCGACATGGGTGAGAATTGCAGCCGCTTCGGCGTCAAGATCCGTGATGTCATCGGCCGTGACGCCGGTTACCTGAACATTTGCACCCGTCCAGTCGTTTGCTACGTTTTCGGCCGTAAAACTGCCTGCCTCGTAAGTGATTTTCCCGTCATCTCCGCTGCTCCTGGAGACGGAGAGATTAATAGTGCCGCCTGTACCCCGAAGATTCTTGGCTGAGAGAGAAGCTTTTTGCTCGAGGCTGACGATACCGCTGCTGATAGAGAGATCCTCAATTTCTGCGCTTGTGCCATTGGTGAGGTTGACTATGCCGCCTGAGCTCACCGTAAGGTTCTTGGATTTGCTCGCTCCTTTGGCATTCCAGACGGCAGCATCGCTAAAGAGGATTTTCACGCTGTCGGCTTCATTCGCGATCCTGCCCGTGAGCGATGATTGAGCTCCGGTGAAATTAAGCTCGGCCTTTGCTTCACCGCTCGCGTCGATTGCGCCCTGTACATTCATGACTGCGGGAGACTTGCCGTCGGTACCGTTGATCTTGAGCTCGCCCTTCGTCAGCTTGAAGGCATTGTCATCCCAACCCGTCGCGGAATCGGCAGGACGAATAGTGAGTTCGTCACTGTTGATCGTGACGCTGCCGCCCTGCACATGAACGATGCCGAAATCTGAGTTTTTCTTATTTTCTGCTATGTCATCCGAGGCAATCCCGGTGGTTTCGAGCATGACTTTGCCGGCAGTGACGCTGACGCTGCCGTTGCCGATCAGCTCTCCGTTATCTACGTAGCCGGTATCGATGGCGCCTCTGGCGCCAGTGAGCGTAATGGCGCTGTTTGCGTTGCCGGTTAATGCAATAGCCTGCTCGCCAATACCAACATTCCTAACTGCATACCGACTATCACCCGTCATTACGAGGCTGTCAAACCCCTCAATCGTTACATTGTTCGCCGATGTGCCTTCTGCCGCCTGATCAATGTATATGGCATTTACTTTGCCATTCAATGTGATGTGCTTGGCAGATAATTTGGCGGTTGAGCTGGCCCCGCCGAAATAAATCGCATTGGCTGTGCGTGAGGTAAGGGTCAGATCATTGAATCCGCTGATTTCATTATGAAAATCTTTAAGCACATCCAGTTCTGAGATCAGCGTGGCTTTGCCGCCGCTGCCGATAAATTTAGCGCCGCCGAGGACTGCGCCTTTGCCGTCTTTAGGTGTCCCTGTCTTTGTGTTGTTCGTTACAGTAATGTCTTTGCTTAATACGGTGACAACCATCGGAGACTCTGCATTTTCGTTGCCGAATGCATAGAGCTTCTTGTCGGCAGTTTCAACTTTGCCAGGCGTAATGTCGAATACCATCTCAGAAACATCTTTCTCAATCGTATAGTTTTGGCTGATGTTTGATGTTAAGGGGGCGCTTGCTGCATTCGATTGAGCTGAGGCGAAGCTGGCGGATAAGGCAAGTGTGACGGCCGTAGAGAGGACGGTCTTGGAGATCATGAGGGAGGCTCCTGTCTGGGGTTTAATGAATACAGTCAAATTACCCCCCCCCCTCTTGCTGTCAAGGAAGGCTTTCAGTTTTATGGATTTGAAGTCTCTCTTCAAAGCCAAAATGCTGCAAGAAATCTAATAAATTCATGTTGCTGCGAGTTTTCTGACGCTGCCTGAATCAAGAGCATAGTCGAAACTTTGTTGTTAGCGCACGGCATCTGCTTTGCCAATTCAGTGAATGGAGCGTCGGCCCGGAAAGCGGGATGAGAACGGTGTGAAGCGAGCGGAGCGGCAGACGCACGGAGATGATCGGTCTGACGCGAAAATCAACGGGCTGGCAAGCGGAAAGAGCCGTCCGAAACTTTTGACTCACTTCAGAGCGGATCGACTTGACGGATTCCTCCTCGAAAGATGGGACAGGTTTGAGTTAACGGGATGTTCTGATCCAATGTTCTGCCGTTACAATTTGAAAGTTCTGACGGATATGTGTGATGACATTTCGCCGGATCAAAAACCATTCGCTGCCAGGAGTAAACGCCATGGGTTTTAAGTTTCCCATTCTTATTGCGGGTTTTTGCCTTGTCACAGGTGCTGTGAACGCAGAAGAGCTCAACGCGTACTCGATCATGCCTGAAAAGTATGCTTCGAAAATCTTCGCTGAGTTCACCAAAGACACCGGCATCAAAGTGAATTTCCTGCGCTTTTCTTCCGGTGAGGCCTTGGCTCGCCTGACCGCGGAAAAGAAGAACCCTCAAGTCGACGTTATGCTCGGCGGACCGGCTGACACATATGCGGCCGGCATCAAGGAAGGCATTTTTGAAGCCTACCGACCGAAGGATTCTGACGCCATTCCGGCCAACCTTCGTGATCCGGGGAACCACTGGACGGGCATCGGCATCATCCCGCTCTGCTTCTTAACGAATACCAAGTTCCTCGAAAAGAACGGCATGCAGGCGCCGACAAAGTGGGCGGATCTCCTCGATCCCCGCTATAAGAACGGTCTGCAGATGGCTGACGCGCGTACTTCCGGCACAGCTACCGAACGCATTTATTCGCTCGTCAAGGTAATGGGTGAAGATGAAGCCTTTGCGTTCCAGAAGAAGCTCAATGCCAACATTCAGATGTACACGAAGAGCGGCGCGGGCGGCGCAATGCCGATTGCGACGGGGCAGTGCGCCTCGGGCATCTTCTACATCGTTGACGCACTCGATATTGCTCAGCAGGGCTATCCGGTGAAGATCACGTATCCGGAAGACGGCGTGAGCTTCGGCATTGAAGCGACCGGCGTTATTGCCGGCGGCAAGAATAACGAGCAGGCTAAGAAGTTCGTCGATTGGGCGACCTCAAAGCGCTTTGCTGAATTCATCGTCGCCAACAAGATCAACTATGTGCCGGCTCGAACGGACGTTGAAACGCAGAATCCGATTCTGGATCTCTCGAAGATCAACGTGATCACGACCGACGTGACGTGGAAGGGTGACAACCGCAAGCGCTTCACTCAGCGCTGGATCAACGAGGTGATCCGTTAACTGCCTCACCTAAGCGGAGAGATCGTCTGACTTAAGACGCTCTCCGCTTTTCTTTGAGTCTCGTTTTTAGGGTGCTTCATACGATGGCACACACTCAATCGCTGCCCCAGCGCGGCGATGCCGCATCCCGATTCACGGTATTGATGCTGTGGGTTTTGCTGGCTGTCTTCGTTGTCTATCCGCTCGTGCGTCTGCTCGCAATGGCTTTTACGGCCGACGGGAGCTTCACGCTTGAGAACCTCCGCCCCTTCGTGGAAAGCTGGTATGACCGGCAGGCGGCAGTGAACAGCATTCTTTTGGGCTGTTCGGTAGGCGTCGCAGGAACCGTGCTGGGTTTTATCTTTTCCTTTGCCGTGACGCGGCTCTCGCTGCCCAAATGGCTGTGCGCCGCGGTAAGTGCCGTAACGCTCTTGCCGCTTATTTCTCCGCCCTTCACAAGCAGTATTGCGCTCACGCTTTCGCTCGGGCCCAACGGCATTCTGCTCGACTTCTTCGGCCTCGGAAACTTCAATTTCTATGGATTCTGGGGCACTTTCATTTCAGAAACGCTCACCTTCTTTCCAGTAGCGTTCATGACGCTCTCGACGATTCTGGCGCGTATTGATCCGAATCTGGAGGATGCGGCGTATTCGCTCGGAGCTTCGAGCTTCAAGGTCTTCCGCACTGTGACGCTGCCCCTCGCGGCGCCGGGCATTGCCAACGCATTTCTGCTCGTTTTTTCCTGCTCGCTCGCAGACTTTGCGACGCCGCAGGTGCTGGGCGGTCACAGTTTCCCGGTGCTGCCTACGCAGGCCTATCTGGTCATCACCGGCATGTATGACTTCAAGGGTGGCGCAGCGCTTTCATTCATGCTGCTCATTCCCGCCATCATCGTTTATTCACTGCAGCGCTGGTGGGTCGGCAAGAAGAGTTACGTGACCGTTTCGGGCAAGGCCGGCGGCAGAAGCAGCGTGAAAGGTCCCGGACCGATTCTATCCTCGGTGATCGTCGCGACGGTTGCCGTGGTGATTGCCTTCATTCTTTATCTCTACGCCATCATCCTCACGGGTTCGCTGGTGAAGGTCTGGGGCGTCAATAACGAGATCACGCTCGAAAATTACAGCTACGTCTTCACGCACGGCAGCAAGGCGATTAAAGATACGCTGCTGATTGCCTGCATCGGCACGCCGCTGGGCGGTTTGCTCGCTGTACTGGTGGGCTACGCCACAGCGCGGCTTAAAGTGCGCGGCAGCCGAATTCTGGAGACGGTGTCGCTCCTCAATTACACGTTGCCCGGTACGGTGGTCGGCATTGCGTACATCATTGCTTTTAACGACAAGCCGATCATGCTCACGGGCACCATCTACATTTTGGTGGCGGCTTATCTCTTCCGTTATTCCTCTGCGGGCATCCGCAATGTGATTGCAGCGCTTTCGCAGATTGACCCGTCCATTGAAGAGGCGAGCCGCAGTCTCGGCGCATCCTCGGTGAAGACCTTTACGTCCATCACGATTCCGCTGGTGCTGCCGGCCATTCTCGCGGGCATGCGGTATCTCTTCATTCATTCCATGACGGCCATCAGTGCGACGATCTTCCTCGTGTCGGTTCACTGGACGCTCATCACCACCCGTATTCTGGAATGCATGACGGAGCTGCAGTTCGCGCAGGCCTGCGCTTTCTCCATTGTTCTTATCGTTCTCGTTTTCATTGCTTCGGGCGTCATCAATCTGCTTGCTCGGGCACTTTGCCGCAGCGGCGACGCCATCGGAGTTCACTGATCATGTCCATTTCACTCGAACTGCGCGGCATCTGCCGCACGTATGTCAAAGACAACGAAACTTTTTTGGCGGTCGACAACGTGAACCTGACGGTCAGCCCCGGAGAGTTCCTTACGTTTCTCGGCCCGTCTGGCTGCGGCAAGACCACCACGCTTAGAATGATCGCAGGGTTTGAAATACCGTCTTCGGGGCAGATCATTGTGGACGGCACCGACATTACTCAGGTGCCGGCCAATAAGCGCGACATGGGATTTGTCTTTCAGAACTACGCGCTTTTCCCTCACATGACGATTTTTGAGAACGTTGCCTACGGTCTGCGCATTCGCGGGCTGTCGGGCGACGCGCTCGCTTCGAAGGTGCGCGAAGGTTTGGCGATGGTCGGCCTGGGGAACGCCGAGCAGCGCTATCCCAATCAGCTCTCGGGCGGCGAACAGCAGCGCGTGGCGCTCGCGCGCGTGCTGGTGCTGAGACCCAAGATTCTGCTGATGGACGAGCCGCTTTCGAATTTGGATGCAAAGCTGCGTCTGCACATGCGTACGGAAATCCGCCGCATTCAGCAGGATATGCGCATCACGTGCCTCTATGTCACGCATGACCAGAAGGAAGCGCTCACCATGTCGGACCGCATTATGGTGATGAACCGCGGCCGCATCGAGCAGGTCGGCACACCGATGGAACTTTATGAAGATCCGGCAACGCCCTTTGTAGCGGACTTCATCGGTCAGGCCAATCTCATTCCCGGGACGCTTTTGGATGCTGAAGACGGCTACGCCCGCTTTCAAATTGGAGAGGCTGTGCTCAAGGCCCGCATGGGGCGGCAGAACCCGCCTGCAAAGGGTGAAAAGGCGCTGCTCGTGGTTCGTCCGGAAAATCTTGGCTTCAGTCAGGATGGGGGCGGCATCGCCATGCGCATCGTTAATCGTCTGTTTGAAGGCGACCGCATCAACTACGAAGTTGTGATTCCCGGTCTGGAGCAGATGAAGCCCTATGCCATGTCTGTGCCGTTCCTGCCCGGGACGAAATTGGCGGATGCTGATGCAGCCATATATGCATCCTTTATGCCGGATGCAGGGGTGGTTATCCGCGGGTGAGTCGATGAGGTCAGTGAGAAACTTTGGGTGCTCAAAAGTTTCTCACTTGATTAAGGTAACGATTTAGAAGGCTTTGTTTTCAATGGAATAATTTGATAAACCTGAAAACTAAGAATTAGCATTTTGTTTGTGTTTACTTAATATGGCTGGAGGTGCGTGGTTGACGTTGTTTTCAGCGGATCTCTACCGCATTATTGCCGATGCTTTTAAGCCACAAAATTTGATCTGGAATGTCTAACACAAATACAGCCATTTGATTTGAAAGCGCTGTTGTCAACAGATAAACAGGATATTCCATTGAACAGGATGTTAGTGGGTGATGCGGCTGTCAATGTTTGTAAACTATTGGCATATGGTATTTACGTCTAAGATATCTGCAATGTGTTTTAGTGCCTAGTGAATCTCATAGAAAATATCGTATAGGTGCAATCCGCCAAGAAAACTATGTATTCGCAATGGTCTATCACATTAATGTGAATTACCTTGATATTTTCTTAAACTGAAGAGGCTTTGATGAAAACAACTTTGCTGAGTGTTGCACTATTGTCCCTTTTTGCAAATGGACAAGTCTCTGCTAAGAATCTATATACAGACACAGATCTTCCCAAAGACGGGGGGGGGGCGAATTGGATCGAGTCCTACGAAGGTTATGATCAATTAATCGCTACTCGTACAGAGGGTGAGCACGTTATATCTGGATATGGCACCGTAAATATCACCCATTATCAGGATGGCGATAAAGCGCTTCTTCATTCTGAAAAAGGGACATTGAAGTTAAGTGCAAATAATGTGACATTGAAAGGCGCAAGCGCGTCAGGTTCAGGTGACGGTCCTATCCTCATCCATGCTTACGGCGGCAAAATAGACGTTGAAGCGACGAATGACATCGTTCTTGCTTCTGCAAAAAATAACGCGGTCATGAGCCAAGCAGTTCCTGGCAATGGTGACTCTTTAGTCAAGCTGCATGCCGACGGCAACATCACGATTACAGAAGTGGGAAATGAAAAAGGCAATGCCGTTTCAGTGGCCATGCTCCAATCCAAAATGTCGGGCTTAACTTCTGGTCTTGATATTCACGCCGGAGGTGACGTAACAATTCTGTCCCAGAACGGAGCCGCGCTGCAGGTTTTTAACCGAAATACGAGCCCTCAATATGAGGGTGATGATGGTCACGCAGATGTAAAAGTAACGGCCGATGGAAATTTAACGCTGCATGGAAAAACCTATGGCTTGTTCCAAGCTATGCAGGTAGCTGGTGCTAATTCCACCGCAAATGGAACTTATACGGCAGGCAAAAAGATCGATATTTACGGCGATCAGCTGGGCGTCTATATGTCTAGCCCTGTAGCTGGAAATAAAGCCCTGATTGATGCGCCGGAAATCAATATCTCAACCCAAAACTCAGAGGGAACGTTGGCCGCTATTTATGCGCGAGATAATGCCAACTTGACGCTAGGGAATGGCTCAGATACTCGGCAGATAAACATTTCAGCAGATCAAGGCGCTGCTATTAGGGGCGCCAGCTCTTCAACGATTACTTTCAATAAGAGCAACACCTTCGTGAATGGGCAGACCAATTCTGAAGGTACTCTCCAATTAAACAATACCGTCTATCACATGGTCGGTTCTTCCTCGATGTTGGCCAACACCGTTGAAGGGAAGAACAGTTCCATCGTTGTGAATGATCTTTCCCAAACATCTGTTTCTATTCGGAACAATAAGGTTGAATCCCTTAATGTCGTACTCGGCAGTACGATCAACGACACTTACGATTCCGTAGAAGACGCCGCAGCTGCTCTTGCAAAATCCGTAGAGATTACAAGTGTTGACAAAGGTTCGGTGATGCTCTCTGGTCAAAGCGGGGTGTTTTCTGATGGTTTTACTGCCGATGAAAAAGGCACAGTCACATCCCGCACGCTGAATCCGACTTTGGATACCTATGGCAACTACACTGCCATGACGCTCATTGAGTGGCGCAACGAAGTCAATCACATCAGCCAGCGTTTGGGGGATGTGCGCGATTCTTCGAAGACCGTTGGTGCCTGGGCTCGTGTGTACGGGTATGACAGCTCCTACAGCGACAATGTATCTATTGGCCTGAAAACCAATTCAATCCAAGTTGGCGGCGATTATCGTCTCAACAATAGTTGGCTTGTCGGCGGTGCATTCAGCTACACCAATGGTGACGGCACCTTATCGAACGGGACGGCCGATACAGACGGCTACTCACTGGCTGCCTATTTGTCAGGTTTCTTTGATTGCGGCGCTTATGTTGATTTTGTTGGCCGTGTTGGCCGCCTGTCGACCGATATCACGACATTCAACGACAGCACCACTTTCAAGGCCTCCTATGACTACACGACCTTCGGGTTGTCCGCTGAGGTTGGCTACCGCTTAAATCTCAATAAGACGTTCTATGTAGAGCCGCAGGCAGAACTTGCTTACGGATACGTGAAGGGTGATGACTTCACGGCTTCCAACACTGTTCGTATTGAGCAAGACAACCTGCAAACGCTGGTCGGACGCCTTGGTACACGTATTGGTGCTTCGTTTGCTGAAGGAGCAGGGACGGTCTTTGCACACGCATCGGTCAATCACGACTTCTTGGGTGATGCCGACTACAAGGCTTCCTACGGAACGAAAGCTCCGCGTGACCTCAGCGTGGATATTGGCGGGACTTGGTATTCCTACGGCATTGGCGCACAGTTCAATACCACTAAGAACCTTAATTTCTACGGTACTCTGGAGCGTTCCAACGGCACGGACTACCAAGAAGACTATCGTTATTCAGTCGGACTGAGCTATCGCTATTAAAGCCGATGCCCTGAAATGAATTCAGGCGGTTGGGAATAATGAGCCCAATCGCCTGAATTTTTTATTGCTTCAAAAGGAACACAATCAGCAGATGCGCGGAAGCTGCTCGCCGGTAAGCCAGTCGACCATGCGGCGGCCGCCCATCAGGGTTTCCATCTCTACAAATCCCGGTCCTTCGGAGCGCACTTCACCAACTTTGGCGGCCCCCGCGCCATGCGGGTCCGCCTTCATGGCGGCAAGCGCCGCATCGGCTTCATCGGCCGGAACGATGCAGATCAGGCGGCCTTCGCAGGCGCTGAAAAGCGGGTCGAGTCCAAGGAATTCACAGGCTGCGCGGACTTCATCCTTCACGGGGATGGCTGCTTCGTGCAGCAGAATGCCCACTTCAGATTCGGCAGCGATTTCATTCAAAGTCGTCCCCAGACCACCGCGAGTGGGGTCACGTAGCACATGCACATTGGGGGCTGCCGCAACAATCGCTTCCACCATGCGGCCGAGCGGCGCACAGTCGGAAACCAGCGTCGTGCCGAAAGTCATGCCTTCGCGCAGACTCATTACGGTCATGCCGTGATCACCGATGGAGCCGGAAACCAGCACAACGTCGCCGGGGCTGGCAGCTTTGCCGGAAACCAAATGATCAGTGAGGCGTTCGCCGATGCCGGTCGTAGCGATGTAGACGCCGTCGCCGTGTCCTTTTTCCACAACCTTGGTGTCGCCCGTCACGATGGCAACGCCGGCTTCCTTGGCCGTTTCGGCCATGGAGATCACGATTTTCTCGAGGTCAGCGAGCGGAAAACCTTCTTCGAGAATAAAGGCCGCGGAAAGCCAGAGCGGCTTAGCGCCGCACATGGCAACGTCATTCACCGTGCCGGTCACGGCAAGCCGGCCGATGTCGCCGCCGGGAAAGAAGAGCGGTTTAACGACGTGGGCGTCACAGGAAACGGCTACCGGTTTGACGATAGGCGGCATGACAGCGCCGTCGTGGCCCTGAGCGAGCCACTCGTTGGTGAGGTGTTTGGCAAAGAGTTCACCGATCAGCTGAGCAGAAGCCCGTCCGCCGGAACCGTGCGTCATGTCAACTGTACCGCGGCGCACATCCAGCCGCCGTCCCAGTCCTGCACGTTCTGCCTTGAGATCATGAGTCATTGTTTTTCTCCGCTTGAAAGGTTTTGCGACGCTGATGGGCCGCAAGATCAGGCGTTTTTCTGAATTTCAATCGTGCTGTGACGGCCGTAGCTGTAGTACGCGGCGCAGGCGCCTTCGGAAGATACCATGCAGGCGCCGATCGGATGCGCCGGGGTGCAGACTGTACCAAAGAGCCGGCAGTCCTTGGGTTCTTTTTCGCCGCGCAAAATGGCGCCGCATTCACAGGCCTTATTGTCTGCCACACGGATTTCGGGCATTGAAAAGCGCTTTTCGGCGTCGAATTCAGCATATTCCGGGCGAATCCGCAGGGCGGATTTGGGTACTGTTCCGAGACCGCGCCATTCAAAGGATTCGCGCGGCTCAAAGACCTGCGCCATGAGCTCAACGGCCTTGCGGCTGCCGTTTTCCGTAACGGCGCGGATAAATTCGTTTTCCACTTCGCTTCTGCCGTCGTTCACTTGACGCACAAGCATCAGGATCGAGTAGAGCATATCGAGCGGTTCGAAGCCGCAGACCACCACAGGAATCTTCCAGTCGCGGGCAAAGTGCTCGTAGGGCTTCCAGCCGATCACGGTGGAAACGTGCGCTGGTCCCACGAGGCCGTTCAGCTTCGGCGCATCCGGACGATCGGGCGCGGTGAGGAGAATATGCTCCATCGCCGCCGGCGTGAGCACGTGGCAGCAGAAAACGGAAAAATTCTTCAGCCCAAGCCGCTTCGCAGCGAGGATGGCAGCTGCCGTCGGAGGCGTTGTGGTTTCAAAGCCGATGGCAAAGAAGACCACCTGACGGTCAGGATTTTCGCGCGCAATCTTCACCGCATCCATCGGTGAATAAATCATGCGCACGTCTCCGCCCTCGGCCCGGCACTTAAAGAGAGACCGGCCTTTGGAGGCCGGTACGCGCATGGCGTCGGCGTAGGTGCAGAGGATCACATGTTCGTTCAGTGCGAGGTTCATCGCCATGTCGATGCGGCCGATGGGCATCACGCACACCGGACAGCCCGGACCGTGAATCATGCGGATGGATTCAGGGAGGATGTCGCCCAAGCCCCAGCGGGAGAGCACGTGGGTGTGCCCGCCGCAGAACTCCATAAAGCGGTATTCGCGCTTGGGGTCGGCTTCTTCGCGGATGCGTGCGGCAATGCCCTTGGCAGTTTCGCCGGAACGGTATTCGTCGACGTACTTCACGCCGTTATCTCCTCAGAGGCAGCACTCGGGGCGGCGGGGTCGTTCGATGCCGCAGCGGCAGAAGGGGCAGCCAAGGCGGCAAGCGCCTTGAGCGTTTCCTGCGCTTCGGCTTCGTCAATGCGGTTGAGTGCAAATCCCACGTGCACGATCACCCAGTCGCCCGATTTCGGGTCATCAATCAAGGACACGTCCACGTCTTTTTCAATGCCGCCGATCATCGCGGCGGCGGTCATGCCGTCGGGCGATACGGTGGTGAGCTGAGCAGGAACTGCGAGACACATGATGAAATTCTCTTGAATGAAAAAAGTTCAATCGCTGCCGCGTCAGACGCGGGTCGGAGCTGCCGCGGAAGTTGCACTTTCGCTGCAGCCGGGGTCTCTTGAGTGATTGAACAGAGTTTTATCTTGAATGTAAGGATACTCGGCTCTGCCCTGCGCCAGAGCGAGGGACGCGAGCCAAGCTTGACCGAGCGCGAGGCCGCCGTCCCCGGGCGGCACGACATGCGGCAGATGCGCAGCAATGCCGAGCGCTTGGAGTCCGGCCGGAACGGCTGAAGCCAGTGTTCGGTTGAGAAAGCACCCGCCCGAGAGCATAACGTCGGCGCGGTCGGGGTCATGGAGCGTTGCGGCATCAATCCAGTCGACGAGCGCTCGAGAAAGAACGAGTTCAAAGGCAGCGGCGGCCTGAGCCTGACGGCGCTTCGTGCGGCCTTCCGGGTGCGCGAGAAAAGCCGCGAAGCTCTTCCAGAAAGGTGTGAGCGACAGTACGCCCTCTTTGATTGTCCAGGTCGGGTCAAAGCCGACGAGAATCTGCGTCTCAGGAACGTGCCGCAGGATCGGCGCCGCCGCGCTTTCGAGCCGCATGGCGGCGGTGGCTTCGTCCTTTTGAATGCGGCAGAGTCCGAGAAGCGCTGCTGCGGCATCAAACCAGCGGCCGAGCGCTGAGGTTCTGGGCGTATTGGGCGAGGCAGCCAGCCGGGGAAGCGCAGCGAGCATCCAAGGAGACACTTCGGGGCCGGAAAGCAGCGGCTCAATCAAATCTTCACGATCGATCGAAAGCAGGAGCGCTGCGCCCATGCGCCAGCATTCCCGAGCCGCACGGTCGCCGCCCGGGAGCGGGAGCGCTTCCAGAGTGCCCAGCCGTTCAAAACCTTCGGCCGAGCAGGCGAGGAGTTCTCCGCCCCAAACACTGCCGTCGGGACCGAGTCCGACGCCGTCCAATGCTGCGCCGATGGTACGTGTGCTGCGGCCGGCTTCAGCCATTACCGCCCCAACATGAGCGGCATGGTGCGCAATGGCGACAAGGGGTTTTTGGTGCTCATGCGCAAGCTTTTGTGCGAGCTGCGTGGAGAAAAAGTCCGGGTGCAGGTCGCAGGCATAAGCATCAGGCGCTTCATCGAGAATTTTTTCGAGGTGCTCGGCCGCGAGCTCAAGTGCCTGACAGCTCGCCACATTTTCCAGGTCGCCGATATGCTGCGTGAGGAAAAGTTCGCTGCCCCGGGTGAGCGCAGCCGCGTTCTTTAAGAAACTCCCCGCGGCCAATACGGCATGCGGCGCACGGCACCCTGGGGCGGCGGGCACCGCTTGAATCTGCACGGCTTCGGGCGTGACGCCGCGTCCTCGGCGCACCCAGAGCGGCAAGTCGTTCACAAAGCGCACAACCGAATCATCGCATCGGATGAGAATCTCACGGTTATGCATGAGGAACTTGTCTGCAATCTGCCCAAGACGAAGAACGGCTTCGTCGTTGTCAATCACGAGCGGCTCTCCGCCGGGATTGGCGCTCGTCATGACAAGGAGTGACGGGCAGAGGCGTTCTTCAAACCAATCCGTCTCGGCGGGTTCACCCTCAAGCGCATGGAAAAGAAGCGCATGGAGCGGCGTATAAGGCAGCATGACGCCAAGTTCGCTGATCCCGTCGGCGATGCCCGGCAGTTCAAGGCGCGGCTTCGTCGGGTCTTCGTCGGATTTGATGCGTTCGAGGAGGACGATGGGGTGGGCGGGAGAAAGAAGCATCTTTTCTTCCGCTGCCGAGACATGCACAAACTCGCGAATGGACTGAGTGTTTGCGGCCATCACTGCCAGCGGCTTCTCGCCGCGGCCCTTACGGGTGCGCAGCCGTTCAACCGCCAGGGGGTTCCGTGCGTCGCAGACGAGGTGAAAGCCTCCGATCCCCTTAACCGCAACAATTTCGCCGCGGGCAATCGCTGCAGCGGCAGCCCGAATAGGGTCACCGGCATCGGGAATCGAGCGGCCTCCGGCATCCGTCCACGACAGCTCTGGTCCGCACACCGGGCAAGCATTAGGCTGAGCATGAAAGCGCCGGTCAGCAGGATTTTCATATTCCTTCAGACAGGCCGGACACATCGGAAACACCGCCATGGACGTCTGCGGACGATCGTAGGGAAGGGCTCGCGTAATCGTAAAGCGCGGACCGCAGTGCGTGCAGTTGGTGAAGGCGTAGCGAGAGCGGCGATTGGCCGGCGTAAAGACCTCTGTGAGGCATGCCCGGCACACGGATGCATCCGGAGTGATCATCGTTGAGACTTCACCCGCGGTTTCGGTTTTAACGATTCGGAAATCCGTAAAACCGACCGTCTCCGCCGGAAAAACTTCAAGCGTGTCGATGCGGGCCAAGGGCGGGCATTCGCGGCGCAGCGCCGCCGGGAATGCATCCAGGGCCCGCGGATCCCCCTCCAGACGGACGCCCACCCCCTGCGGGTCATTGAAGACTTCGCCGCGAAGGTTCAGTGCCGCGGCAATGCGCCAGACTGTCGGGCGAAAGCCCACGCCTTGAACGAGGCCGTTCACGCGTACGAGTCGGGCTTCAATGTCTTTAGCATTGACGTTGGTCGGGGTCACGATGTTCTCTTTATGGACTGAATGCTCGTGAAGGAGCTCGGAGACGGCTTTTAAGCAGCGGCTCCAGGCTCCTTCATCAGGAAGGCCATCAGAGGCTTGCGAGCACGAGCTGAGCCTTTACCCAAGCAAGCCACTTTTCCAATCCTTCGCCTGTGGTGGCTGAGAGCTGGAGCACCTTGGCTCTGGGATTGACGCGCAGCACATTGGCTGCGGCGCGTTCAGCGTCAAAGCGAACATAGGGCAAAAGATCAATCTTATTGATGATCACCAGGTCGCTCGCGCGGAACATGTCGGGGCCTGATGAAGGCTTGTCGTCGCCTTCGGTGACAGAGAGCACCGCCACTTTATGCGCTTCGCCGAGATCAAATTCAGCCGGGCAGACGAGGTTGCCGACGTTTTCGATGAAGACTACCGAGTGTTCAGCGGGCGGGAGCGCGTCAAGCGCACGTTCAATCATGGCCGCATCCAGATGGCAGCCCTTGCCGGTATTGATTTGCAGCGCACGGGTGCCGGTCGCACGAATGCGGTCTGCATCGTTGTCGGTTTCCTGATCGCCCTCAATCACCATGGTGGGCACATCGGAGAGCGCCTTGAGCGTTGCGCAGAGGAGTTCGGTCTTTCCCGATCCCGGGCTCGAGACGAGGTTGAGCGCGAGCGCCCCGAGTTTGGCGAAGAGCGCGCGGTTCTTGGCGGCTACGGCATCGTTGCGCGCCAGAATGTCCTCTTCAATCGAAATGGCGCGGCCGGCGGACATATCCGCATCGTGCGAATGCGCCGGATGGTCATGCCCGTGACTGTGGTCGTGCGGATGGGCATGAGCATGTTCATGATCGTGGGTATGTCCGTGATCATGGTCGTGGTCATGGTCATGAACCGTGAGCGTCACGTTGCCGTCGGCGTCAACATGTTCATGCATATGTGGGCCGGAATGGCCGCAGCCGCAAGTGGTGCACATGGATTTTCTTCCTATTCATCTGAAGTCTGCAGAGTGCTCATTTGCCGCGAAGGCAGCATGGCGATTTTCTGCAGTTCTTTTTGTTCGTATGGCAAAAAGAGGACTTAAAAAAAGGGTTAGGGGCGTGTGCCGGCGTTCTGGACTTCAGCCGTGACTGTCCGCAGGGTCGTCAGCGGCTTCAAGAATGTCGATCACGCGCATTTCCGTTCCTCCCGTCGCGGCAAGCTGATAGCCGCCGCAGTCGGGGCAGGGATCGCCGTAGCGGTGAAGCGGAATGTTTTTTTGGCATTGAAGGCACCAAGCTTCGCCGTTCGGCCGTTCAATTTCAAGTTCGGCGTTTTGGGCGACACCGCCCTTACGCACTGACTGCCAGGCAAATTCGAGACTGGGAATGTCAACGCCGGCGAGTTCGCCGATGGAGACACGCACGGTCTTCACGTGCCGGACATGGTTGGCATTGGCCGTGCGTTCAACAATTTCGATGATGCCTTCGGCTATGGAAAGTTCATGCATTGCTCGGCACTCCAATCAGTTCATAGGCGGCATCACTATAAGCCGCTGCAGTCTGCGGCGCACGAACACCGTTGTCCGTGCGCTCCGTGCGGGGAGCTGCCGGCCGGCGCATCGCTTCGAGAGCGGCATCCTGAGCCTGTGTGCCCACCGCGGGCGTATAAGCAAATGTGATCGGCACGCAGGCATCCAGCGCAAAGAGCGCACGGCGCACACGGACCTCAAGCTTGCGGCGTTCAAGATCGTTCTGCGGAAAACGGAGTTCCTTTACCACCGGCCGAGCAATGCGCTGACCTGGACCATTGGGGGAGAATTGCCACTCCGTGGGAGACGTGATGCGCAGTGCAGTGAGTTCGCCCTGCGCAGAGACGGCCGCCGCATGGGCGAGGAGTCCCCGAGCGGTCTCAACGAGACAGATTCCCGTGCCGTCGGCGGGCGACGAGGCCGAAAGGATATGCGTAAAGGCGTCGCCCGCTTCGAGCGCCTCATCTCGGGCTTCCCGGCACATCGTGCAGGCCCGGTAGGCGCGAAGTACTTCAGCAGTTTCGACGATGCGCGCAGCCATTAGTACTGCGGGCTTGCAGCCGAAGCGGCTGAGGAGCCCTTCCACAACCGGGTGGTTCCGAAGCCGTGCTGCGGAACCAGTGAGCCGCGGCGTGCCCTGCCAGAAAGGCGCAAGGTCGAAACCCGGATCATGGAGCATGCGGTAGCAGAGCTCTTCGCTGAAGGCCTGCCTTTCGAGCGCGGCGTGATGCGGGAGCGGCGGAATTTCGGATTCCGGGAAGGCCCGCGGGTCAAGCGTTTCAGCGCAGGCGAGCATGGAGGCAAGCAAGTGGGCAGCGGGCAGTTTCGCCGCGTAAGTCTTCGCCCACTGCATTATGGCGGCTGCCGCTTCTTCATCGGGTTTTTCGACCATGCCGCAGAAATCCTCCGGCGGCATTCCCCAAAGGCTCGTTTGAGCGATGGCGGCTGCGGCATTCATGGAGGCCGAGAGCTCTGCCCGCGTGCGCTGAGCCAAATTGTGTTCCGTTTCCGACCACGAGCTCCTCATCGGGAGCTTAAGCAAAGCGCTGGCTGCCTGAGAAAGGACGGCGCGCAGACGCCCGACACCACGAGCGTCAACGGGCTCAAGAGCGGGGGCCGGCGGCAAATCTCCCGGCATAACATTGAGCGCTTCGCTTTCAAGCTCCAGACGAGAGGCTTCCAAAAGCAGAACGCGGAGGTTTTCTGTCAGCCCCTCAAGCCGCACGGCATCCGTCAAGAGACGCTGACGTTCGAGCTTAGAGCCGTCAAGTTTTTCATCTTCACCGCGGGCTGCCGACAAAGCGCCCTCAAACGCGGCCAGATGAGCGAGCGGACAGAGGCCATAAAGGAGCGTCAGCAGCCGGCGAACCTTTCCGCGGTTTTCCGGCAGCGATGCCGCGCGCGCAACAGCATTGGTGCGCGTTGAGGAAACGACTGCCGTCGCCCGGCTGCAGGGCTTTGACTTGATATGAACGCGGATGGAGGCGTCATCAATGATCATGGTTTGATGCCCTCCGAGTGAGACGTTGAGCGAAGCGGATGGCTCGCGCCGTTGTCGGCATGCGTCGTGTCTGCGCCGATGAAGGGCGCTGCATGAGCGCCGGGCGCATCATCCGACGGCTCCGCTTTTTTGCGGCGGCCGAAGAGTTCGCGGCGCGATACGGGTTCTTCGAGCTTATCGAAGAAGGATTCGCGCTCAGCGGGCTGAGGTTCAGGTTCAGGCTTGGGCGGCGTTAAGGGCGGCGTTGCTTCAATGTTTTTGGGCGGAGTCATTCGAATCGGAATGACGCGGCGAAGCTGGCCGTCCGCGGTCGGCGGCACCCAGGCGGCTGCGTCTTCATCGTCCTCCGGAATGGACTGCGCCTTAAAGAGCGTGTCTAAAGTGATTTTGCCGATGAGGTCAGCGGTTTCCTGATCGCCCACATCAAGGAGCGGGCTCTTGAGTGACAAAAAGAGGCACCGCCCCAAAATCGGATCTTCAACGGCCCGAAATGGAAAGTCGCCCGCCGGCAGTTCAATGATTCGGGTGCGGTCGACAGGAACGTCTACCCATCCTTCTCTTGACCCGCAGGCATAAATGCCAAGCACTGCCCAGGGCGTGGTCACTACGCCGATCCAGTCGTTGCCCCAGCGCCGCCAGCCGGCAGAACGCACAACGAGCTTGGGGTTGAGAATCGGGAGACCCGCCATGCGCGTTTTTTCAATCTGCCGGAGACCTTCGTCGAAAAACTCCGCCGGCGACTGCGTAAAAACGCGCAGGCGTCTGCTCGGATTCTCGCGTTGCGCTTCGGTCATGGATCTTTCTCCTCACTTCTCCATATTGCCGGAAGGCCATCAAAACTCGATCGGCTCCGGCATGGAAGACGTTTTGCGTCTGCTGACGGCATGCGACGCGTCCATGGTGCCGAAGCGGCGGGATGACCGGCCGGCAGCTGCGGCCTCTTTTGCCGTCCTTAACGGACGCTCCTGATTCAGGCAAAAGGCGCAGTCTGTTTTTTTGCTCCCCGAGTATAGAAGGCCGCCGGCCGAGCGCCAATCCGTCGAAGGAATACGCTTTCCTAATCTTTAAGCAGTAGAAGCGCAAAACGTCCGTCCTCTTTGGGAGAGCCATTTTGCTGAAAACGAAACGGCCGCCAAAACGATATTTGAAAACAGAATGGCGTACCTTGAAGAGCTAATAGTGTTTTCAAATGACATTGATTATTCAGAAAATGCTTGGCTCTACACCTTGCTAGTACTTTTGGCCTATGCGAAGCGAGCATTAGGGGGGATGCGCAGAACAATTTTGGGTTTTAATCTTCTCACCAGCTGCAGCGACAAGTGTTTTCAGAACCTTTTCGCTATTTCTCGATATCGCGGGAAAAAAGATTTTGGCAAAAGTAGTCTTAAATCCTTAATCGCGGCAGAATGAAAAGAAGCTTGCCTCCGGCGCACCCTCCAGCCGGTTTCCAAGCTCGACCCGCTTTTCTCTAACGAGGGGAGACCAACATGTTTGAAACGCAATACGAGGCGCTGCGCCGCCGCGGCATCAGCCGCCGCAGCTTCCTGCAGTTCTGCTCGCTCACTGCGGCGAGCCTTGGACTCGGGAGCGCCGGTGCGCAGGAAATCGCCCATGCGATGGAAACCAAACCACGCACGCCCGTAATCTGGCTCCACGGCCTGGAATGCACCTGCTGCTCTGAAGCCTTCATCCGATCCTATACGCCGATCGTCGCCGATGTGGTGACGAACATGGTGTCGCTCGACTACGACGACACGATTATGGCTGCTGCCGGCGAACAGGCAGAAGAGTCGCTGCACGAGACGATCGAAAAGTACAAGGGCAACTACATCCTGGCTGTCGAAGGCAACATTCCGCTTCATCAGGGCGGCATCAACTGTGTGCCTAACGGCGAAATCTTCCTCAATAAGATCAAGCACGTCGCCGAAGGCGCCAAGGCTGTAATCGGCTGGGGTTCCTGCGCCGCCTGGGGCTGCGTTCAGGCCGCTAAGCCCAATCCCACGGAATGCGTGCCGATCACGGAAGTGATCACTGACAAGCCCATCGTTCTGGTTCCGGGCTGCCCGCCGATTCCGGAAGTGATGACCTCGGTTATTACCTACATCCTCACCTACGATCGTCTCCCGCCGCTCGACCGTCTCGGCCGTCCGAAGATGTTCTACGGCCAGCGCATACACGACAAGTGCTATCGCCGCGGTCACTTCGACGCCGGTCAGTTCGCCGAGAAGTTTGATGATCAGGGCGCCAAGCTCGGCTATTGCCTCTATAAGGTCGGCTGCAAGGGTCCGACGACCTATGCACCTTGCTCCACGATTCAGTGGAACGAAGGTCTGTCCTGGCCTGTTAAGTCCGGCCACGGCTGCATTGGCTGCGCTGAACCCAACTTCTTTGACAAGGGCAGCTTCTACGAACACGAAACGACCGTTCTGCCCCCGATCTTTGCGGGCGTTGAAGGCACGGTCGATAAGGTCGGCCTCGCCACTGTTGCAGTGGTGGGCGCTGCAGCCGCAGCGCCTGCGCCCGTACAGA
>OAZX01000304.1_pt1 | contig 27839 bp, 13 predicted proteins | sample 1495341 | NCBI WGS metagenome assembly OAZX01 (sample SAMEA2580119, study PRJEB22360) | human gut metagenome | biome: human gut; feature: human-associated habitat; material: faeces | place: Denmark | collected 2008/2010 | reverse complement strand
CAACGATTCGTTTGAATGCATCTCAATGTTGCTTGATTTTCTGCCTCTCGTTCGAAGCAGGTTGCGAACTATATAGGGTTCATTTCGTCTTGTCAAGGGCAAAAAAATCCGCGGTCTCATGGAACGCGGATTTCTGCGCTTTAGCTGCGGATCAGGCCGGCGGCCTCCAGCTCCCTGCGGCGGCTCTCTTTGAGGACATTCACCCAAATCCGCTTTTGGCCGTCCTCATTGGCTTCCAAGTAGACGCCCTGAAGTTCAGGAGCGAATCCCGGGAACCGATTGACGCCGACAGCCAGCGCTTCGAAATACGCCTTTACCGCTCCGCCCCAGATTTCACCCGGAACACAGCAGATGACACCCGGCGGATACGGCAGCGCGCCTTCCAAGGCGATGCGCCCTTCAGCTTCAGCGAGCGGAATGTACTCGGCATTGCCGCGCATAAATTCAAAGTTCGCCTGCTGAGCAGACATGACAGCCTTGGGAAAATGCTCCCGGCGGAACATTGCTTTCTGCAGATCCTTGATATTGAATTCGCGGGAGAAATCGTGCATTTCCTGACAAAGCTCGCGAATGCGGTAACCCTCGTAGCGCTCTTCCCAGTCGCGGTAAACCTGCGGAATCACCTCCTTCATCGGCGCATTGGCGTCAAGCAGACGCTCAAACCGGGCAATCTGCGTTGTCAAGGACGAGATCTTGGCTGTCGTCTGCGACGGCGTCAGCAGGAAGAGAATCGAGTTCAGGTCACACTTCTCGGGCACAACGCCGTGCGCACGAAGGTAGTTGGCCAGAATCGTCGCGGGCACGCCGAAGTCCTCGTACTCGCCGGTTTCGGTATCAATGCCCGGCGTCGTTAAGAGGAATTTGCACGGATCCACAAAGTACTGGTTCGAGCCGTATCCTTCAAAGGCATGCCATTTCGCCCCCGGTTCAAATTTAAAGAACCTCAGGTCGCGTGCGATTTCCTCTGTGGGATAGCTCTCCCACGGACGACCGATCACAACCGGCGGCACAAAAGGCTGAATGTAGCGGCAGGTGCGCTTGAGCTGCTTGCGCGCCTCAATGCCGATCTTCACGCATTCGGCCCAAATACGGCGTCCCGAGACGCCAGAATGCATCTTGGCATTGATGTCGATCGAGGCAAAAAGCGGATAGAAGGGAGAGGTAGATGCATGAAGCATAAAGGCGTTGTTCACCTGCTTATGCGTCACATACCGCGCCTGCCCTTTCACATGGGCATCCTTTTTGTGAATCTGCGAGGTCTGTGAAAAACCCGCCTGCTGCTTATGAACGGACTGCGTGACGAAAATGCCCGGATCGTCAGGTCCGAGCTCAAGGAGGAGCGGCGAACAGTCCTTCATCATTGGAATGAACTGCTCGTAACCCACCCAGGCAGAGTCAAAGAGAATGTAGTCGCACAAGCCTCCGATACGGTCCACCACCTGACGGGCGTTATAGATGGTGCCGTCATAGGTGCCGAGCTGAATCACAGCGCAGCGGAAGGGTCTCGGCGCATCTGCCTTTTCCGGCGCAATCTCAGCCACGCGGCGGCGCAGCTCCACTTCGTCAAAGCACGCATCATCAATGCCGCCGATAAACCCATACGGATTGCGCGACGTTTCCAGATACACCGGACGCGCACCGGCAAGCACCAGCGCCCCCTGATGACAGGATTTGTGGTTGTTGCGGTCAAAGAGCACCAAATCACCCGGGGTGAGGAGCGAAGAAAGCACCACTTTGTTCGAAGTAGACGTACCGTTGAGCACAAAGTACGTCTTGTCGGCATTGAACACCTTGGCTGCATGCTTTTCGGCCTCAGCCGCGGCCCCCTCATGAATCAGCAGGTCCCCCATGTCCACGTCCGCATTGCACAGATCAGCACGGAAGATGGTTTCACCGAAAAAGTTGGTGAATTCGCGCCCGGCCGGATGTCGGCGGAAGAATGCGCCGCCCTGGTGCCCCGGGCAGTCGAACTGCTCGTTGGCTGTGCTGACGTAGCGGCGAAGACTGCGAAAGAACGGCGGCAGAATCTTTTCCTCATAACTCGTCGCCGCATCCACAAGCTGTCGGACGAAATAGGCCTCTTCGACCGGATCGTCGTTGACGACGCCCATGCAGCGTCCGATCAGCTCGTCGGGCACGTAGCGGCCTCGTTCGACAAAAATGAAAATCGGAATGCCGAAGCCGTAAGCCTCAATGCGGTCGAGTTCGCCCACTTCGGCGTCCTCTACTGACATGAGCACCACGCTCGTCTCTGTCATTTCTGCTTCGGAAAGCTTCACGACGACCCGATCCTTCGGGAAGTTTTGGAAGGACACGTTGTTGCTCACGGCAATGGCAAGCTTCTGCATGACGAAAGATCCTGAAATGAAATGGCGGCGGCCAATGGAATGCCGGAGCGCGTATCTTAACGGGAGAAGGCGCGGATTTTGAAGCACTGCAGACAGTTCGAGCGGCCTGCAGCATAAAAATGCTGAAGCCGCGCAAGGCGATGCGGCCTCCCGCGGCTTCATTCATTTAAGCATACCGGCCGCTCAAGATGTCGGCCGGCCGGCACTCACCTGATCAGCCGACCCACTGACGAGCGTTGCGGAACATGCGCATCCACCCGGAGGCTTCTGACCATTGAGCCGGATGCCACGAGAGCTGAACAGCACGGTGGCTGCGTTCCGGGTGCGGCATCATGATCGTAAAGCGACCGTCATCGGTCGTGAACGCCGTGAGGCCGCCCTCGGAACCATTCGGGTTCTGCGGATAGTAAACCGCAGGCTTTCCATTGCCGTCAACAAATCGGGCCGCGGCGTGCGAGAGCACCGCGTCTTCGGGCTTGAGGAATTCGACGCGGCCCTCGCCGTGGCTATTGACGATCGGCATCACCGAACCGGCCATTCCGGCGAAAAGAATCGAGGGGGACTCGAGAATTTCAACCGAAATGAGGCGTGCTTCAAACTGTTCAGAACGATTGCGCAGGAACTGCGGCCAGTGTGAAGCCCCCGGGATGAGCGAACGCAGACGGCTCATCATCTGGCAGCCGTTGCAGACGCCAAGACCAAACGTGTCGCCGCGCTCAAAGAAGGTGCGGAACATGGCCGAAAGACGATCATTGTTGAGAATCGTCGCCGCCCAGCCGCCGCCGGCGCCGAGAACGTCGCCGTAAGAGAACCCGCCGCAGGCTGCCAGACCCTTGAAACCCGAAAGATCCAGACGCCCCGAGAGGAGATCGGTCATATGAACATCCCAGGGTTCGAATCCGGCACGCAGGAAGGCCGCAGCCATTTCGTTCTGTGAGTTCACGCCTTCTTCACGCAGGATGGCAATCTTCGGACGAACGCCGGACGCAATGAAGGGCGCTGCGATGTCTTCATCGACATTGAACGTCGTCTTGGCAATGAGATTCGTCGCGCGCTCGGCAGAGATGCCTTCGAACTCTTCATCTGCGCAGGCCGGATTGTCGCGGCCGCGGGCAATGAGATGCGAAGCTTCGCTCCAGGCGGACTGGAGCTTCTCGCGCGGGAAGACCGCAAGCGTCTCACCGTTGGCGCAGACTTCAAGCGCGTCGCTCTTGATAAATTCACCCACGAAATGGCAGCAGTCGGCAAGACCGGCCGCACGCATTTCAGCAACCACTTCCTTCACGCGGTCGCTCGGAACCTGAATCAAGGCGCCGAGCTCTTCGTTAAAGAGCGTATTGAGAACCGTTGCGCCGTGAGCTTCTAGGAGAGAGTCGAGCGTGAGGCGGATGCCGATGCGGGAAGCAAACTGCATTTCCGCCGCCGCAGCAAAGAGACCGCCGTCAGCACGATCGTGGTAGCTCATCACGCAGCCCGAAAGCTCGAGCTTGCGCAGCGACGTGACAAAGCGGCCGAGCAGTGTCGGATCTTCGCAGTCGGGAGCCGTATCGCCGAAGCGCTGCGTCGTCTGAGCGAGGATAGAGCCGCCCATGCGGTTTTTGCCCAGACCCAAATCCACCAAAACAAGCATGCTGTCTTCAAGAACAGGCGTCTTTTTGATTTCAGGGGTGAGCGTCAGCATCGCATTCGTCACCGGAGCGGCTGCCGAAACGATGAGCGACACCGGAGAGGTGACCGTCTTCTTTTCGCCGGCATCTGTCCAGCTCGTGCGCATGGAGAGCGAATCCTTGCCGACCGGAATCGAAATGCCCAAGCCGATGCAGAATTCACTGGCGGCCTTCACGGCGTCAAAGAGACGCGCATCTTCACCGGGGGCGCCGCAGGCGGCCATCCAGTTAGCCGAAAGCTTCACGCGGGCGAGTTCGATATCGGCCGCGGCAATGTTCGTGACTGCTTCACCGATCGCCATGCGGCTCGCGGCAGCGGAATTGATCACAGCCAAGGGCGTACGTTCGCCGACGGCCATGGCTTCACCGCGCTGAGTCGTAAAGCCGAGCGTCGTAACGGCACAGTCGGCTACCGGAACCTGCCAGGGGCCGACCATCTGGTCGCGCGCGGTCAGGCCGCCCACCGAACGGTCGCCGATCGTGATGAGGAAGGACTTCGAACCCACCGTTGGATGGCGCATCACATCGTACGCCGCAGCCTCGAGCTCAATGCCTTCTTCGGCAAAGGCCGTGAGCACCTTGTCTTCGTGCCTGACGTTGCGGTGCATACGGGGAGCCTTGCCGAGGAGAACCTCCATCGGCATATTCACCGCTTCGTCTTCGCCGGGGCGCTCCACCTTGAGGTCGCTCTTTTCCGTAATGTGACCGATCACCGCATAGGGGCAGCGTTCACGGCGGCAGAAGGCGTCAAACTTGTCGAGTCCGGCGGGGTCAAGCGCAATCACATAGCGTTCCTGTGATTCGTTGCACCAGATTTCCAAGGGCGACATGCCGGTTTCTTCAACTGGAACCTTCGAGAGGTCAAACTGCGCGCCCTTGCCCGAGAGATCGGCAAGCTCAGGCATTGCGTTGGAAAGGCCGCCAGCGCCGACGTCATGGATAGCCAGGATCGGGTTGGCTTCGCCCATCGACCAGCAGCGGTCGATCACTTCCTGAGCACGACGTTCCATTTCCGGATTGCCGCGCTGCACGCTGTCAAAGTCGAGTGCTTCGGAGTTGGCGCCCGTATTCATCGAGCTCGCAGCGCCGCCGCCCAAACCGATGCGCATGCCCGGGCCGCCGAGGACGATCAGCAGACTGCCCGCCGGAGGCGTCAGTTTCTTCGTCTGATCATCGCGGATGTTGCCGATGCCGCCCGCGAGCATGATGGGCCTTATGTTAGCCGTAACGCACGCCGCCCACATTGGCTTCAAAAGTACGGAAGTAGCCGAGCAGATTCGGACGGCCGAATTCGTTGTTGAATGCCGCGCCCCCCAAGGGACCTTCAGTCATGATGGAGAGCGGCGTAGCGATGCGGCCGGGCGCGCCGTAGGGCTGCGCATTTTCGACGCCCGCAGAGCAGTCGGAATCGTCTTCCCACTTGTGCGGGGCTTCGCTCAGGCGGAGCGCCGAAGTCGTAAAGCCCGTGAGGCCCGCCTTCGGACGTGCGCCGCGGCCGGTCGCACCTTCGTCTCGGATTTCACCGCCCGAGCCAGTAGATGCGCCGGGGAACGGAGAAATGGCAGTCGGATGGTTATGCGTTTCAACCTTAAAGACCGTATGCGTACGCTCGGTCTTCATTTCAAAGGTAGAGCCGAAAGGATCCGCATCGCTCGGGCGCGGATAGAGGCGCTCAACGTCACGGCCTTCAAAGATAGCCGCGTTGTCGGCATAGGCCGTAATGGTGAACTGCGGAGCAGCCTTGTGCGTTGCGCGGATCATGCCGAAAAGCGTTTCAGCCTTCTTTTCTCCGTCAATCGTCCATTCGGCATTGAAGATCTTGTGGCGGCAGTGTTCCGAATTGGCCTGCGCAAACATCATCAGTTCAACGTCAGTCGGATCACGCTGAAGTTTTTCGAAGGCGTCTGCCAAGTAGGCGATTTCATCGTCGGAAAGCGCAAGACCCATGTCCACATTGGCTTCTTCAAGCGCCTTTCGACCCTGCGCCAAAAGCGGCACCGTTTCCATCGGACGCCCCTGCAGATCTACAAAGAGGTTCTGAACAGGAAAATCCGGCGGCACCGCAGATTCCGTCATGCGGTCGTGAAGGAGCGCGGCAAGTGCGCGCTTCTCATCTTCCGTAAGCACCATGCCCGCTTTCATCTGCACGGAAAAGAGCGTGCCGCGTTCAACGCGGAGCACGCCGGCGACGCCGCAGTTGCCGACGATATCCGTTGCCTTCGAAGCCCAGGGCGAAATCGTGCCGAGGCGGGGAACGACCAGCACGTCAAACGTATTTTCAAGAACCTTGGACGGCGTGGGACCGTAGTTGAGAAGTGCCTGCAGGCGGTCAACCGATGCCGCATCGAGCTCCTTCTGAGCATGCACAAAATGAATGAAGCGGCTCGATACCGCTTCAACGGCGCTGTTGACCTTCTCGAGAGCGCGAAGCAGCCGCTCCTCACGAAAATCCGAAAGCGCGCGAGGCCCTTCGAGGTTGAAGACGATGCCGGCAATGGACGCCATGACTCAGTTCCTATTTGAAGAGAGGGATCAACTTTTTTACCCGCTGACTCGGCCGCATACAGATGACCGAACGAGCATTTTGCGCGGGATTATAAGGGTGCGGCAGGGCGCAGTTGGCCTTCCTGCGATGAAAACAATCAGGGAAACATCATCTTCTAAGCACAACACGGCGACTGATCAACGATCCTTTGATCGAACCGCTATAGGATCATAATGATCAAAGGATCGTGAAATACCATTTCAAAAGATTATATTTAAATCGCCCATTAGCTTATAAGGTATTCACCTTGTCTTTATCCAAAAATATCTTTAGAAACGGGGACGATAAAGAACCCATGCAGAAGTATTGTAGGTTAAATAATTACCGCCAGGCAGAAAGACAGGCTGAACACCCCATTTAGTCCTGATCAACCTCTGCATTTCCTTTCCCTCGTATTCACCTGCAATTACAGCAAAGAGATTATTAGTTTTAACAAGATCAACGACAGGCCATCCTTTTGTTTCCGCCAGGTTCCGCAATTCATTAACTGCGTTCATATAATTTTCTTCACGAAATTTATGAGATGAATTGGTAGATTTATTGATCAAAACAGAGGGGACCTCATTTATTTTTTCAGTTTTATCTACATCTTGTATTGACGGCGTAACCTCTTTAAATGGCGAATCTTTTTCGACAAGTGTCCGAAGTTTAGCGTCAACTGCTACCGTGGGTTTTGTGATTCCGTTAGCAATTTGACTCACATAACCCGTTGAAATACCTACTACATCAGCAATTTGCCTATGTGTCCAGCCAAGGCTTCGCAACTTTTGGATATAAGAGACTCCATCCGACAAATTCTTGTCAATACTCACCGATTCATCATTCTTCAAGGATAATGTTTTATTTTCAATTTTCTCCAAAGAGTCAAAATTATCAACATTTAAAATGTCATCACAACCCGACGCTTTAATTTCTGCCGAGCCATCAGAAGCAGATGCTCTATCCAGATCATTTATTTCAGCATTGAATAATGACGGGGCATTATTTTCTATTCCCTCTTGTGGATCGCCGTTTGTTTCAAATGCGCCATTGACCTCCAGCGTCATAACATCAACAGAACCTCTTGTTACAGGTCCTGCTGCCTGTCTGACTCTGCAGAGCAGTTGATCTCCATAATCCTGACGGTCTTCTTCTGTCTTTTTATCCGGGTATATGCCCAGTTCCTCGAGTTCGCGCACCACTCGATTCATCGCTTTTTCAGGATCTCGGAAATACTCTGAGCCACGCAAACGGATGAAGGACCAACCAATACGTTCCAATACGGTCTGGCGACGCATATCCTCTTCAATTTTTTGCGCACCTGAATGATAGCGATCGCCATCGCATTCGAGAGCGACACGTTTATAGCCTGTACCAAAAACAGCTATATCAATTCGAAAATTACCAACAGGCTCCTGTTGCCGAATACGGTAACCAAGTTGTTTGAGATGTTTGGCTACTGGTACTTCAAAGAACTGAGAATTAGGATCAGCAGCCGCACGAATTTCATCTTCTATTGCCGCTCCAGACAAAACTTTATCGGCATGTTCAAAAAGTTTTCGGCGTATGTCTTCGAAGTTCAACTGAGTCTTCCAATCAAAGGAGTGGACAAGCCAAACTTGATCGCGAGCACGAGAGACCGCAACATTATACCGTTTGGTCATAATTTCTTGACGATCTCCTTCTTTTTTGAGTAATTTTCCTTCCACATCGCCGCTGTCGACAAAGGATAAGAAAATCACGTCGCGTTCATCACCTTGAAATTCGGCAGAAAGGCCGCAAAGAATATGCCTGTCTTTAATAACATCCGCACTAAAAGTCTGGGCAATTACATTCTGAATAAGGCGAACTTGGGAAGGTTTACTTCGCATAACAATTACGCCAAAGGTTTTCCCCTTATATTCAGGCTGATCTATACAGGCCTTCATGAGGGACGCTATTGCATGGGCCTCTTCATGATTTTCATCGTTCTCACGACGAACGCCAGGAACCCGCTCGATGACAAACGGAGGATGCACCGTTGTGTCGTCATCATGACGCAGCGGTTGGATTTTCCGGTCATAACACAGTCTATTGCTGAATTCAATAATGCTTGGTACACAGCGAAAATGTTCTGTCAGACGAACCATCCTCATGGTAGATATCACCATGTCATATAACGACATGTCAAATTCATAGAACTCTGCATGTGGTACACGACCTGTCAGCCACGAACGACGCAATGCATCTACTGCTTCATTTTTGGTACCGATGGAAACTGGACTAACCTGTTTATCGTCACCAACAATAATTGCGTTTTCTGCAAGATATAAAAGCGGCAAAGCGGTGAGATCAGCTTGACTAGCCTCATCAACGATCAGCAGATCAAACCGGGATTGAACATCGACGAAAGAGGTTAAAGCCTGATCAATCGTCATAATCCAGACAGGTACAATCCCGCTGCCTACCCTTAGTTCTTTTTGTGCATTCTGTAAATGAACTGCGGACATCTTTCCTGTTCCCTTGCCGACTCTCTTCATAGCCTGTGCAGCGCGCTTTAGGGAAGCCAACATTTTGGGCTCGGACTCCAGCCGTCTTGATGCAGCAAGCCAAGCCTTGGCTGCCGCTAATTTCTCAGTTTGCGATCGATATTTTTTAGAAAGATCAGCGGCCTTTCGTTGTAATGACTTAAGATTCGTTGATGTTTTTGAATTAAATATTTGCTCTAGTTGTTTTATACGCCATGCATTGGATAATTCTGAATAAATAGGAGGCTCGTTCTCAGAAATAGCCTTTGCTGACTTTAATCTCTCTGCAAAAGTTGGAGCTGCTGAAGCGAGCTTATCAAAAACAACCCGCCACCTTTCATAGACCGTTCTTAGTTCATTAAGTCTCTCAATATTTTCGTATGCATCTTTATACTTTTCGCTTCGATCGCCGACAGCAAGCCACAAATCCATTCCAACAGAAGTTGTTCCAAATGGCTCTAAATAATTTTGGAAATTATTGAGAAGAGAATCAATTTCAAATCGTCTTGTTTCGCGACCAACAATCACCATCGCGGCCTTTGATGCGGGAAGAAATCTTTTACGGAAAAATTCAATCTGCTCCTTTTCACTCGAATCTTGCGCAGGATTAAAGAGTGAATCAACATTCACCCCCATCTCTCGCCAAGATTTGATTAATGGGTCCACAACCCCCCTTTTTAAAGTTAAGGCATTCTGCAATCTAACGAAATATTTCCGATAAACAGCTTCAAAATTGTTATCCAGATCCTCTGCACTCAACTCATTAACGCCTGAATCATTTAGCAAACGGTTCCATAGGCGGTTAAAATTCTGGCGAGTTTGAAACATTTCAATTCGCAGCTTAACAGCATTAACAGCCTCAGCTGTATTGGGAATTTTTCCATTGACGGTCACCTGTTCAATTTTTTTTGCAAATAGCCCCGTGACTCAACTTCCATAACCAACTTGGCTGACCATTAGGAGCCTCATTTCTAAATTTTATAAAAGACTCAATCCAATTCTGATCTTTCAGGCAATCGTTGGCAAAATTTACTTCATAATCCAACTCAACTTCTTTATAAAGTCGCTCTGCCTCCTTAGCAGCAACCATCGAGTTCAATAATTTCTCAAAAGATAAAGCCTTAATCTTATCTCCAAAACCAGCAATAAATGCCAGATTGATCATGGGATACTTCAAAGCATCATCAAAGATAGCAAATACATCTTTTACGCCGTTCCACACTTCGACTATTTTATTTCCGTTCTTCGTAGGGAAACTAAAATTCGGCAGCCCCTTAGTCATTTGAAGTGTAGTTGTGTTTAGCCCTTTTATATCACTACGCTTTACAACTTTTGAAATTACATCAGGCTTCTCAAAAGATTCAATATTTTTAAGTTCAGTGATTGCAGCATCAAAATTAGCAACCGGCATCAATCGATCCAAGGCCGGAATCTCGTGACTTAATGATTCAATATCATCATCTTGCTGTGAACCTCGCCATTTTGTCAGCAGCTCATATTCTTCTTGTGATAATGGAAACGACGGCACATCAATTGTTCTGCCAGGTATAAGTTCGAGCAATCTATCCTGTTCATGCAGTTTTTTCGCAACTGCCTTAAGACTTAAACTTTCCCCATCAAAAGAAATGGATCCAATCTCTTGATTAAGTTGAGAAAAAATGGCATCACGAACTTCAACCAAGTCATTAAGCAAGTTTAAGCGTTCAGCCGTCAACGTCTCAATAAGTCGCTGTTCGTCTCTATCATTTAAGCTTTCTATCCGTTCCGAAAAACGTGTAGCAGTATCTAAAATTTCTTTTTGATTTTCAGAAACACGTGATACACAAAGATCTCGAAAACTTTGAGGAAGTTTTTCCTTGAGTACAGATAGGGCTTTTGTCTTTTGGCTTGTGACCAAAATACGTTTACCTTCTGATAGAAAATGACCTATCAGATTAGCAATAGTATGTGTCTTACCCGTCCCCGGAGGCCCCTGCACAACGACAGACCCAGCTTCACGGATACGGCGTGCAATCATCAGTTGTTCTTTGTTCGCTGCTTTTGCGAGTAAAATGTCCGGATCCTCACCTGCCGTAGCAGCAAGACGCTGTTCATATGTTTCCTCTCCGTGATCCGTATATTTTTTATTTTTTTTACATTCACAAATCACGTTTTGTAAATGGTTAGGAACATTCCCAGAAGAAGCAATTGTTTTTCTGATACGGTCAATTGCTGTATCCAAACCCAAAACACGATCTCGAAGCATCAGAATTGGGTATTCATATAGCAAAAAATCCACTTCTGTTGGAAAATCAGGAGAAGGAGATGTGCTCTTGCCTAACCAATTCGCTCGAGGATGAAGTTTCAACATAAAACTACGAAAAAGATCCTCATAGTCATCACCATTGATAAGATCTCCAGCAGCATCGATAACAGACTCTCTCAGTCCCTCTTTTGCTTTAGGATTAAAACCAACTTCAGTAAAATAATTCAACAAACTATCATTAAAGATTCCTTCTTCTTCATCAGGCTTCAATTCAATAATACTGCGATTGTATTGATCAACACCCAATTCAATTGTTAATCGTCTTGTTACTAACGGATATAACACGGGCGCCGGCAAGCCTTCATCTTCTCTTGAAGAGAAGATGAAATTACCAAGAACAATTTCCTTTCTTAAATTGGAATTTTCAACTTCTTGAAGAATTTCATTAAACTGAAGGTACCATTCACGAGTTTTTTTCGTCTTGAACAAATTAATCTTCCAAGACTCTCTGATACCTAACCAATGATGAAACTGCTTCACTCGATCGACATCATCTTCAAACTGAATTGTGATAAATTCAGTTTGATTAGTTTCGTCACCTGAAAATAAAATATTTGAATCGATTTTTTTGAAAGGAATTATGGCAGTATTCGGATCCCAATCTGGATCATTATAATTTGGTTCCCTCAACCATGCTGCTATCTCTTTTGGAGGAAGCGGACAATCTGGGATTGGCAAATTCGCGATCTGCATCACCCATTTTTGATGACCATCTCCAAAGCGAATGCCTGGCAATTGATCTTCTTTAATTTTGTTAATCCAGATTTTTTTATCAACATCTTTAACGTGAAATATTTTCTTATTTTTAATCTTTGCGAGCTCTCTGATAAATCCAAATACACTGGCAACCTGATCATTCGAGTTCCCATAAATATCTTTTTGTTCTTCTAAATTATTAATAGTCGTCATAATTGCACGGAGACCGCTATAAGAAAATATTTTGCTCATTTTCCACTGACATATGTCAGATACAACATAGCATCAGTTTACGGATGAGGCACTTTTAAAAGTTTACCGTCTGAAACCTTTAATTGTTGTAAGTCGTCACGATGGTATTCATATTAGTACGACTTATATTGACACAGCTCAGGCCGAGGCCTTCATCATGATCAGGCCGACAACAATGAAGCCGGCTGCAGTCACCCGCATGAGTGAGAGGGATTCGCCGAACATAACGACGCCCGCCGCAAACGCACCGACAGCGCCGATCCCCGTCCAGACGACATATGCCGTGCCGAGCGGCAGCGTCCTCATGGCAAGCGCAAGGAGCGCGACTGAGCCAATCATGGCGAGCACAGTGATCAGGGACGGAATCAGCAGCGTGAAGCCGTTTGAAGCCTTCATGGCAACGGCCCAAAGCGTTTCAAGAATGCCTGCAGCAAGTAAGTAAATCCAGGCCACGGCGACCTCCTTCCAGAAAAGAATGAAGCTCCGGGCCGTCCCGGGCAGAAGTTTCCAGACCGCACTCCTTATTGCGGCGCAGCCGGATCGAGGTCGTCCTCGATAAGTAGAGGATCCATTCTCGCACGTGAAGCGCTCTGCGGAGCCCTTAAAACTTCGGGCGGCCGCCCGAAAAGACGCCCGCCCGAATGCTGATGGCTGTATCAGATTACAAATAAACCCATTATTCACGCCAGAGCGGCGCAGCCTCCGACTGCTTGTCGCGAAGCCACTTGTCAACCGCCGCTGCGCACTCACGCCCTTCAGCCAGAGCGTTGACGACAAGCGACTGGCCGAACCGGCCGTCGCCCGCCGCAAAGATGCCTTCGGCAGCCGTGCGCCATGCTTCAGGACCGTCTACCGGCGCTGCAATGGAGCCGCGTTTATCGGTAGCCAGTCCCAACGCCTTCACAATGGCATGCGAAGGATGCGCGTAGCCCATCGCAATCAGCACAACGTCAGCCTTAACCTCGCTTTCGGTGCCTTCGATCGGCATGATCTTGCGTCCCGGTCCCCATTTGACCTGTACGGTCTTCACGGACTCCACAGCATTCTTGCCTTCAAAACTCACCGTATTGGTGGCAAAAAGCCGCGTGCAGCCTTCTTCCTGCGAAGTGGAAGTCCGCTTGATATGGCGCCAGTCCGGCCACTCACGCATCAGATCAGCCTTGAGCGGCAGTTCGGCGTGATAGTCGAGCTGCGTCACGGAGGCAGCCCCCAGTCGGTTGGCCGTGCCGATGCAGTCGCTTGCCGTTTCGCCGCCGCCGATCACCACAACATGCTTGCCGCGGACCTGAACCGGATTGACGCCGCCCCCGGAATTCACCCGATTCTGTGCAATCAGGAAGTCAAGCGCGAAGTGAATCCCAGAGAGCTCGCGCCCGGGGAGTTTCAAATCGCGCGGAACTTCAGCACCCAAAGCCAACACGACGGCGTCGTACTTGGCCTGAAGGGCAGAAATGGAAATGGTCGATTCCGCATCGTCATGAACCCCCGCCTCAAGCGTTTCTCCGTCGGTTCCCGTGACGCGGGTGGAGAGCACGAAACGCACCCCCTCGCGCACGAGCTGATCGAGTCGGCGGTCAACCACCTTCTTGCCGAGCTTGAAGTCAGGAATGCCGTAGCGCAAAAGACCGCCCGGCTTATCCATCTTTTCGTAAACGGTAACCGCATGCCCCATCCGAGCAAGCTGCTGTGCCGCGGCCAGGCCTGCTGGGCCAGAGCCCACCACAGCCACCGAGCAGCCCGTTGAGGCAGCTGCCGGCTGCGGCGTCACATAACCTCGGCTGAAAGCCACCTCGGCAATTTTCTTTTCGATCGCCTTGATCGAAACTGCATCGCGGTGAAGACCAAGCGTGCAGCCTTCCTCGCAGGGTGCGGGGCAGATGCGTCCGGTAATCTCCGGGAAGCTGTTGGTGGAATCGAGCACCCGCCAAGCCGATTCCCAGTCGCCGTCCGAGACGTACTGCTGGGTATCGGGCATGGTGTTGTGCAGCGGGCACTGGTGCTGACAGAAAGGGATCCCGCAGTCCATGCAGCGGGACGCCTGTTCACGCCCTTCAGTATCGGAATAAATCGCAATGAATTCGTTGAAGTGCTTAATTCGCTCCTCAACAGGTTCATGGCGCGGTTCCAAACGGGTGAATTTGAGAAAGCCTCCATCGAGTCCCATTTCAGTTCTCCTCCTTCTTGAGGCTCGCAAGAGCATGCTTGTATTCGAGCGGGAACACCTTCGTAAACAGGCCGAGCGCTGCCGGCCAGTCGGCGAGCATCTCACGCGCCGTCGGACTGCCGGTGAGTTCAGCATGGCGTTCAACGAGGCGCTTTAAGAGCACTTCATCCTTCTGACCGTAATGAAGCGGCTCATCGGAGCCCTGTTCGGCAGCAGGAAGCACATGCGAAAGCTCAAAGGCACCGTCACTCATTTTTTCGGCCAGCTCATCGTTGGGATCCCAGACATAAGCGATGCCGCCCGACATGCCGGCCGCAAAGTTTCGGCCGGTTCGTCCGAGAATGACTGCCGTGCCGCCCGTCATGTATTCGCAGCCGTGGTCGCCGCACCCTTCTGCAACCGTCGATGCCCCGGAATTGCGCACAGCAAAGCGTTCGCCGACGACGCCGGAAATGAATGCCTCGCCGGACGTAGCGCCGTAGAGACAAGCATTGCCGGCAATGACGTTCTCGTTCGGGCGGCCGTCAAACGACGGGCTCTTTTTCACAGCGATCGAGCCGCCGGAGAGCCCCTTGCCGACGTAGTCGTTGGCACCGCCCGTCAGACGAAGCGAAACGCCTTTGCCAAGGAAAGCGCCGAAGCTCTGACCCGCCGTCCCCACAAGCTCAAAGAGCGCGAAGTCGTCGGGCAGTTCCCCTTGAGCTTCCTGCGCGGCAATGCCCGAAAGCATCGTGCCGACGGCGCGGTCGGTATTGCCGACGCGGGTCTGCACCCGCATCGGGCGCTTAGCCTTCAACGCATCAGACAACTCTGCAGCATAACGAAGGTCAAAGGCCTTCTCGAGCTCATGATCCTGCGGCTCCGTCGAGAGCAGCGGGAAGCCCTTCGGATTGGGGAGCTTATAGAGGATCTTTTCGAGCGAGAGCTTCGAGGCCTTCAGGCCGTCGAGTCCCGAACGCTTGCGAAGGTATTCCACATGACCGATCAGATCATCAAATTTCGCCACGCCGAGCTGCGCCATGATTTCGCGCACTTCCCGAGCAACAAAATGGAAGTAATTCTCCACATGTTCCGGGCGTCCCACGAACTGCCGGCGAAGCGCCGGATCCTGAGTCGCAATCCCGGCCGGGCAGGTGTTCTTCTGACACTTGCGCATCATCAGGCACCCCATCGCCACGAGCGGCGTCGTTCCGAAGCCGAATTCATCAGCGCCGAGCATGGCGCCGATCACAACGTCTCGGCCGGTCTTGATCTGCCCGTCCACCTGCAGCCGTACACGGCCGCGGAGATTATTCATGACGAGCGTCTGCTCCACTTCTGCGAGCCCGATTTCCCATGCGCTGCCGGCGTGCTTAATGGAGGTCGCCGGCGCCGCGCCGGTGCCGCCGTCATGTCCGGAAACCACAATGTGGTCCGCCTTGCACTTGGCTACGCCGGCAGCCACCGTGCCGATGCCGGCCTGAGAAACCAGCTTGACGCCGATGCCGGCATGCGGATTGGCGTACTTGAGGTCGAGAATGAGCTGAGCCAAGTCCTCGATCGAGTAGATGTCGTGGTGAGGCGGCGGCGAAACCAGCCCGACGCCCGGCAGCGAATGGCGGAGCATGCCGATATATTTCGACACTTTCTTGCCCGGGAGCTGCCCGCCTTCACCGGGCTTCGCACCCTGAGCCATTTTGATCTGAATAAGGTCCCCGTGAGCAAGATAGTCCGTGGTGACGCCGAAACGCCCTGAAGCAACCTGCCGAACGCGGGAGCGCAGGCTGTCGCCCGGGTGCAGGGGATAATCCACTTCGACATCGTCGCCGAGAATCGCCTTGAGCGATGTTTCTGTCGTCACCGGGGCATTGCGTCGAACATCTTCACCGCCTTCGCCGGAGTTGCTCGCGCCTTTCATACGGTTCATCGCTACCGCCATCGTCACGTGAGCTTCGGTGGAAATGGCGCCGACAGACATCGCAGCCGTGGAGAAGCGGCGAATGATTGACGCTTCGCTTTCAACGGACTCGAGCGGTATGGCCTTGCCCGGCACGAACTCAAAGAGTCCGCGAATGGTGAGAAGATCCCGGGCCTGATTGTTGATGAGCCCGGCATAGGTCTGGTACTCCGCCCAGCTGCCTTCACGCACGGCGCGCTGCAGATGCACGACCGCGTCGGGCGTCCAGAGATGGTGCTCACCTCCCTGACGATACATGTACTGACCGCCCGCAGCGAGGGGAATCACCTTGCGCTCGATGGCTTCAAAAGCTCGCTTATGAACGGTTACGGCTTCTCCGGCGACATCAAAGAGATCGAGCCCCTCCACCGGACTGGGCGTATTGGTGAAGTACTGATCGATGAAGCTCTTTTTGAGGCCCACAGCCTCGAAAATCTGTGCGCCGATGTAGGACATGTAGGTCGAAATGCCCATGCGCGCCATGATCTTATTGAGACCCTTCATGATGGCGTGCAGATAGTTGTCGACATACTTTGCACGCTCTTCTTCGTTCTTGGCGAGCGACTCCACCACCGCGAGCGCGAGATAGGGATGCACCGCTTCAGCGCCATAGCCGCCGAGTACGGCAAAGTCATGAACAGATCGCGCTGACCCGGTTTCGACCACGAGACCGGTACTCGTACGGAGCCCTTCTTCCACGAGGCACTGGTGCACGGCCGAAGTGGCGAGGAGCGCCGGAATGGCCACGCGTTCACGCGAAACTTTCCTGTCCGTGAGAATCAGAATGTTGATGCCGCTGCGGACCGCATCGACCGCTGCGGCGCGAATGCTTGCCAGACGCGCTTCAATTGCTTCGCGTCCCCAGGCAAGCGGATAGGTAATGTCGATCTCTTTGGAATGAAACTTCCCGTCGGTAAAGTCCGCGATGGCACGAATACGCTCCATCTGGGCGCCGGTGAGCACGGGCTGCTCCACTTCGAGACGAACGGGCGGGTTCACGGCCATGATGTTCAGGAGGTCCGGACGGGGACCAATGAACGACACGAGTGACGTCACCATCGCTTCACGGATCGGATCGATCGGCGGATTGGTCACCTGAGCAAAAAGCTGGCGGAAATAGTCGTAGAGCATCTGCGGACGCTCGGACAGGCAGGCAAGCGGCGCATCGTTGCCCATGGACATCACCGGATCCTGACCTTGATAGGCCATGGACTTGAGAATGCGTTCCACGTCCTCACGGCTGAAGCCAAAGACGCGCATGAGTTCATTGCGTCCGAGGAAAAGCGGAGCGGAGGCAGGCGTCTGCGGAATATCGTCGAGACGGATGCGGATCTTGTCGATCCATTCGCGATAGGGATGCTGCGCAGCGAGCGAACCCTTCACCTCGTCATTGCCGATAATGCGGCCCTGCTCCAGGTCGAGCAAGAGAATCTTGCCCGGCTCCAGACGCCAGCGGCGGCGGATGCGGCTTTCGTCGATCACCGCGGCGCCCGACTCTGACGCGAGGATCACCAAATCGTCTTTCGTCTCCAGATATCGCGCCGGACGCAGACCGTTGCGGTCGAGAATCGCGCCGATTTGACGGCCGTTGGTGAAGGCGACCGCCGCCGGTCCGTCCCAGGGTTCCATCATGGCAGCGTTATATTCATAAAGCGCCCGCAGCCGAGGATTCATGGTCTTGTTCTTTTCCCAGGCTTCCGGGATCAGCATCAAGGCGGCCTGAGCAAGCGAGTAACCCGCCATGGTCAAAAGCTCGAACGCATTGTCAAAGGATGCCGAGTCGCTTTGACCTTGGAAAATGAGCGGCCAGAGCTTTTTGAGATCGTCGCCGAGGACCGGCGACGAAATGTGCTTTTCGCGCGCGAGAATCCAGTTGAAGTTGCCGCGCAGCGTATTGATTTCACCGTTGTGAGCGATGTAGCGGAAGGGATGAGCGAGCTGCCACTGCGGGAAAGTGTTGGTTGAAAAGCGCTGGTGAATCATCGCCAGAGCGGAAATGCAGCGTGCATCCTGCAGGTCGCGGTAGTAGATGCCGACCTGTGTGGCCAAGAGCTGACCCTTATAGACCACGGTGCGCGCCGAGCACGAACAGATATAGAACTCTTTGCAGTGCTTGAGATGCAGATTCGCAATGGCAATGGAGGAGCGCTTGCGGATGATGTAGAGCTTGCGCTCGAGCGCGTCGGTCACCAGCACATCCGGGCTGTGGCCGATGAACACCTGACGAATGACCGGCTCTTTTTCGCGAACGACGGGCGACATGGGCATGGAACGGTCAATCGGCACGTCACGCCAGCCGAGAATCATTTGGCCTTCGGCCGCAACAGCGCGTTCAATTTCCTCTTCGCAGGCATGACGTGAAGCCGCCTCCTGCGGAAGAAAAACCATGCCGACGCCGTATTCGCCGGCGGGCGGGAGCTTCACGCCCTGATTCATCATATCGTCGCGATAGAGCTGATCGGGTATCTGAATCAAGATGCCCGCACCGTCGCCCTGCAGGGGATCAGCGCCTACAGCGCCGCGGTGCCGCAGATTCTTCAGTACGTCGAGCGCCTGACTCACGATGCTGTGGCTCTTTTGGCCCTTGATGTGCGCAATGAAGCCGACGCCGCAGGCGTCGTGCTCAAATTCGCTTCGGTACAAGCCGCAGGAATTCGTCATGTTTCATCTTCCTCGGGATGCGGCCGTCTAAATCGACCGCCCCGCGTCGTGCTGCGCCTTCAAAGAGAGCGGCGTTTTCCGAGGACGCCATTGAGAGCCGAAAGCTTTTAGAGCCAGAGGTCCCTCAACTGCTTCCCGAAGGGCAGACGGTTTGTCGTAGAGATCGCGGACGCACTCAGCGGGGAGGTCGGCGGCCGTGTCTCGGGGTTCTTACCGAAGAATGCTCGAGTTGACGAAGCGTAAGCGTCTTGCAGGCGCGTGGATTGGAGAGTTCGATTTGATCCATCACAAATAATACGAAATCGGGAGTTGTGCTTTTGAGTGGTTTACCTTACCTCCTCAGGCATTTTCCTCATCCCCAAAGTCGGTATCCGCAGGGCGGATGAACGACTGCTTTAAAGGTCTTTTTCACTTCGCGCCGGCGGATCATTCGAGGACGGCGAGAGAAAGGAATCCAAGCGAAAAAAACTCCCCGACGATCGTGTCGCCAGGGAGCCTTTTGAGAATCCTTTCAGCCCTCAGCGGCCGCCGCAGCGGTTTGCCTGGGGCCGAGAAAGGTTCTCGAGAAGCCGGATGAAGCGCAGCTTCTATTAGCAGACTTCGCGGATCCAGCCTTCAGGCGCTTCAATTTCGCCGTCCTGAATGCCGGTCAGCGTCTTACGCAGACGGCCGCTGATTTCGCCCATCTTATCCATGCCGGAAGGCAGAACGATGTCGCCTTCATGCGTATGAATGAGGCCGACAGGGGCGATGACGGCAGCCGTGCCGCAGAGGCAGCATTCCTTCATGTCCTTGATTTCGTCGAAACGCACCTTGCGCTCAATCACGTTCAGACCAAGGTAGTGTTCGGCCACATAAACGAGCGAGCGGCGGGTGATGGACGGCAGAATCGACGTGCTCTTCGGGACGATCAGGTTGTCGTCCTTATCGACGAAGAGAACATTGGCGCCGCCCGCCTCTTCAACGTAAGTACGCGTCTGCGGATCCAGGTAGAGGTTTTCAGCATAGCCGGCGCGGTGCGCATCCATCGTCGGGTGCAGGCTCATGGCGTAGTTAAGGCCGGCCTTGATGTCGCCGGTGCCGTGCGGAGCAGCACGGTCCCAATCCGACACCACGAGCTTCTGGGGCTTCACTGCGCCCTTATAGTAGGCGCCCACGGGCATTACAAAAATGCGGAAAAGGAAGGACGGGGCCGGTGCCACACCAATCTGCGGGCCGGAGCCGATCATGAACGGACGGATGTAGAGCGAGCAGCCCGTGCCGTAAGGCGGCACCCAAGCGGCATTCGCGCGGACGGTTTCGAGCACGGCCTCAACGAACTTTTCCTTCGGATAGCTCGGCATTTCCAGACGGGCGGCCGTGTTGTACATGCGTTCGGCGTTCATATCCGGACGGAAGGTGACGATCTTGCCCTGCTTTGTCGTATAAGCCTTCAGACCTTCGAAACAGCTCTGGGAATAATGGAAGACGCAGGCGGACTCCAGCAGCGAGATGTGCTTGTCAGTGATGAGCTTGCCGCCTTCCCAAGCGCCGTTTTCCCACTCATCCTGATAACGATAGTCCGTCGGGGTATAGGCAAATCCGAGCTTTGCCCAGTCGATGTTCTTTTTTTCCATTTTGGCTTCATCCGAAGAGTAAATACGCTCCGCCGTCCGTCTGTGGGTCGGCCGCCGACGCTCGGGCGGAGAAAAAAAATCGTTCTGCTTGACGAGCCTCCTGCAGGTGAGGAGGCTGTTTGAAGCATGTCAAAAATCCTATCACCCGAGTTCGGGCCGTCTAACGAGGCTTTTAGGGCTTTTCCACTAGCCGATTGAGCTTAAAGCGAATCGAAGCCATTTTTTGCGCATTCCGCCCTTTTCCTCAATAATGTTTCCTTGTTTTTCAATGCAATTTGATTGTTCTATATCGTTTTTTGCATCAACTGAATCGAATCAGCCAAGCGGTTTCTAAAGAGACGCAGCTCAGGCATACCAACCTTTGCCCGCTGCCTCGAGCCTCATCGGACTGGCCAAAATGCGAAAGACCGCAGCGGAGTTATCCTCCGTGCGGTCTTTTTTCATTTCTTGCCTTCAGAGAGAGGCTGCTTAGGATTTGTCAGCAGGTTTGGGCGTTTCAGTCTCAGCTTCTGCCTTCACTTGAGACGCTGCCGGCTCCGGCGAACCAACCTCAGAGGCAGGGGCCGACGCAGCATTCGCTGATGCGGTATCGGCTGGCTGAGCAGCTTCCGCTGGTTTCGCCGGTTCCGTCGGCTGATCCGCTGCTGCAGGCTTTGAGCGCTTAAAAACCCCCTTGAGCTTATTCAATCCGGAGAAACGCGAAACACTCCACTTAGCTGGTTTTTGAGCGGCTGCTTCCTGCGCATCTGCCTCGGCAGCATCTTCAGCAGCGGCGCCCTCCATCTCATCCGTCGTGTCGGCACCCGGGCCGGCTTCAGCTCGTGCCTGTGCTTCACTCTGTCGGGCCGCCTCTGCGGCTGCAGCCTCAACATCTCCCTTGCAAACCGGATTGCCAAGCGTGATATCTGCACGTATAGCGGCGGCCGTCTGAGCGGAAATCAAGCGCGCAGAAGCCTCAACGGTCGAAAGAAAAGTCACCTTCTCCATCTTCACTTCCGGCCAAATGCCGCGAGACGTAGCGGCCACCACAATGGGCAGATTGGGCGAAACGCGTCGAGCAGCCTCAGCAATGCGCAGTGACTCCGCACCCGATTCGAGCAACACCAGCAGCTTGGCGTTATGCAAATGCGCGTGAATCCAAGTCTCCTCAGTACTCGGATCCCCCAAAACGACAGAGATTTTGCGATCGTCGAGCGCCTTGGCATTAGCTTCATCAGAACTCACTGCAACGACCGGAATACCGCTTTCTTCGAGGGACACCGCAAGGCGATCCAGAAGCGGTCCGGAACCAGCCACGACAGCCTGTCCCTGAAGCTTTTCGGCCTCCGTATCGGCAGGAAGGGATTCATAAGGCGCGTGGCGCATTGCTGCGCGTCTGGCCCAAGCAAATCGAGAGGTCAGCCAGCGGCTGATGTGCGGCTCTGCCCAGAAAAGTCCTGGATTCAGCGCGATTGAAAGAATGGCGCCGGCCACAACGAGATTAACCGTCGACATATCCGCCAAGCCAAGCTCTACCGCCTGACCGATCAAAATGAAGGAGAATTCGCCGATCTGCGCCAGCGCTACCGCCGCAATCATGGCGGTATGGAGCGGATAACGCATGAAATAAACGAGACCGAATGCACCAATCGATTTGCCGAAGAGAATAATCAGCAGAACGGTTAAAACCTCAAGCGGGGACTCGAGCAGGATATGCCAGTCAAAGAGCATGCCGACGCCGACAAAGAAGAGTACGGAGAAGGCGTCCTGCAGCGGCAGCGATTCCGTCGCCGCACGATGCGCAAAGCGGCTTTCACGCATCACCATGCCGGCAAAGAAGGCCCCCAGCGCAAAACTCACATGGAAGATTTCCGATGCGCCGTAGGCGACGCCGACCGCTGCGGCCAGTACAAAGAGCGTGAAGAGTTCGCGCGACCCCGTACGGGCAACCTGCCCCATGGCCCAAGGCAGCACTCGGCGGCCGACGACGAGCATGACGGCCACAAAAAGCGCGGCGTTGAAAAGCGTCTGACCAATCATCCAGAGAATGTCGGCATTGGCCAGACGCGTCGAAGCCCCAGGCGTCCCCGGCATCATCAGATTGGCAAAGGGCGGCAGCAGCACGAGGATGAGCACGGTGGCAATATCTTCGACCACCAGCCAGCCCACCGCAATGCGTCCGTCGGGACTCATCAGTTTGCCGCGCACGTCAAGTGCCTTTAGGAGCACTACGGTCGAAGCGCACGAAAGCGATACGCCAAGCACGATGGCTTCCGCCCAGTGCCGATCAAAGAACCAGTGCGCAAAGCAGGCTCCAAGCACTGTGGCAATGGTCATCTGCAAAACAGCGCCCGGCACCGCAACACTTTTGACAGACCAAAGATCTTTGAGCGAAAAGTGAAGGCCGACGCCGAACATCAGCAACATCACACCGATTTCCGAGAGCTGCGAGGCGAGCGCAGCATCCGCAACGACGCCGGGCGTGTACTTGCCCGCCGCAATGCCCGCGAGCAGATAACCCACGAGAGCTGGTGATCGGAAGACACGTTCGGCAATAAAGCCGAAGACAAGCGCAAGTGAAAAAGCGATAACCAGCGTCGAAATCAAAGGCAGCGAATGGTCCATTAGCGGCTCGATGGGGATGGAGTTGGTGATCTGCGGCTGCAGGTGACGAATTTGGAAGTATACCTTTGACGCTTAAGCTATTTAGTGTATGCATCCGCCAATAAAGCAAAGATTAGAAATCTGTTGCTTAAGTTCCTCGGGAAACCTCTCCAACACCCATATTGTCCTAGCCCGAAGCGTCATAAAAACGTAAAATTCCGTCTCGAACATCATTACCAGCCTGCGCATCGCTTGTCCCTTCTGGATTCCGTGCATTGCGCCCGCAGCAATATGACCGAATCGACGGAAGATCAACTGCAGTCCGAGCCCGGGGGTTCCCCAGCTCAAGCATCGCAAAAAGTTCAAACTAAGCCCGTCGGCACGGCAGGCATCGGCACTCCCGCAGCTGCTGTGGCAGCTGCGCGTTCCGGCATCCGCCAGTCGCCCTGCACGGCATCACCGACTCAGCGGCCGCAAATTCAAATCGTTGCCGTTATCCCGGTATATGACCAGCCGGCCAAGCTCGAATCCGTCGTACAGTCGCTTCGACAGCTTGCGCTTCCTGTCATTGTCGTTGATGACGGCTCACACGAACCCACCAAGAGTCTCTGCGATCGTCTCGCCGCCCCTCAGGTGAAGGTGATCCATCAGCCCTTCAACCAGGGCAAAGGCGCTGCCGTCATTGTCGGTTTTAAAGCCGCCGTCCGCATGGGCTACACGCATGTGCTGCAGATTGATGCCGACGGGCAGCTCGATTTCAGCGCGGTGCCGAATTTGATTCGCCTCGCGCAGAAATTCCCGCACGCCCTGATCTGCGGCACGCCGCAGTTTGACGCCTCTGCGCCGCCCGCTCGCAAGTGGGGCCGACGGGTAACAAACTTTTGGTGCTCTGTCAACAGTCTTTCCTTGTCCTTTGGGGATGCAATGTGCGGCTTGCGGATCTATCCTCTGGACTCTGCGCTCGCCATCTGCGAAAACGCCCGCATCGGACGCCGCATGGAGTTTGATCCGGAAATTTTGGTGCGCCTCCTTTGGGCTGGCGTGCGGGTGAAAAATGTTCCCGTTGCCGTCACCTACCCCAAAGACGGCGTCAGTCACTATGCACCGTTTAAGGACACCATGCGCATCAGCTGGATGCACAGCCGGCTCTTCCTGCAAATGGCTACGCGCATGCCGATCATCTTGTGGTCGCGCATCTTCGGCTGGACGGCTGAATGCGAGTGTCCGTCGGGTTCAAGAAAGTCCTGCTGCTCCATGCCTAAAGGCAAAACGGTCCCGCAGTCCAAAGCGCCGAAAACCGCTCAGCCGGCAGCCGCGCCCGTGAAGCCTCAGGCCAAAGCTGCCCCTAAACGTCCGCCCATGACGCCCGAAGAAAATGAACGGGCACGGCGCGCCTTTCATGCCGCAACGGTTGCCAAACGAAACGCGGATCGTGCATTGGCCCAAATCGAGCAGGAAGCGGTTGACCGACCGGGATCCTCGGACCGCTCAATCTGAATTCTGGATGTCTCGAATCACTCCCTCGAGGGCGGCAGACCTCTCCAATGACGAAGAAAAGCACCGGCAGCCTCTTCATTCCAGCAAGCTGCCGGAATGGCCGACTTTGACCGAACGCACCAGCGTACTCGGCATCCGCATCCTGCTTTTCATTCACCGCCATTGCGGCGCTCTGCCCTTCAGAATAGTTTTGCGGATGGTGAATGCCGTCTACTGGTTCTCCTCTCCCCGTCTGAGGGCAGTCGTCTGCGACTATCAGCAGCGAGTCGACCGAGCAGCTCCCTTTCTCCTCAAGGATTTCGGCACATCGGCCCCCTCCGCCCGTTCCGGATTGGCTCAGCTGGAGCGGTTTTCGCTGGCTATTCTTGAAAAATTCTGTGCGCTTTCGGGGGAAGACCATTTGGCAGCGCTCGATGTGAGCGGAGACGAGCCCTTTCGCAAAGATGCGCCTAAAGCGGGATGCGTCATTCTCACGTCGCACACGGGGTGTCAGGAACTCCTCTCTCAGGCATCGCCCGCCTACAGCAGCCACCCCATTGTGATCCTGCAGCATACCGGGCATGCCAGACGGTTTAATGAGCTCCTCGAACGTGCCGGCGCACGGCCGCCGCAAGTCGAACTCTTTGAAATCGGCTCTGCGCTCTCACCCGCGCTCGTCATGGAGCTCGCGGACCGTGCGTCCCAAGGTGCTTATATTGTTTTGGCAGGCGACCGAACGCCGATGGGATCCGAGGCTTCCCAAGCCGTCCCTTTCTTTGGCAGTCCTGCCCGCTTTCCTACGGGCGGCGCACTGCTCGCCGACCTGCTTGGTCTGCCGCTTCGCATGATGGTCTGCACGCGCCCGAAGGCAAAAGAACGACGCTACCGCGTCAAGTTCTTTGAGCTCGCCGCTGCCGGCCGCATTCCGCGCAAAGCTCGCGCAGAGCACCTCCAAAACATGGCGGCCCGCTATGCCATGCATCTTGAAGAGGAACTTAAGTCCTCCCCGCTCGACTGGGCCAACTATTACGATTTCTGGGAGAGTCTCTCTTGAAAGCAGCTGCTCACTTTATCCGAATAGCCTCTGGAGCCGTTATTCCTGCCGTTTTTGCGATTGGCTTGGGCGGATACGTTCATGCCGCGAAGGGCGCAGATATTTCACCGGCCGCGCAGACACTGCAAGACGGGGCGCTTTCTACCGACGTGCGAGCGCTCCTCGCCCCCTTGGCTGCCAAGCGTGTTGAAGGAACCTTTGAAGAACGCCGCTCCGTGCCGGGCTTTCCCAAACCCATGCTGAGCCGAGGACATTTCACGCTCGAGGGTGAGAGCCTCGTGTGGCAGACGCAAACACCCTTTGCCTCACTCATGAAGGTCACGCCCGAAGGCGTATTTCTGGAAGCCGCCGGCGAGAAGCAGGCACTCACTGCCGCTGAAATTCCTGCAGTCGGCCGAATCTGCACGCTGCTGACGAGCGTAATGGGCGGCCGATTCGATGCACTCTCCGACCTTTTTGCGGTCAGCGCCGCTCAGTCAGAAGGACGAGTTCACATTTCAGCCGATCCCAAATCACCCGAACTCGCCCAGGTGGTCAAGCACATCCAAGCCGAAGCGGGCAGCTATTTGGAAAAACTCACCATGACGGGACCTCAGGGAGACGAAACCGTCGTGCTCTTTTCCAATGTGACCGTTGAACGCTGAGCGCACGAAGCCGATCCGGCGCGGCCTCAGGATTCAATGGGCCCGAGATCCGAAGGCAGCCGCAGATCACCTCTCGGCGAGAGCGCCACAGATCCGATCTTGGGGCCGTCGGGCATACTGCTGCGCTTAAACTGCTGCGCATAGAACCGACGGAAGAAAGTTGCCGCGGTTTTGCTGAGCAAAGCTTTGTCAACCTCCGGAAAGGCAATCGCCGCAAGCGTTTCAATTTTGGCTCTGGCAAAGCCCGATTTCATCACGTGATAGAGGAAGAAGTCGTGAAGCGCATAGGGGCCGAGCGCAGCTTCAGTTGACTGAATGCCTCCTGCGGCATCGGGCGGCAGAAGTTCCGGACTAATCTCCGTTGCGAGCACGCCGGCCAGCACATCTTCAAGCTCAGGATGCATCTCGCCGAAAACGCGCACCAAATACTGCACAAGCGTCTTCGGCACGCCGGCGTTGACCGCGTACATGGACATATGGTCGCCGTTGAAAGTGGCCCAGCCCAGAGCGAGCTCGCTCATATCGGACGTTCCCAGCACAAGTCCGCCCACAGCATTGGCGACATCCATGAGAATCTGCGTGCGCTCCCGCGCCTGAGCATTTTCAAAAACCACGTCATAGCGATCTTCCGGATGCCCAATATCGGCAAAATGCTGCCGACAAGCCGGACGAATATCGATCGTGCGGAATTCAATGCCAAGCCCCCGCATCAGTGCCTCTGCACTGGCACGCGTTCCCGATGAAGTACCAAAGCCCGGCATGGAGATGCCGAGGATGTCCGAACGCGGACGTCCGAGCTCATCCATCGCCGCTGCCGCAACGAGGAGCGCCAGCGTACTGTCGAGACCGCCGGAAACCCCGATCACAACGCGGGCAATCTCCGTCTTGCGCAAACGTTCGGTTAGTCCCGCGCACTGCATGCGCAAAATTTCCCTGGCGCGCTCGCGTCGGCGATCAGCATTTTTAGGAATAAAGGGGGCCGGATCCACCTTGGCGGGCCACAATGCCGAGCGTGCCGAGGGCGTTGGCGACGCATGAATGCGGCGACAGGGCTTTGTCTCAACGCCCTGCGCAAATGAACGAAAGCGAATGCGTTCGAGCTCAATGCGCTCCAGATCGATATCGGCCGAAATCATGCCGGTCTGCCAAATGGATTCCGCCGCAATGCGCCCGCCGGCCGCGGCGAGCAAGTGTCCGGAGAAAACCAAATCTGTTGTCGACTCACCTTCGCCCGAAGATGCATAAACGTATGCGCACATGGACCGTGCGGACTGCAGACGCACGAGTTCGCGGCGAAACTTCGCCTTGCCTGCCGTTTCATTAGAGGCGGAAAGATTAACGATGACGTTGGCTCCCGCAGCTGCCGCTACTGCCGCCAGCGGGCGGGCAAACCCAAATTCGTGCGG
>OAZX01000302.1_pt1 | contig 28156 bp, 26 predicted proteins | sample 1495341 | NCBI WGS metagenome assembly OAZX01 (sample SAMEA2580119, study PRJEB22360) | human gut metagenome | biome: human gut; feature: human-associated habitat; material: faeces | place: Denmark | collected 2008/2010 | reverse complement strand
ATAGAAGCCTCTAAAATTTACTTGTTTTTCGCAACAAATTGATGATTTAACGATTTTTTTCATCCTCTTTCTCCAAACAGAGAGAAAAAAGGCAAAACCGTCTTTTCGGCTCCCGACTTTTTGTTGGATCTTCGATCAGAGAGTGAGTACAATGGTCGGCCAGTCAGCCAGTTGTTTCCAGTTTCTCCTTCGGGACATCCTTGGGTTTCCAGGCTACGATGAAGCTAACAGTTGTGGATTTGATCTAATAGCTTTTTGCAAACCAATCAGTGAGTATCTTTTGCATTCGCATCGAGAGCTTGGTTACGGGAAGGTCTGTCTTTTCGGTAAAGAGCTTAAAGCTGCGGTATTGCCTAGAAACACCGCTCTGCAGTGCCAACACCTCGTATTTGATTACCTTGAAGGACTCTAGGCAGTTGCCCCTATGAAGAGAGTTTTATACTTGAATTTTGTTTAACCCGATACTCTTGTATGCCGTTGATGTGATTAGTGTTTCCTCTATAGCTCTGCCGTATAAAATAAGCATTCCCTATAGAGTTAGGTAAAGTCGCTCTATAATTGAAGAGAGCGACTTTACTTACGATTTAATACTAACCTTCCTGATATATCCAGTAATCATTATCCTTTCTATTATCTTTGAAATATTGAATACGGTCAACGACGTCAATGCCTTCTTTGTTTTGTGGAATGATAAATCTGGCACGCTCTTTATTGTCCTTCAAAGAGTATGATACAAAAGCATTGTTTTCACATCTCAACAGCCCTTTTCTGTAAGAGAGCGCACGGATATCATATCGTTCTACAGAATTTGCTACTGCTTGTCCTTCAATGAGTGCTTGAAGCATACATTGGTAGGCATTAGATGATTCACGCTTTTCAGAGTGCAATGCCACAAGAGCGTATGGTTGTTCATCATACATAGTATATTTGCCATAACGCTCGGGGCGGAAGCATGGATACGCGATATAATAATATCGCCAATCGTATTGACTTTTAGTTTTGCATTCTGTTAGATACGCATCAATTTTTTCTTGTAAGTAAATGTCGTCTATTTCTATATCAATCTCAAGCAGAGAACGTAATGATTTTTTTGTCTTATTAAAATCTGGATTTTTGCCTGTCGGATGAAATAATGCATACCAAGCCTTATTGCCAATTTCATCCTGATTCCCAGAACCAAGTTGAATGCACCAATTATTTATCCTTTGGCTATAATCATACGTTGCTAACATTGCACAGTCAATAATATCGCGAGAGCATCTATCAAAGACATGGATGAATCGCTGATAAAGATGAGTATTCTCATACCCAACAAGATCTGTACGACCTTGAAGCAGATAGTGATCCTCCAACTGAAAAAGACCAGCAGAATGCTCGGGATGTTCTTTGGTAAACTGGAGCTTTTGACGCTCCTCTTCCATCTGAATTACATTGAAATTCTGTCTCACGTCATTGTCAATCATTATACTATCTGCAATTTCTCCAGAAAGAATAATATTTTCTACCTGACGAAGATTTGCGGGCATACGGTTTCCTGCATCACCATTAGGGGTATCGACAACTTCGTTTCTGGAATTTTTGAGCAGATTCACTACCACACGCAAGCGTCGACGGAAATCCATTTCTTTTATCTTATCATAGTTCATTAAATAGATAAGAAAGGAGTAGAGCATTATTAACCAATAGGTAGTATTTTTACGCAACGCGGCTCCGGTCAATACCCCTTTGAAAATATTGAGATCTGTAATTTGTTGAGATACGACAACTTTTTCGTGTTCATGATAATCTTTTGACAGGTAAGAGTTGAAAAAAATATCAATAGGGTTAAGTATTAATGAATTAGAACGTCGCGCTTTGTTTTGAATATTGACCATGCAATCAAAGGATTGTTCAAAAAACACTACATTTTTTGGTTGATTCTTATAAAGCCTTTCCAGTAAACTGAAATCATCTTCTAAATCAAATTCTGATGAAGAGCGATCTGACTTATAGACAAGAATAAGGGAAATCATACGGAAAAAGTTTAGAAAACCGCTATCGACGAGATTATACTCATCCCTATAAATCCAAAGTAAATCGGTCCATTCGCGGTCTATCTTAAGGCCAATGCGTTTAGCAGTAGCTTCATCGTCATTTTCAGAACGCATAACCTTTAAGAGTTCTGCCTTAAAATGCTCAAAGTCAGTGAGTGGTTTTCCACGGGAGTTCATCTTGATGTAAATGTCATCGGTTAACTTCATCTCCTCAATATCGCGGAAATAGAAATTAATTTTATCCAATTTGTTCCATAAGTCATTAATATCGGCAAAACGCTTTTGGATTTCATCAAGCATTGTGAGCATTCCTCTAACCGTAGGATCGTTGCTCCATTCCATTGGAAACCATCCCTCATTTTTAATTTCATCACTAAGATGTGTTTTCCATGTAGGTTCGTAGTTAACAAGCTTTATAAGAAAATCTCTCGCGCTATAACGTGTGTTGTATGAAAACCTTGCAAGTCGCTTATCGTTGATGCCCTCTTTTTTATCTGCATACCAATGAAGTAGCCAAAGAGTAGTTAGTCGTTGCTGTCCATCAAGAGGAATCAGCTGACCATTCTGAATATTACCATAAATGAAATCGAGGGTTAAACCATTGTTTATTAATCCAGCATGTATTGCTGATAGAAAACGTTCACGAGTCTTTACTGCATGTGCATCAGATCGGCCTTGTGCATAAGCACGTTGAATCCGTGGTATAGTGATTCCACTTATTCCGTAAGGATTGTTTTCAGAAATCAGATTCTTCAGTGTCGTAGTTTCCATTTGTCAAGTTGGGTATAGTGGTATCGTTATTATCCTGTTTGTAATAAGGTGAAATTTTCTCATTAAGGGCCTCGGCATAATCTCTTCGGTCTGTTTCTCCCCAAAAGAAAAGCGATGGACCCTCTTGAGTATAGTACTTGAAGAATACGTGTTTTGTACAAATTGGAATGTATCTTCCTTCTTTATCATAATTAATGACACGGTGTCTTTTAACATCAAAAACGGAGTTGCTAAGAGCCGCGTTTTGAGATACATCTAGTAGTGCCATATTTGCTAATCCATGCGAGTAGCTATTCTCCTTAACGACATCTTCCTTAGACGTGAATATGATAATTACTTCCTTCTGAATCTCATTAAAGCGTTCACGCACATTCCCTGGATCCTTATCGCTATGAAGTTGTTCAATCAATATCTCCATTTTCTCTATAAGTTCATTATTTACCTCAAAAATAGAACCTTCAGAAGATTTCAAAAGTGCAATATGACTTTCTAGCCATGTAAGAATATCTTTATTCTTTTTAAGGCTTTCGGCATTTTGAGCGTGGATATGCTCCAAACTCCATATAGAATCTTTATGTTTGTCAAATGGGAACCTTCGTTTACCATCGTCCATCAGACGTTCTGTTTCCACATTAAACAAAGTCAATACCTTTTGTAGTTTGTCTTTCCTTGTATCGTATGATAAGCTAAGTAACTCTTCTTTATCTTTAATGCTTATTGATTCTGAAATCATTTTGTCGAGCTCGCTAAGAAATATATCCTTAGCAAGAGGAGTGTTGCCATCATTTTGCCATACGGTATAAATTTTCCTTAGTGGAACTCCTATAGTAATCAGATAACCAATTTTATGGTAAAAGTCATGGTTCGTATACCATTCGCGTAGTGTAAGAAACACATGATAGATGCGACTCCATATCTCAAGAAGCGGATTTTCTGTGGTGGTTTCCGATAGAGACTTTATTTGTCGATCAAAGTAAAAGAATGTACGATACTTTTCACGATCATTCCCTGATTTGTCTACCATCAGATCAAGGATAAGATCTATACGAGTTGGCATTTGATCTCCATCAATATTGGACAAAAAGCCCCAAAATGATGGATTTTGTAGTTCTTGCTCAATCATGTCCCACTGGAGTGAGACTTCCTCCTGTCGTCCTGACATCTTGTCTCGCACACTGTCTTTAAGAAACAAGGCTTTGACAAGTTCCGAGCTTGTCAGTGGAATTTTTCCAATGTTTAGACGCTCAAATAGCTCAATACCATTCTCAGCAGAATCCACTTCGTACCAAATGACGTTTACTGATGATATGAAATATTCATTGAGTTTGGTCAGGTAAGCTGCCATTTCTCGACGCTCACCCTGTGTCTTTTCTGTAAAATATTGCTCTATATATTCGTATGCAGATGCGATAAAATAATAATCTATATTCAGCTCTCTAAGCGAAAGATCAATATTACCAAGAAAGTTTGCTGATTCTTTACGAGTTTCATACTCTAACTTAAAACTAGGTTCATATAGATCTCCCAGTTTTGCTTCCATATACTTGCAGATGAGGTATATGGTTGTAAGACGTTGCTGCCCGTCAATGAGCTCGAACCTCTCATTGCTTTTCTTTACAACAATTGGTTGTAAGCAATATGGCTTTCCCGCACTTTCATAAATGTCATCGAGAAGGAGTTTTATTTCCTCCGAGGTCCATCTATAACCCCGTTGATAATCGGGGAGGTAGAAAAGGCCCTTGATCTTCCCTACATTTTTTGTATCAAGAATAATGTTTGACATATTGTAGTATCTTAATATAATTTTTTATACAATGTAATATCGTATGCTGACTGATTTTCGATAGTTTGTATTTAAAAGGTGGAAACTTTACAAAATTACTTGTTTTTTCGCTAAGGACCGACGTTTTAATGTTTTTTATCGTTTCTCTTCGAACAGAGGGAGAAAGGGTGAAAACTGCCTTCTAGGGCTTCGATAGATCTTGTTCACAAAGATAGGGTATGTCGGAGTTCGTTTTGCCCAAAAGGGTAGTAAAATCGAGGATAGATTCACAGGTATTTTCTGGTTCCCATGCGAGTGTTATGTGTCCTATTCGGAGTTGTATTTTGTTCGATCTTTACACTCGGTTACTCTACGTTTTGCAGCCAAAAGAAAAATGATTGAAGTTATTTCATCATAGTGCAGCCATCTCTTCTCCCTTATTTTGACTTTACTTTATTGAACGTATATAGGAATACGGGGATAAAGTAAAGTTGGTTTTCATTTGAATAGTAAACTAATCTTGAATATATGTTGTAAGGTAATTTTTGTAGAATAGACATTTAATTCGTTTGGAAAAATGTCGTGTAATGGGGATGATTCGTTTGAAAAAGTGTAGAGCCTTTATACTGCTGTGTCTTCTAGTCTTGCGATTTTGTCTGCAATCTATCATTAAATAGATAAAAAGTAATATTTTTGCATATTATATGATAAGTTGATTATGACAAAGAATACAATGGGGATTAAGTTGTCTCGAAAATTGGAGCAGAAGATGTCGGTTGTGGGAGAGCAGATAAAACTGGCTCGATAGCGGAGGAATTTGAGTGTGGCTCAGGTGGCGGAACGGGCACTTGTTCCCCGTTGACTGTGTTCCGAATAGAGAAAGGCGCACCGATGGTAGCAATCGGAATATACTTGCGAGTGCTGTATGTTCTGCAGCTTGATGATGATATTCTGTGGCTGGTCAAAGAAGATAAATTGGGAAAAGTTTTGCAGAATTTGAGTTTGAAGACAAGGGAACGTGCTTCGAAGAAAGAGTAAGCGATGAAGACGCTATATGTATATGCCGATTTTGATTGGATCGAAGAAACAGAACTCGTTGGTGAGTTAGGCTATGAATCTCTTCGTAGCTCGGATTGCTATTGTTTTACTCTCAATGATGGATGTTTTGAAAAAACACGGAGATTTGTTTCTGAGCGATGATCTGAATAATTATCCGGGACAGCAATATACGCAACCGGAGAAAGATATATTTGGATGTTTCTCGGATGCTTTGCCGGGTCATTGGGGGGCGAACGTTGTTGCTGCGACGTGAGCAGATTGTAGCGATGGAGGAGAAGCGACCGGTACGAAGACTGTTTCCTTTCGACTATTTGATAGGTATCGATGACTTTTCCCGAATGGGGGCTTTCTATTGTAGAAATGATTTTCCGTTCGGTACGAAGCTCGGCTAAATCAAGGAATGCGGTTTTTCTTCCATAAGAGAGCCTTTGGGAACTATTTCGTAGGAATAGGCTTTCTCAAAGGCTTGGTGTCCGGCATCTGTCATAAGTCCTCGGTCTTCAAGATTGATACAACGTTCTTTGTTTAACTCAGTCCAATGACTTCCTTTGCGATGAGGTGAAAGCCGCTGTGCAAGGCATCCGTCTGGCAATTTCTTTAGAGTTGAATCAATCCACCCGAAGCACAATGCTTCTTCAACAACTTCAATGTATGGAATACATTCGTATGTGGGCTGTTTAGAGCGTGAAGTTACAACCCAACACGATTTCACCCGATTATGGTTGACCTTCAGCCATTCTCTCAACTCGATGCGGTCTGTGAAGTCTAGTAGATTGATAATTTCCATATTTGCCTCCAACTGATATGTTATTAATCCAACTGTTTTCTATAAACTGAGTCCAATGTATTTCCTTCTTTATCTTTCCATACCAACCAGCCGTTGTTGCTGCTACCAATACAGAAATCTGCGGCAGTACTGGGACTTGAAAAAGTTTTATCTGATGTCAATACCAATATTCCGTTCTCAGTAGAAGTGTAATCTTGAAGCATCTTTTCTCGTTTTTCTTTCCAGTTGAAAGACGGAACCATTGTTTTGGCAACAGTACTTCCTTTTAGGACTGTGAATCCATCGGAACTGTAGAAACCTTTTGCATTGCATCCTCTACCTTTGGTGTAGAATAGATGTTCTTCTTTGGGTTGTGATACTTCAAAAATATTGCAACCGATAAATGATGCCAAAAACTTCACATCTTCGAAAAATTCATTCATTGAGTCCTGTTGATGCTCCGGTAGGTTAGGGGCTTTAGGAATTTGTTTATTATCGCTTAAAACAAAAGCGTTTGCTTTCTTGGCTTCGGCTATAGCTTTATGTTCTAGGTATTGCACATCAACTTTAGTCATATCGGCGTCTTTCGATACAAATATGAGTGCTTTTTGCCAAAACGATTTTTTGCTATCGTGGTCTTTTACACGTTCTTTAAAGTTCTCCGTTTCACCTATATACGCCTGCGGCTTGGTTGATTCATCTTCCCCCAGCAATATATAGAATGCAGGTTTTTGTAACTTCTCTTGTGTATTCAAATAAGAGAGATTAGAACGTGGTACGACAAACATTTGGCAAATTTTGTTGCTAATGAATGCGTATTGAGTTCCTTTTGGGTCTCCATCAATGAGATATGTTGTTACTGTCTTTCCCATAAATATGTCTAAATTCAATTACTTTGAGGTATAACTCATTTAAGAACTGACTTTTCTTAATGCAAATATACACTATTATCGAATATAATTCCCTATATTTGTCTAATAAAATCATATCAAGTAATGAAACTGAATAGAATAAAGACTGTTTTATCCGAAAAAGGTATTTCTCAAACGTGGTTAGCTAAACAGCTAGATAAGAGTTTCAGTATGGTCAATGCCTATGCCTGTAATCGGATTCAGCCTAATTTGGAAACCTTGCAACGGATTGCGGAGATATTACAAGTTGATTTGAAGGATTTGATAACCGATAAAAAAGAAAGGTTGCAATAAATTATTTAATACGGTTAGGAGGTTCTGGTTCCTTTTGTAACCTGTTGCAGATGTGCCTATGAACTTCCGATAATTTACAATATCAAGAACATGACTCCTGAAGAAAAAGCAAGAATAAAGATAGACCAGTGGTTTGCCGATGCTGGTTGGAAAGTAGTCAACAGGGAGGATTATGAACCTACTTGTACGGCTGTAGCCATAAGAGAAGGTTTATTGAAAGGAAATCTTGAGGCAGATTATTTCCTTTTCATTAATGGAAAAGCAGTAGGGGTACTTGAAGCTAAGCGTGAAGAAACGGATGCTTTTGCTTCAGAGGTATGCGAGCAAGCAGCCTTATATGCAAGAAGTGTTCCGAATATCTATCAGGCATATCAAAAGCCATTGCCTTTTATCTTCACTTCGAATGGTAAGGAACTATATTGCTGTGATTTTCGTGAACAAGATTCTTGTTTCAGGCAGATCATGAATATCCCTACACCACATGAATTGGTAAAGAGGCTGGGAATTGAAGATGCATTTGCCGGACTCCCTACATTGAAAAAGAAAGGGCTGCGTGATTGCCAATATGAGGCAGTGACAGAACTTGAAAAGAGTTTCCGTGCCGGGCAAAATCGGGCGTTGATGGTTCTTGCCACCGGTGTGGGTAAAACATATACTGCTTGTCTTGCTGCCTACCGGATGCTTTCTTATACACCAATGCGTAGAGTGTTGTTTCTTGTAGACCGAAATAATCTTGGAAAACAAGCAGAAGGAGAATTTGGAACTTTCCGTCTGACAGAGAACGGGGAGGCTTTCAATACTATCTTTACGGTCAATCGCCTTCGCTCGTCTTCTATTCCTTCTGATAGGAATGTCGTTATTTCTACAATACAACGTCTATTCTCATTCTTGAAAGGAGAAACTATTGAGGATAATGATGATGACGAGAATGAACCTATAGAGGAAGTAACCTTGCCTCCTAATCCCAACTTACCGCACGACTACTTTGATATGATTATCATAGACGAGTGCCATCGCTCCATTTATGGGAACTGGCGCAAGGTGCTGGAGTATTTCGATACGGCAAGATTGGTTGGTCTGACCGCAACTCCTATCCCTGAAACAATGGCATTCTTCAATAATAACTGCATTGTTAACTACACATTGGAAAAGAGTATTGTTGATGGCGTGAATGTGGATTGTCGGGTATATAGAATAAAAACGCAAGTCACAGAAACGGGTGGGGCTATATTAGAGGGTGAGAAATTTAAAGAAGAAACAAGATATACAGGTGAGGTTAAGATTGTAAGTAGTAAGGAAACCAAAATCTATACAAATAAAGAACTTAATCGGAGTATTATCAATCCGGCACAGATAAAGTTAGTCCTTTCGACCTATCGGGATGTGGTTTATACGGAATTGTTTAATGACCCGCAACGTGAACCAAATATGGACTTTTTGCCCAAAACATTGATTTTTGCTCTCAATGAAGCTCATGCTACAAATATCGTACAAATAGCTAAAGAGGTGTTTGGACGGACTGATGACCGCTTTGTTCAGAAAATTACCTATTCGGCAGGCGACAGTAACGAACTGATACGCCAATTCCGTAACGACAAGGATTTCCGTATTGCTGTCACCTGTACGTTGGTTGCCACCGGAACAGATGTAAAGCCGCTGGAAGTAGTGATGTTCATGCGTGATGTGGAGTCATTGCCTTTGTATATTCAGATGAAAGGGCGTGGAGTACGTACTATTGGTGATGAGCAACTTCGCAATGTTACCCCGAACGCATTCAGCAAGGATTGTTTTTATTTGGTTGATGCGGTAGGCGTGACGGAACATGCGCAAACAGTGGCACCTATAGATGATGCTCCTACAACAAAGACGATTACTCTAAAGGAGCTATTAGAACGTATTAGTCATGGCTATATTCCTGACGAGTATCTCAAACGGCTTGCTGCAACGCTTGCCCGAATATACAACAAGGCGGATGATCCGCAACGGAAAGAGTTTGTCCGTTTGTCTCATGATGACATGAAGGAACTTTCTGCCAGAATATACGATGCACTGGAGAAAGGCATTCTTCCACCGTTTGTAAGCACTGATGAGCCTAACAATGAACGTAAGGGGCTAGTCGCTCCGCTTGCCAATCATGCAGATGCTCGGAAATACCTTCTTATACTTGCAGCCGGATTCGTCAATACATTGATGCCGGGTGAAGATACGCTTATCTCCAAAGGGTTTTCCATTGAGGAAGCAAAAAATACGACAGAGGCTTTTGAAGATTTTTGTAAAAAGTACTATGACGAAATAGAGGCACTGCGCATCATTTACAACAATGAGGGAGAGCCTATAACCTATTCGATGCTAAAGGATTTGGAGAACAGACTTAAAATGGCAAACAATCATTTTACATCCAAACAACTCTGGAACTCTTATGCCATAGTTAACCCTAAAGTGGTAAGGCGTTCCATTACCAAAGAAGAAAGCGATGCATTGACCAATATCATACAACTTGTGCGCTTTGCTTTCCACCAAATCGAACGATTGGATAGCGTAGTTACTACCTCTAAACAGTTTTTCAATCTTTGGTTAGGGCAAAACCAGCGTGAAATAACTGACAAACAGCGAGAGGTTATCAGTCGTATTGTGGATTACATCGCTTCTAACGGAGCTTGTACTATCAGAGATATTCGTGAAGATGATGCTACCCATGCAGCCCAAATGATTAGAGCGTTTGGCAATATGCAGAAGGCAGACGAGGCACTTCATTCACTTTACACATTTGTAGTTTTAAGAAAAGCAGCATAAAGAAATGGCAACAAATAATACAACAGAGCAATCGCTCACCAAAAAAGTATGGAATCTGGCAACCACTCTTGCCGGACAAGGAATTGGATTTACTGATTATATTACCCAACTGACCTATCTTTTATTCTTGAAGATGGATGCCGAAAATGTAGAAATGTTTGGAGAAGAGTCGGCTATTCCAACTGGTTATCAGTGGGCAGATTTGATAGTACTTGATGGCTTGGATTTGGTAAAACAATATGAAGAGACCCTTAAATTGCTTAGTGAGCAGGATAATCTGATAGGTACGATTTATACGAAGGCGCAAAACAAGATAGACAAGCCTGTTTATCTGAAAAAGGTCATCACCATGATTGATGAGGAGCAATGGCTCATTATGGACGGTGATGTGAAAGGAGCTATCTACGAAAGCATTCTTGAAAAGAACGGACAAGACAAGAAAAGCGGGGCAGGACAGTATTTTACTCCTCGTCCACTTATTCAGGCAGTGGTAGATTGTATCAATCCGCAAATGGGGGAAACGGTTTGTGACCCGGCTTGTGGAACGGGTGGATTCTTGCTTACAGCTTACGATTATATGAAAGGTCAGTCAGCAAGTAAAGAAAAACGTGATTTCTTGCGTGACAAAGCTTTGCATGGTGTGGATAATACGCCTTTAGTGGTGACGCTTGCTTCCATGAATCTTTATTTGCATGGTATTGGTACAGACCGTAGTCCGATTGTTTGTGAGGATTCTTTGGAAAAAGAACCGTCAACTCTTGTAGATGTGATTCTTGCCAATCCTCCTTTTGGAACTCGTCCGGCTGGATCGGTGGATATTAACCGCCCGGATTTTTATGTAGAGACCAAGAATAACCAGTTAAATTTCCTCCAGCACATGATGCTTATGCTCAAAACGGGAGGACGTGCAGCAGTTGTACTTCCTGATAATGTTCTCTTTGAGGCTGGAGCAGGTGAGACTATTCGTAAACGCTTATTGCAGGATTTTAATTTGCATACTATCTTGCGTTTACCTACAGGTATTTTCTATGCCCAAGGCGTAAAAGCCAACGTGTTGTTTTTCAGCAAAGGACAACCGACCAAGGAAATATGGTTTTACGACTACCGTACAGATATAAAGCATACGCTTGCCACCAATAAACTGGAACGGCATCATTTGGATGATTTTGTTTCTTGCTATAATAATCGAGTAGAGACATACGATGCAGAAAATAATCCGCAAGGTCGTTGGCGTAAATACCCTGTAGATGAAATTCTTACCAGAGACAAAACAAGTCTTGACATTACTTGGATAAAGCAAGGTGGTGAGGTGGACAACCGTTCATTGGCAGAGCTGATGGCTGATATAAAGGATAAAAGCCAAACGATAAGTGCTGCTGTGGTTGAACTTGAAAAGCTACTTGCGAATATTGAAGAAAATTGAGTTATGGGAAAAGAGGTTTTCACAAATGATAAAGATATAAACGACCTGTTCTTGAAGGTTGTTAACCTTGTTACGCAGGCAAGGGAACGTGTGGCAACAGCCGTCAATATAGCTGAGGTTTATACTAAGTTCCATATCGGACAATATATAGTAGAATATGAGCAAAAGGGGGAAACAAGAGCCGAATATGGAAAGGCGGTGCTGAAAGAACTCTCCAAACGTCTGACTGATAGGTTGGGAGATGGATGGTCATATTCAACTCTTAAGAATATACGGCAGTTTTATATTGTTTTTTCTAAAGGGCTAACCAGTGGTTGTCCAAAGCCGAGTCAAAAGGCTAACCAGTGGTTAGCCGATTATCCGAAGTCAGAGGAATGTATCTCTGAGCCGACATTCGCTCTCTCATGGTCTCATTATCTTATACTGATGAGGGTGGAAAATCCGGATGCCCGCAGTTTCTATGAAATAGAATGTACTCAACAACAATGGTCTAAAAGACAACTCAGCCGTCAAGTAGGAAGCTGTCTTTATGAGAGATTGGCTTTGAGCCGTAACAAAGATGAAGTAATGCGGTTGGCTAAGGAAGGACAATCTATTGGGAAACCATCAGACATTATCAAGAATCCCATCACATTAGAGTTTCTTGGTCTAAAACCCGATGCAGTTTATTCAGAGTCTAAATTAGAGAATGCCATTATCAACAAGATGCAGCAATTCCTATTAGAACTTGGCAAAGGATTTCTATTTGAAGCAAGGCAGAAAAGGTTCACATTTGATGAGCAGCATTTCTTTGTTGACTTGGTGTTTTACAATCGTTTGCTACAATGCTATGTGCTTATAGATTTGAAGATAGACAAACTAACTCACCAAGACCTTGGGCAGATGCAGATGTATGTCAACTATTACGACCGCTATGTCAAACAAGACTTTGAAAAGCCGACAATTGGTATTCTACTGTGTAAGGAGAAGAACGATGCACTAGTGGAACTTACCTTGCCTAAAGATGCTAACATCTATGCTTCTGCTTATCAACTCTATCTCCCCAACAAGGCTTTATTGCAAGCTAAGGTGAAGGAATGGATTGAAGAGTTTGAAGAAAATGAGGAATTAAAGAAACTGGAAGAACATGAATAGTAATTGTGCAGCCAAAACTGCACAATTACAAACAGAAATATAACGATGGATACAAAAGCGTTACGTCAAAAGATACTCGACCTTGCGATACATGGAAAACTTGTACCCCAAGATCCCAACGATGAACCAGCATCAGTTCTGCTCGAACGAATCAAGGCTGAAAAAGAACGACTGATAAAAGAAGGCAAAATCAAACGGAGTAAGAAGTCTGCAAAGTCTTCCGATACGCCCCATTATGAGAATGTGCCGTTTGAGCTGCCGAATTCGTGGGTATGGTGTAGATTGGAAGATATAGCTTATGTTGCATCTGGAAGTACACCAGATAAAACATGCTTTGTAGAGAATGGTGTTCCTTACATTAAGATGTACAATCTCAGGAATCAAAAAATAGATTTTGCCTATCATCCACAATATATTACAGAAGAAGTGCATAATGGAAAGCTCCAGCGTTCGCGCACAGAAGTAGGAGACCTTATTATGAATATTGTTGGACCACCTCTTGGTAAACTTGCAATTATTCCTACAACATTGCCACAAGCAAATTTTAATCAGGCCGCTGTACTAATACGCCCTTACAAATTTAAAGAGGTGTTGGTATCATATCTAAAAGTCTACTTAGAGGAAATGTCAGAAATAAATTCTATTGCCACACGAGGTTCTGCCGGACAGGTTAATATATCACTGACACAATCTCAAAATATGCGAATACCAATGCCGCCTTTAAATGAAGTTAGAAGGATAATTGAAGAGGTGTCTAAGTATGATATTTTGATTGATTCGCTCAAACAAAATATTACTGACATTCAAAATCTTATAGCCTATACCAAATCCAAAATCCTTGATCTTGCCATTCACGGTAAACTAGTACCGCAAGATCCGAATGACGAACCAGCCATTGAACTATTGAAGCGCATAAATCCCGACTTCACACCTTGTGATAACGGGCATTATCCCGTTGGATGGATAGAAACTATTCTAGGAGAACTTTTTAGCCACAATACAGGCAAAGCACTCAATTCGTCAAACAAAGAAGGTATATTCAAGGATTATTTAACCACATCCAATGTGTACTGGAATAAGTTTGATTTTACAGCAATAAAACAAATGCCATTCAAAGAAAGCGAATTGAATAAATGCACTGTTACGAAGGGTGATTTACTTGTATGCGAAGGTGGAGATATTGGACGCTCTGCAATATGGAATTATGATTACGATATTTGCATTCAAAATCATATTCATAGACTTCGTCCAAAGATAGATTTATGTGTGCCATTTTATTACTACACATTTGCATATTTAAAGGAAAACAATCTGATAGGAGGGAAAGGTATTGGATTACTTGGACTATCTTCCAATGCTTTACATAAAATTGAAATGCCACTTCCTCCACTTGCCGAACAACAACGCATTGTCCAAAAGATAGAAGAACTATTCTCTGTTCTTGATAACATTCAAAATGCCTTAGAAGTGTAAATGAATACACTTCTAAGGGCTGATGCGACTTTACCAGTTAACCACTTTATCCACAATCTTCTGCTGTTCGCTGGCAGTGCGACGTAGATAGATGCGTGTAGTTTCTATGCTTTCATGCCCCATTAGGTCGGCTAGTAGAGCAAGGTCATTAAAGCGGTCAAGGAAGTTTTTGGCAAAACGGTGACGGAACGAATGAGGATAAACTACCTCCTTGTTCATTCCGTATTTTTCTGCAAAATGCTTGAGTTGGGAAGCGATTCCGCGAGTAGTAATACGCTGTCCGAAACGATTCAGGAAGATGTAACCGGATGTCAAGCCTTGGTTTTTCAACCATTTTTCAGATTCTGTCCGTAGATTCTTGGGGATGTATAGTCGTCGAATCTTTCCGCCTTTACTATATAAATCAAGATAGCCCACTTTAATGTGTTCCGCTTTGATGTGGAGTAATTCACTAACACGTGCTCCGGTAGCCGCCATAAACCACACAATAAAATACCACTCCTCATAACCATCTACTTTAAGTTGGGCTTTAAGAAATTTATAATCAGCATCGCTGATTACATTTTCCAAGAAGTTCTTTTGCTGTACTTTTACGAACTTCACTTTTAGTTTTTCTTGTTTCGTAAACTCCAGATACTTGTTAATTCCTTGCAATCGCAGGTTAACCGTCTGTGGTTTGAAGTTCTCCACCAAATACCCCTTGTATGCCAAAAGGTTCTTCTTGTTTACTTCTCCATAATGATTGAGGAAATACTGTACCGTCCACACATACGATGTAACGGTGTTCTTGGCGAGATTAGTCTTTGCCAAATGATTTTTGAATTTTGTTACCATACTACATTGATTTATAATGAATACAGTAACAATATAAGAGAATATATCGAACATGATAAGAAGTTGCCTGAAGGATGGGCTATGTGCAGGCTTGAATAAGTTGTAGATTATGAACAACCTACTGCTTATATTATAAATTCAACGGCTTATGATGATTCCTACTCAATACCAGTCTTAACAGCAGGTAAGTCTTTTATAATTGGTTATACCAATGAAACGACAGGGATATGCTCAAATCTTCCTTGTATAATCTTTGATGATTTTACAACAGATTCAAAACTAGTTGTTTTTCCTTTCAAGGTAAAATCATCAGTAATGAAGATTCTAAAAATACACAGTGATATTGAGATTGATTATGTGGCAATGTTTATGAGTGTAACCAGATTGATAGGTGACACTCATAAACGATATTGGATTTCTGAATACTCAAAATAAGAGAAACCTATACCACCGAAGGCAGAACAAAAACGGATTGTTTATACAGCCCGTAATATTTCATTCATCGTATCAAGCACCATATCTATTTTAGCCACAATTCGTTCTTGCTCTTTATATGGCGGTATGGGTATTAAAACATTACCAATAGATGTTTTTGTTAAACTGGGCATAGCCGTACTTTTATCTAATTTGCTAAAATCAAATGATAAGCAGAAATAATACAGATATTTATCAAGTATAGCATCATTAGCCTTCAAGCCAAAAGCTGTATCAACGTTCCAAAAATGTTCCTCTACGAATATAGGATTATTAATTGTACCTTTTCTTCCAATTATTGTAGAACCTGCGATGCAAAGATACTGATTAGCTCTGCCTATAACACCGCCACTACCATAAATTGGATATATACCGTTAAGTGTTTCAACATTTTTTGAGACTTCCCATTCGTTATACTTGTAATCTGTTTCATTTTACAAATAGCCCATCCTTCAGGCAACTGTGTATAATGCCCGTTATCACAAGGTGTGAAGTCGGGATTTATGCGCTTCAATAGTTCAATGGCTGGTTCGTCATTCGGATCTTGCGGTACTAGTTTACCGTGAATGGCAAGATCGAGAATTTTGCTTTTTGTTAGTTCAATGGTGGTCTGTAAATCGGCTTTGCCTTGTTCTATTTGGTCAATTAAAGTAAACCACTTTTTTATTTCTGCAATTATACGTTGTTGTTCAGCTAATGGAGGTAAAACAATTGGAATCTTATTCAAATTATCTTGTGACAACTTGGGTTGGGCTGACCCCGTAATATAATCGTCCAGTTTCATTGAGTTGATAACAATTGCGATAAAGTCAAGTAAGTTTTTATCTGTAGCATCCAACACATGAGCATGATTATTGACCCAATATCTTCCTTCTGCGAAGAATGCATTATTTTTATTTCTTGATAATAAATTAGCACCATCTTCTCCTATAAGAAGCAATCTTTCATCAAAAAGATAACTATCCACTTTATCTATTACCCCTGCTGCACCGTAATAATCATAAATTTTACTCGTTTGCTTGCTACGTATCACTGACGAGACAGGTTTCCTTTCACCGTCACGATTAATCAGAAGTTCTCCTATATCTGTCAAACACCATCCATCTGGTAATACGTTCTCATAATGGGGCGTATCGGAAGGAAAAAAGGAGAGGAAAAATCCTCTCCTTAATCTAAACCATGTATTAGACATTTAAGTTTTTCATCGGCAATCCATAATTGTTTTGGTTGAAAATTTATATGCAGCATATTCACATTCATACTAATCAGCCTTCTTCATTCTAATGGTACAAGTAACATTTGATAAATAGAATAAGAAACAAAGCACTTATTCTTCATTTATCCGATAAATAACCATCGGAAACAATGCTGTCATTGCAGCAGGTTTGATCGTGACAAGAGAGGTTCCGGCAAATACGGTTGTGGGCGGTGTTCCTGTCAGACATATTCGTAATATCAAGGAATAAAGAAAGGAGATAACCAATAGAAAATTATAAGCAAATATGCCCTCATGCTCTCATTATGTATATAATCCATTGATAATGAGCGACAAATGAATGATGGTAGCATATTTTTGAAGAAACAATTTGCCCTCATGCTCTCACTGTTTAATTATACTGATTACTATCTAATATTCTTATATTCAATGTGATATAGCTGAATTCGTTTCAAAATCACTCAGATGAGAAAAGAGTCTATTTTGCCGTTTTAGGTGAAGAAAAATGGCATAATGCCTACAAGATCCCTTTTATATACACGAATCTTATCATATTTTGCTAGGAGAAACAACGGTAACTACTGTATTTTATGGAGTTCTTGATAGTTTATATAGAGATCATTATATGATAATCGGTCATTCATATTGCAGTTCTTTACTATGGGAAATTGCTTAATCACCTTTGTGATTAGACTTAATTACACTTGTGATTAACTTTAGTCACCTTTGTGATTAGAGTTAGTCACACTAGTGAGTAAGTAATTGCGAATAATAGAAAGAACAAATATCAAAGTACGATGAGTAGAACTTGTCAGCATGAAAATGTAATCGGATGTTTGTAAAATAGAGTATACTGTGATGAAAAAGCTCAAAATGCGATGGCTGACAAACTTTTGAATTAAGACTTCGTATGTGTTCATGTCGTTGGTTATCAGATGGATATACTCTTTTTATTTGTTCTGTAGAATGAGGGCATGGGGGCAAAGATACTTTTTGAAATATGCTATCATCATTCATTCAGTATTCATTATCAATATGTTAACTTCTTAGTGAGAGCATGAGGGCATAATTGCTTATAACTTTCTATTAATATTGGTGTTATGTTGAGTCGATTTATTGTGAAATACAGAAGTGTTTTTAATGCTTGTTGTAGCAATTATTAAAAATAATCGCTAAGAAACGTTTTTCCTATTTAAGAAATTATTATATTTGTACCGACTATTATACTATGGCGTAGTAGAAAGTTACATATTTTAAGAAGCGTTATTGAAATTATCTTCTATCGTCAAACTTCGCAACTTTGAACTGTACCTGAAGATGATAACAACAACGCTCACGTCTGTGTTATATACCTGCCATTACTGTGGCATTTATATACCTAATGGCGTGGGTGGCTGTTGTTTATCTAGGTACAAGGCAATGCGAAGGCCCGACGATAGGATAAACAAGATACAGCCCTCACGCTTTTTTATTGTTAACCGCCGAACAGAGGAGGGGGAGTTAGGCAAAGTCTTTTGACAAGATAGACTGATCTAACATTTACAGACGTATGAAAACAACACTGCAAGCGGGAATGCGAATCCTTATTTCCCGTTATCTGTCAAGTCGAGGTTGCGGAGACACAGTATATGTCACCGGACCGCCAGGAGTCTTCTGCCCACAGACGGCAATTATAGCATCTTTCTATAAAAAATATTCTATGGTATAATTGGGGCGTATAATGTCTGAACAGAATCATTGAAAAATTAAAATCTAAATTTATTGTACGGAAATTATGGAAACAAACAATATGGAAATGTATGAGGCTCCTAAAGTGGAGGTTATCGAAGTAGAAGTGGAAAAAGGATTTGCAGTAAGTGCTCCTGATTATGTAGACAGGCCTTTGAATTAATAAAATTTTATCATCATGAGAAATATAATGTATCTATCCTTTGCCGCTTTTATTTTTGCAATGAGTGGCTGCTCAAATGAAACATTTGAGGAAGGATATGGAAGAACAGGCAATGACATATTGGTTGCTACGATACCATCCGTCGAATCACGAACTTATATGGATGGGGTATCTGTAAAGTGGAGTGCCGGAGATAAAATCGGTATATTTTCCCAATCGAACAATTCTGTTTCATATGCGAATAATGAATATACCCTTTCTAGTGAGGCGGGTACACAGAGTGCGGAGTTTTCGGGTTCCTGTGAAGGAGAGAAGAAGGTAGCTTACTATCCTTATTCCGAAGATGTAACATATGATGGGACAAAGATAAGTTATGATATGCCTGTTTCTTATACGTATAAATCTGAAAATCCGAAAGATAACAACGGGGCACCTATGGCGTGCCTGATAAGTAAAGATGCACAAAATCAAGTTTCATTCAAGAATGCAGGGGCTTTAATCTATATTATGGTGAAAAACATCCCTGCCGGATATACACGGGCTATCTTGACATCTCAAGGAACAGGTGCTCCGGATATTGCGGGTAATGTAGAAATTACTTTCACTGCCGAAGGAATACCCACTTTAAAAACTTTAACGAATAGTAATGTGACAGAGGTGAGTGGAACAGATAATAAAGTGGTTACCATTAATTTTACAACTTCCGATGCTCTTCAGGACTTGGAATTCTACTTCCCTATCCCTGTCAATACATATCCGGAACTGAATATTTCAGTAGCAGGAGATAATAAGAATACACTCAGCATCAAGACATTCAGAGGGGATGACGGTAAAGGAGTCATGGCTGAACGTGGGGTAAGACTTTATGCTACAGTCGCTATCGATAAAGTAATAGGCGAGGTTCCTACGGAAGTAGAAAGCGTAGCGAAAGCCACCGAAGCATTGAAAAATTCCAATGCGATAGTGATAGCAGACGTTCCGGACAGTGAAAATTCACCGGAAATAGCATTGCCTAAAAAGAGTAATTCGGAAAATGAGGCTGTCAGCATTTCTTTTGATAAAATCAGTGTTTCCAGTGAAATTGCCATAAAGGAATCTTCTGAAGGAGAAGGATCTTCTGTTGCCAAAACTGTAAGAGTGGCTATTCCCGCTGTAGAAGCAGGTAGTGTATCTTCGGAACCTTCTTTTAAGATTGAGTTACCTGCTTCTACTGTTACTCTGGATGCAGTTGACGGTAAAGCCACTTATGCAAAAGTGACTGCCAAAACAGCAGATCATACTCTTATCATAAAAGAAGGGGTGACAGTGAAAGAACTTGTCATAGCCGGCGGTAATGTAGAAGTATATGGTACAGTGAAAAATATATCATTGGCTGATGGAAATTCCAGTGAAACTACAGTAACTTCCTATGGATCTGGAGTTGTTGAGAAAGTGGGCGACAGTAATACCGATAAGTTTAATTTTAAATCAGAATGGGATGGCGTTTCTGTAGCGGAAGCAACACCCACGGATGGTAAAATTTATACGGCTGCACAACTGGCTTACTATCAGTCGAAAGAAATTCCTAAAACAACAACCGGAAAAGATCTGCCTGCTACAATGACGGGAAATGTTACACTATGTGCTGATATTGATATGAAGCAACAGCCGTGGATTGGCATGGTATTGGGTGAAAATGCTGTTTTTGATGGCGCAAATCATACCATCTCTAATATACGGGTGGATAATTTTGTACTTTCGGAGCAGAGTAAATATACTCCCAATGCCTGTGTAGGGCTGGTTGCGGCAACTAAACCGGGTTCTCAGATTAAAAATATCACGATAGACGGCTTTGAAGTAACCGGTAATGGTGCCGATGCAAAATGGAGTGGTGCTTTGGTGGGATACTCTTACGGTACAACTTCGTATGAAAACTGTCATGCTAAAAATGTGAAGATTGAGAGTAACAGTGCGGATGCTTACCGTATAGGCGGTTTGATTGGATTTATTGGCAAGATGAGTGGTACTGATAAAGCAGTGACATTGAAAGGCTGTTCAGCAAGTAACGTTACAATAAAAGGTAGTTTCTCTATCGGAGGTCTTGGTAGGAACAGTGCAAGGAAGTGCGGATAGAACGTTCAATAACTGTGATGTGGATAATATCAAGTTGTCTGTCAATGAAAATTCCAGTGCAAAATACGGAGCATTTTCCAGTGATTTTTATGGTCCTAAAGTTTGGAGTGGTTATATGTCCAAGTTTATTGGAAATAAATCCAATCTCTCAAAAATAGTATATATAATGATTTGAAATTCAGTGTGTTGAAAATTTTATAGTTTTAATTGAGGAACAAATAAGAAACAAAATTGCTAATTAAAGGCATTTCCCGATTTTTTGTTTTCACTCTGTTTCTTTCCTTGCACTTACTTATAATCGGGACTTCTTGAACCAGCTTCCTACCAGAATTTTTTTCCTCGTCCGACGGTTGTATTTGAACTTCCAAGAACCATTGCAGCCAAAAGAAAAGCAAGCCTTCTTTAATTCATACAAAGATAAGGAAAAACTTATAGGCAGGCAAATTTGTCTGCCTAAATATAGTTTACTTTGATTTAGCATATATATAGGCTAATGGACTAAACTAAACCTTTTCCCGAACTTCGTAAAACACTCTGGTCCCATTGTGCAGCCAAAAGAAAAAAAGATTCCACGGCATATTTTTCTTTTCGCTGCAACTCCCTTTTTATAAACCATCAACCTTTTACACGAGATCTTCTCTTCCCTGTATTCGCACATCCGCTTTCGGGCTGTCTGATATGAATTGTGTCGCAAAGGTACTTGACATGTCTTTCTTGTATGCAAGGTCACAGCCTGACGGTTCACGACAAAATCTCCACGCTCCGCTTTGCGGAGGTAGTATTTGGTTGTGAAACCCTGCATAAAGAGCCATGTCACCTTTTGAAGCGACATAATTAAATCAAGCCCGAAAGTAGCTGATGCTACAAGAGGGAAAAAAGAAAACTCAAAATTTAAGATTATGGCGAACTATGCAACAAACATTTTTCACGCAAGTACGGAAAACAAGCAAGACCTCGATAAAATAGAGGCATTTCTGGACGATAATTTCAACGGTTTTGTCAATCGGTATGGCGACACTGTAGATGCAGAATTTTCTTCCCGTTGGGAATACCCAGAAAAAGAAATCGACGAACTGGTAGCTTCTTTGGAAGCCAAAGATAAAATCTATATCCGCATACTGACATACGAGTTAGAGGACGAATACGTGAGCTTTCGGATATTCTCGCAAGGCAAGTGGGACATTAAGCTGTAACCTAAAAACGCATTCACTATGTACGAATACGAAGAAGACAGCGATATTATCGGTTTGTCTTGCACACTGCTCAATCCATACAAAGGTTACACGGAAGGTACAATCGTGGGCAACTATGGTAACACCATAGTTGTCCGCCTTGAAAGCGGCAAGGAAATTTCAGAATACCGTGATGAAGTGATCATCCATGATTAAACGATAGCAAACGTATGACACAGATAGCAACAAAATTCGTCAAATGGGATATTCCCGAACTGGCGACATTACAGGACAGCAAGGTTTACAAATTGCGGGTACACCTGAACAACGGAGGCAAGTTAAACCGGGAAGAAAAGAACTGGATTACCCGTAACGTGTGGGAAAGCATCTATTTCAAACGTGGAATTGCCTTGAGCGGTTATCATTTTGATTTTTCCGACGTTCTCAAACGGTATTTCGTCAAACAGCACGGAAGCATTCACGAGTATTATGCGATTGACAAAACAGCGTTACGCTCGATACTGTACGGCAGAATCGAGGATATTGTAGAAGTAAACAGTTAAACAACAAGGATATGGGAGAATACAAATTTTATCAAGACCGTAAGGTTACAAGTTGGGAACGGGATTATTTCAGTGTAAAAGCAAATAGTTACGAAGAAGCCGAGGCAATCGTCCGCTCATGGAACTGTGAGGACGTGTCGAACATCATTGACAACCGTCTTTGCTATGAAGAGTGGCAAGCATTGACCGATACATCGGAATCTATGCTCCCCGAAGAAAACGACGGCAACCCGACAATAGAGATTTTCAACGAAGACGGAGAATCAATAATGACCAATGTACCTAAAACACCTCAATCAAACCAATAGAACCATGAACGTAACAATCGAACACGTCTTTTGCCGCTATAGCGATGAAGCGGAAGAAATCTATTTCCGAATCATGAACACGATTCTTTTTGCAACTGACGAAACCGAACTTCGTGCAAGTATGGAACGTTTGAAGAACGAGACCTCACTCGATGAGTATTTTATATTCGGATACGGAGCACACCATATCTGGATAAACCAACGGCGACCGAGTGATAAAAACAGAATTTTCAAAAATCGGATTATGGTAGCCCATTTCTGACGGGAACGGGCAAGAGACCTCCGATGTACTTTTGCGGGCTAAACCGGAACTGCCAGTTTCAGCCCGTTTCTTTTTCTCTCGGCAGACATGCCGGCGCAATACCTTTTTTATCCTCATAATTAAAATTCTTATACAACCCGGAGGCCCATTTATATTTTCTTTTCGCTGCAACCCTTTTATATAAGCTATCGAACCTTTTGCAAGAGACCTTCTTTTCCCTGTGTTCGCACGTCGCTTTCGGGCTGCCTGATATGAATTGTGTCGCAAAGGTACTTGTCATGTCATTCTTGTATGCAAGGTCAAAGACTGACGGTTCACGACAAAATCTCCACCCTTCGCTCCGCACGGGTAGTATTTAATCGTGAAACCTTGCATAAAGAGCCATGACACCTTTCGAGGCGACATAATTAAATCAGGCCCGAAAGTAGCTGGTGCTACAAGAGGGAAAAAAGAAAACTCAAAATTTTATAGATTATGGCAAACGATGTAACAAATTCAAATGGACGAGTAACGGCAGACGAAGTAATACACAAGGATTCGGTTTTCAGATACCAACTGTTAGACCGCTTACGGTCAGATTGCGAGTATTACCTTAATTACGGTAACAGACACCCGAAATCCTTATGGGCTGGCGACGAAAAATTGCAAATTGAATTTATGATAAAACTGCATGAGAGTTTCAAAGAGGACGAAAAACCAGAATGGCTTACGATGGATGAGATTTTAGAATACAGCAAGAAAATGATAGCTCAAGAAGAATAAAATTACAACTAAGGAACAGACTAAAAATGTGATTTTATGGCATGGTTAGCAGTAAATAAAGACGGAACAGAATGGATAATGCCCGGAAAGCCCGTTCGAGGCTGGTGCGGGCATTGGGAGTACTCGGAAAAAGTGTACGTCGAGAGCGAGCAAGGGTACGTATCAATCGAGATAGAACTCCCCAAGGGGTCTGTTTACAAACTACTCGGTAAGGAGCTGACATGGGATGATGAACCGGTGGAATTGCAGACCGAAACAGAAAAGAGGTAAAAGCAAGCGGGCTGAACGTAGCATCGGTTTCAGCCCGCTTATACCGGCTAAACAGGTACACACCGGCGGGAATCCCTTTTTTATCTCCGTAACAGACATCCATACCGTTTCCTTCGGAAATAACCTTTTATACCTTTTGGCAGGCTATATCCTTTTGTAGAAAACGTCCGTTCGTGCGAAGGCGGTTCCTCCGCTTTGTTTCAAGACAGACTTCAGCCCTTTTTCCTTTTCCTCTTCTTTCCCTCATTTCTCTTGCCGGATAGAGACAGCGACATCAATACGCTGCATACATCTTTTGTCGGCTCTTCGTTTGGGCCCCCTTTCCACTATGCAGCGTACATGGTTGTATAAACGGTATATCGTTCTTGCCGCTTCAACCCCAAACAACCGATACGCTTTCTTGCCAGATGTTCTTCCCGCCCACCTGCCGGAACGGGAGCGGTCTTGTGTCAGTGGACGGACAGGTCTTTCATGTCTCCGAATCCGCTGCGGATTGTTTCGCCTCGACTTTTTCGCGACCGCTTTCTATTTGAAGTCGCCATATCGTTTTTCGTTGCAAAGTTAGTATGCAGACGGGCGCGACCTGGTGGTCTTGACCAATGGCGTATCGCACAAATCTTCCTTTATCGGGCCTGCGGTTTGGGGCTTCGCCTCCAAAATAAAGAGTATTTATGCGCTATCCTTGGTGCAGCCCTTTACTGCACCTACTTTTTATGCACCGTAAAACTGATTTATTAACTTCAAAAAGCAATCGCAATGAAAAAGATCGAGAACAATTTCGCAGTAACCGGATTCGTGGCAAAAGATGCCGAAGTCCGTCAGTTCACCACCACAAGTGTCGCACGTTTCCCGCTGGCAGTAGCCCGTCAGGAGAAGAACGGCGAAGAAACCAAGCGCATATCCGCTTTCATGAACATTGAAGCGTGGCGCAAGAACGAGAATACCGGGTCGTTCGACCAGCTCACCAAGGGCACGCTGCTTACCGTGGAGGGCTACTTCAAGCCCGAAGAGTGGACCGACAAAGACGGCGTGCTGCACAACCGCATCGTAACGGTCGCCGTCAAGTTCTATCCCGCTGTCGAGAAAGAGGAGGAAGCTCCTGCGGAACCGGTAAAGAAGCAGGAAAAAGGCAAGAAGTAATTCCTGCCTTATCCGGACAAAGCGGCTTGAAAGCCGCTTTTGTTTTACTCGTTACCGTTCCGGAACGTCCACACTTTTATACTCCTTCATACTCCACACGAAGAGTCCGCCGCCGTCCATTGATTTTCCCGTGCAAAGTTAAGGCGGTCGGGAATCGGCAAGGCGCGGCTTCATTTGTCGTTAACAACCATCAACTCGCAAGCTCGTCAATACTTGTTCAACACAAATGAAATCGTCCACGGGACTATCCGCTTCCTCCTTGCCTTATTTCCCTTCTGTCCGCCTTGTGGCCCGCACGTAAATCAAATCCCGCCGGACGAGGGAAACCCTCCGAAAGCAGGGATAAAAACGAAAGTCAAACTTAAAATTCAAAATGTATGAAACAGATGATTTGGTCAAGCTATGACCTGTTGGACGAAACGGCAAAAGAAGAATATCAAAATTCCCAGCGGGAAATATTGGACGATGACAGTTACGAGGTCAGCGATGAAGAATGGGCAGAAGAAGTATATTGCCGGCTGGACGACGAACGAAGCAATCTGAATAAAGAAGTGGACGGCATTATTGTCGTGTTCGGCAACTTGGGATTATGGAACGGCCGGAGACGAGGCTATCAAATATTGGGCAGCACCATTGCCGATATTTTGAAATCCCAGTGCGACGATGCAGAATGGTACGGCGACGGCTACAACATTCGCGGACGGATGGACCATCATGACGGTACGAACTATACCTTATACCGTATCGCCAAAGGCCGTGACGAAGCGGAACGTATCGCCGATAAGATTTACAACCGTGAAATCGACGAAGAAGGCTTCCGCCGGAGAACACGTTCCCTCTATCCGTATGTAGCCGCCGTGTACGGCTGGAAAACAAGGCAGCGCAAGCCGGACAAGGCCGCATAAAAATGCTGCCCGCAAAATACCGCAACGCACCCGCCAGAGGTGGTTGCGGTATCCTTTATTGAATGACTGAAATACAGAACCATCACCTTTTATAATCAGCTTCGTTCCTTTTTTATCTCATGTTTTTTGTGAAACCGGGAATGGACGAATATTTTGAACTGACGGACGAAGGTTACGAGTGGGTCTCCTAAACATTCGGTACAGATAATGACAGGTACGGGTTCGGGATACATTGGCAATGGATGTGTCCTGAATCCTTTTGCCGGAATTACCCTTTTATATCTTCATGACTCTTTCCCTTTTATCGAAGCGTATTCCGTACCCCATTGTACTCCGGCTAACCAACCGGAAAGCAATCCTCTTATAACACCTTAGCTTCCCCATTTTACTCCTTACAGCCGTTCCCCAGACACACTCCATGCCGAAAGCCCGCTTATTTTTTCTGCAAAGTTCGATTGCCGCCTGCCAGTCCCGGCAAGGACCGCTGGCGCTTGCAACCGGAAAATCTTCCTCTCCGACTTCGTTGGAGAGCGTATTTCCCGTTGCCTCCTTGTCTGGACTGACCGTCAATCCTGTGGCAGAAAAATAACCAGCCTCTCGGTACGAGATTGTACCAAAGGGAAAAACAAAAAATAGTTCAAACTTAAAATTTAAAGCGTATGACATTTAGAGAATTTATGCGAGAAAACGGTTACGAGTTACAGACAACTTTTTGGGAGGACTTCTCAATAGCGGACCGATTCGGTCTGTCAGCTATACAAGACACTTTCAAACGTGCTTTCGAGGAATGGAAAAATAACTATAAATACCTCACGGAACTGATATTGGTACTCAATCATAAAATCTGGCAGTATTATGAAACGAAACCGGAATTTGCGACACTTTACAATACCCTTTGGGAACAGGCAGGTCAATATGCGGTAGAGAACCTGAAAGATGACGAGTTAAGTTATTATTACGAGGTGACGGATTAAGCAAGGGAACACAAAGAGTCGGCTTTCATCGGCGGCTCTTTGTGCCACTTCCTTTTTTATAGCATACGGCAAAACAAATACCGCAACCGTCCGCAAAAGACAGTCGCGGTATCGTGTTATCCTGTATAACCATTGTCAACGGTCTCCCGAAACACTATGAAGAAAACCGTTTATACTTTCTTTATTTTCCCTCTTTTACCGCATCTAAGAATGTCTTTGCAGGCTTGAACGCAGGAACAGAGTGAGCCGGAATCACGATGGTCGTATTCTTTGAAATGTTACGAGCCTTTTTCTCTGCCCTTTGTTTGATGATGAAACTTCCGAATCCTCGCAGGAACACCTCGTTCCCGGCAATCATCGACTCCCTGACACTCTCCATGAATGCCTCCACTACAGTTGTCGCTACCGACTTTTCTATTCCGGTCTCCTGTGCGATCCGGGCAATAATATCTGCTTTTGTCAGACTGTTTTATTATAAAATCCGTTGCAAAGATAATAACATATCTCTTTGTCGTCTGGATTGCCAGCCTGATAATGTTACGGAAAACGATAATCCACCTTTATCTCACGGTGTTCCTTCGGCACGAACCAGACAATCGGAAAGCCCCGATAAAAGGAGAGAAACATAAAAAACATACAAATCCGTATCCTGTAGTCAAGGCAGGCAAACACCCGATCACCATTTATCGGTCATGATGGTAATCACTCTTGCTGAAACCACCGAATATAGCTTTCAGAATCTTTCCGATAACATAGAAAACCACTATAAAAACGATAAGTTCTCCCATATTCTATACTATGTAGATACTAATTGAAAAGTGCGCCAATATTCCAGTTGAAAATTGCGCCACCAT
>OAZX01000297.1_pt1 | contig 28352 bp, 30 predicted proteins | sample 1495341 | NCBI WGS metagenome assembly OAZX01 (sample SAMEA2580119, study PRJEB22360) | human gut metagenome | biome: human gut; feature: human-associated habitat; material: faeces | place: Denmark | collected 2008/2010 | reverse complement strand
GAAACAGCTGGGCAATATGATGGTGTGGTCATCACCCACGGAACAGATACTCTGGAAGAGACAGCCTACTTCCTAGACACCATGGCCGTCCCTGAGATTCCAATCGTCCTAACTGGTGCCATGCGTTCGTCGAACGAACTAGGAAGCGACGGAGTCTATAACTATCTCTCAGCCCTACGTGTTGCTAGCGACGACAAGGCCGCTGACAAAGGAATCCTGGTCGTTATGAATGATGAAATCCATGCAGCCAAGTATGTGACTAAGACCCATACCACAAACGTGGCAACCTTCCACACACCAACCCACGGTCCACTAGGAATCATCATGAAGCATGACATCCTCTGGTTCAAAACTGCAGAGCCTCGGGTTCGTTTTGACTTGGAACAAATCACAGGAACAGTACCAATCATCAAGGCCTATGCTGGGATGGGTATCGGAGATGGAATCATCAGTCTCCTAGACCCTGAAAAGATTGATGGCGTGGTTATCGAGGCACTAGGTGCTGGAAACCTCCCACCATTGGCTGCAAGAGAAATCACAAATCTTATGGAAAAAGGAGTCCCTGTTGTGCTCGTTTCCCGCTGCTTCAACGGTATCGCCGAACCTGTCTACGCCTATGAAGGCGGGGGAGTCAAACTCCAAGAAGCTGGCGTTATGTTTGTTAAAGAACTCAACGCACCAAAGGCTCGCCTCAAACTCCTCATCGCACTCAGTGCGGGACTCAAAGACCAAGAATTGAAAGACTATATCGAGGGATAAGACATGAAACTTAGTATTGAAGCAACCGATAAATTGGAAAATAAAGATTTCCACTATGAGCTGACAGTCTCAAAAACACATATCGCCATGGTCTGTGGCACCGTGCTAGCCAGTCTAGCCCTGGTCGCATGGTTGAAGAAAAAATAAAAAGCTTGAAGCATGATCACTAGAGAAGTGACTGAACTGCTTCAGGCTTTTAATTTTATTCATCTGGTCTATATTCAAGAATATCTCCTGGTTGGCAATCTAGCTCCTTACAAATAGCATCCAGTGTTGTAAAACGGATTGCCTTGGCCTTGCCTGTCTTAAGAACTGAAAGGTTGGCTGGGGTAATACCAATACGTTCTGCTAGCTCACCCGAGCGCATCTTCTTCTTGGCAAGTTCAACGTCCAAATTGACAATAATCATATGCCCCTCCTAAATCGTGTATTCATTTTCCTCAGCAATGGCATTAGCCTTAGTCAAAATCATAGCAACAGCATAGAGAACAAAGCTAACTAGCAAATAACTGATATTAAAGAAACTATAACTATGGTTGCCTGTCCCAAATGTAAAGATACCATTATTGATAAAGGCCCCAAGAACTAGCAAATGCGCTGACCAACGAACCAACTTAGCATTTTTAGCGATAAAAATATCAGAACGATAAAGATTAATCAGAAAGACACGTAGACACAACAAGAAGCCTATGTTGACTGACATACGAAGGAAATCAATGGTTGCTGCAAAAAGCGTCAGACTAGTGCTACTACTTTTCACGGTAACCCCCGAACCAAGAAGCATACGCAAACCTTGTTGTAAGAGTCCTTCATGACCAGTCAGGATAAAGGCATCAGTAAGAATGGTAATAACAAGACTTAAAAAGCCCGCAAAAAGGAGGACATTAACGAACAGGAGAATACTACGTAGACGTTTCTGTTCTTGCGTTTCCTGACGATTTTTAGCACTTTTGGCCGATCTCCAACCATAATAACTAGAGCCAGCCAAGGCTAGGATGATTAAAAAATAAAATAAGATAGTTGTCATGTGTTACCTCGATTGTAAATTCATTTGATTTCTTTGAGCATAGACTAGAAAAAGCCAAGGTGCCTCTAGGAGCCCTTGACCTCATACTAAATCATTAGCTAACTATTAACAGTATCAATTATATCGAATATCAATATAAAATACTAGTTTATAGGTAAGATTTTACTACTTTTCAAATAAGATTCCTTCAATTATTTGACAGCTGTTTGTCCCTTACGAAGACGGACAGCATCACAAGCTAGAGAGACCAAGAGGAGCCAGACTGATGTGCTGAAGTCCACTACAAGGTGATTAGTCGTTCCCAACTGCAGGAAGATATTCAAGGCTGATGGCACAAAGGTTAGAAGAGCAGCCTTTTTCAAGAAGAGAGAAAAATCTTCTGTCCAAAATGCCTTCCAAGTAAAGTCTTTAAGCTCTTTACGAAGGAGACAAAGCAAGGCAAGATAGAAGGCGAATTGTAACTCTGAGACTAGCCAGTAACCCCATCCAGAAAGGTAATGAACCTCAGCACCTGGAAAAAGATTAGTCACATCCACAAAAGGAAGGATAAGTAAAGCAAGCATTGCAAGACCGTAGATTGCCATAAGAAGAATAAGAACAGCGTTGATGATTGATTTAAGTGTTTTCATGATAAGTATTTCCTTTATTAAATAGTTTTTGGTATATAATTTCTCTGATACTGTCAATAAAGTTCATTCTATCACGATCTGCTAAACTGCCCATAATTAAAGGCAAAGCAAGTGTAGATAAGGCACCGATAATACTTAGAATTAATCCTACTATAAATAAAAAGTACTCAGGTATAAGAAAGCGTCTAATTTGAGATAATACTGAAGAACTTTTTTTACTCTCCATAATAGTACCTCAACCCACTAATACTCAAGTCTACTGTAAAAATATAAAGAAGCAATATACAAAATTGCATAGTAGACTACAAATAATAACATAATAAGTAATATACTACTATTAAAAGACATATGACCTAACACATTAACATAACCGTTCGGAAACACATATTTTAGCGAAGCAAGTTGTGGAGCTATAAAAGAAAAAAGTGCAAAAATAATTCCTACAAGCATAGTGAATCCATTTGTCAAGATAATTGATGCCAGACTGGCAACTAATAAACACAACAAAAATACCAAAATAGTCCCTAAAATACTAATTACCGTATACTGTACATCATCAATTTTGGAAGGCCAAAACCTACCTGATGTATATGGTTTATGAACCAAATAAACATAATAAGTAAACAATGATGAAAAGAAAGTTATTACTATATACAATATTTGAAACAATAAAATCGCTCCTAACTTTGCATTTAAAATAACTTTTCTACTAATATCTTTGTAAAGATACATAATACCACTTGTAATTTCATCCCTAAAAATCGTACTTACAATATAAATAAAAACTACTAATGGCAAGGTCATTTGGTACTGAGTAAATAAAACTGCACTAAAAAACTCTAAAAAGCTTAGTGACCCTACTGGGGCGCTCAATTGCATAAAATTGGTATTAAATAATCCTACAACAATTAATAGCATTGGGAAAAAGCTAAAAGCTAACGCAATTTTTGATTCTTTTTTCTTCAACAATGCTTTAAAAAAAGGTAATGTTAAGTAATTCATTCCTATTCCTCCACAAATAATCTTTCTAAACTATCCTTTTTTGATAAAACATTATTAATTAGCTTAGCAACTGCAAGTTGTTCCAAGATACTATTTAATGCTTCATTATTTACAGAATTATCAATTTCAATATTATTTTCACTATACTTTAAGCTATATTTTTTCACAAGATTCTCTATCAAATGATTATCTTCATCTCTGAAAATCTCATTCAGCTCTATTATAATACTATTTTGCTCCGTACTGATTTTATCATCAATTATCCCTGATTCAATGAAAAGATAACGTGTACACAAGTCTTCTAATTCTGCTAACTGATGACTAGATATTATCATTGATGTTTTATTAACTTTTGACCATTGTTTTAAAATTTCCAATAAATTTTTAACACCAATAGGATCTAAACCCACAAAAGGCTCATCTAACAACACAAATTGAGGTTCCGTAACAAGAGCCAATGCTAAAGCAGTTCTTTGTTTCATACCAAAAGAAAAATCTATAGGTTTTCTATCTTTAGCTTCCCAAAGTCCGACTAATTTCAGTATTTTTTCGATATTATCTTGATACTGTTCTTTCTTATGAATTTTAAGATATAACTTTAAGTTTTCTTCAACACTAATTTGTGGAAAGAATACAGGTTCTATCATGATTCCAAAATCTTTAAGAATATTATCTTCTTTAAAAATGTCCCTACCATTAAAAAAAACATTCCCTTCTGTAGGATTTTGAGATTTTGCTAATATTTTGAGCAAAGTACTCTTCCCTGAACCATTTTTACCTACTAAACCTATAATATCTCCCTCTTCAATCGTAAAATTAGCATTTTCTAAAGAATAAAAAGCATTACCCTTATATTTTTTTCCTAACCCTTTAACTTCAATTATTGCCATTTTTCTTCACCATACGTTCCATAACTTTTATACTAATATACTCTACCAAGAAATAAATTAAGGCTACAAATACAATTTGAGAAGGCTCAATTAAACTATTATTTATCTTGATATACATTTCTCCACTTGTTATTGTATTTTTTTGAATAAAACTAGTCCAGACACTAGAAACTTTTAAAAATAGCCCTATAAAAATGTAAGCAATTAAAGAGATTGCTGGAAAAATTCATCAATGTCTTGCTTCTGGGCTCAGAAATTAAGTAGTTCTGTGGTAAACTGAGTCATAGAAATAAATCTCTTTCTAGTAATGTGTTGCAACTCTACTATAACGGATTTATTCCTTTTTGTGTTTACACAACTTATTTTACACTATCATTTCTCTTTTTCGCGAATAAGATTATCTTTATCGAAAACTTATTATCGTTTATCGATAATTATATAGTACACTCTTAATTTCTCCTTGTCAACACATTTTTATCGTTTTTCGATATTTTTTATCTAAAAATCAAAAAAACCAGTCAAGAAAATCTCAACTGGTTAGCTTACTTATGTTAATCGCCTAGACTGGTCATACTTCCGTCTAGACTTTTTATGAGTTTAAGAGGAGGGATTCTACGTTATGAAAAAAAGGAAAAAGGGATTTTGGAAAATGAGGGATGAAAGTTGTAGAATATGGGTAAATTTAGCCTCTTCCTAGCATCAATACTAGTTTTGATAAACCTTAAAGTCTTGAGGATGCTTCTGGAAATTTCGATTGTAGGTTACTTTAATTTTTACTGTCATTGTTTTGTCCTCCTTTTTAGGAATGGTTTGGCCTAGCCAAAACGTTTTATTATCAAAAACTATCTCGTTTTGATGGTTTTATTATAGGTGTCCTAACTTAAAGAAAGCTTGTAATAAGCTTGAAGGAGACTTAAAACTCTCAGTGAGTTTACTGAGAGTTTTTCTGTCTAAAGCATAGATAAAATAATTCCCAAGACCAGAGCCACCCAAACGGCATAGCGAATTGTCGCATGATAGCGGTAACTTTCAATAACCTTGGGTAGCTTTGTAAAGAGATAGGCAATGTAAGCAACTATGGAAAGAAAATACCCTTTAAAATTCCAGGACGAGCTTAAGATACTAAAATCTTCGAATAGGGGCACAAGCATCAGTACAGCCGTAAGCATACACCAGACCGGTAAAAGCGTCCTTTCCTTTTGATGCTGTATATGGATAATCAGCTGAGCTATAAAACCCGCGACGTACATAATCAGTAATACCGAACAAACTAGAGAGATAAGAAGTGAATAAAGATATAGGGTATGAAAGTCCGTCTTTCCTTCTATCAGCTTTGCCAATTCGGTAATAAACCAGATCAAGATGAAGGCGAAAAAATAAAATATAAGACCTAGTGTCATAAGAAACAAGGGATGCAAGATCGCAAAAAAATCGATTTTTAACCGTTTCTTTTTCATAGGTTTCCTCCTCAATCAAACTCGCCTTGGCTTCTCAAATGAGCTCCAAGCACCTGCCAATCAGGATTCTCACGCCAGTTAGGGGTAGATACAATTTGGCTGGCCACGCGCCTTGCTTCTTCTAGGATATTATAGTCTTCCACAATATCAGCCACTTGAAATTCAGGAATTCCTGACTGACGTGTCCCAAAGATCTCTCCTGAACCACGCATTTTAAGGTCCTCTTCTGCTAGAACAAAACCATCCGTAGTCTCACACATGGCCTGCATGCGTTTTTTCCCGGTATCATTTTTAGGATTAGCCACCAAAACACAGTAGGACTGCTTATGGCCACGACCTACACGTCCTCGAAGTTGGTGCAGCTGGCTAAGTCCAAAGCGGTCGGCATCCATAATGACCATAACCGTAGCATTTGGCACGTTAACCCCTACTTCGATAACTGTGGTTGATACTAAAATCTGAGACTTTCTGTCCTTGAAGTCCTGCATAATTTGGTCTTTTTCATCATTTTTCATGCGACCGTGCATCAGAGCCACTGTAGCTGAATCCCCAAAGAAATCTGTGAGTTCCTGATGAAGGGCCACCGCATTTTTCAAATCGAGAGCCTCAGACTCTTCAATCAAAGGTGAAATAAAATAGACCTGAGCATCTTTTTCCAACTCGCCCTTAATCCAAGTCAGTACGGTATCTAGTTGCTCATGTTTAACCCAACGGGTAATAATGGGCTTACGTCCAGCCGGCATCTGGTCAATGATTGACACATCCATCTCCCCAAAGGCAGTGATTGCCAAAGTCCTAGGGATAGGTGTCGCTGTCATCATAAGGACATCAGGATTGTCACCTTTCTCACGGAAAATACGACGTTGATTAACCCCAAAACGGTGCTGCTCATCAGTAATTACTAGCCCAAGCCTGTGATAAGTCACAGCATCCTGAATCAGTGAGTGAGTCCCCACAATCATCTGAGCCTCGCCAGATTCGATTTTGGAAAGAGCTACTTTTTTGTCCGCTGCCTTCATCCCAGAAGTTAGGAGCACTACCTCTAGCTCAGGAAAAAGTCCCTGTAAACTCTGATAGTGCTGCTCTGCTAAGATTTCCGTCGGTACCATGAGGGCAGACTGCAATCCTGCCGTATAAGCCCCATACATGGCCAGACTAGCGATAACTGTTTTCCCTGAACCCACATCTCCTTGCAAAAGACGGTTCATATGAGCCCCAGATTTCATATCAGCTAGGATTTCCGATAAACTGCGCTGTTGGGCTTCTGTCAAGGGAAATGGTAATTCTGCAATTTTGGCTTTGATTTTAGCTTCATCGTAAGCAATTGCTAGACCATTGGTTTCGGACTTATTCTCAGCCTTCAGCACCTGTAAGTTCATCTGGAAATAAAAGAGCTCCTCAAACTTGGTCCTACGTAGAGCCTGCTTATATTCAGCCAAATCTTTCGGAAAATGCATAGCACGCACAGCCTCTTGGCGTCCCATAAGACGATACTTGTCCATAAGCACCTGTGGGAGACTCTCCTCCAACAAATTCAAGGCCCCACTATCAAAAGCTGCCCTTATAGCCTTTATCAGCTGGGCTTGACTAACGCCCTGGGCCACATGATAGACTGGCTGCATATCGTCCTCAACTTGAGCCAAGACTTTCATGCCAGTCACTGCAGACTTCTTCTGGTCCCATTTGCCAAAAATAGCCACTTCTGCTCCCATCTCAATCTTGTCCACAAGATAAGGCTGGTTGAAGAAACTAATGGCAATCACTGCCTCTCCTTGCTTGATTTTAAAACTCAGACGATTACGTTTAAAGCCATAATACTGCACATTGGCAGGGGTTACCACGGTTCCCGTAATAACTGCCTTTTCGCCATCCATCAGTTCAAAGATAGACTTACTCTTAAAATCTTCATATCGGAAAGGAAAATAAAGCAAGAGGTCCCCAACCGTGTGCAAATCTAATTTGGTAAATTTTTCAGCGGACTTAGGACCAAAGCCTTTCAAATCCGCAATTGGTGAATCTAGTTGAATCATATCCTCTATCATTTCTATCGTGTTCTTCTCCTCGTGAAAGAGGAAGCCTTATCAGCTATTATAACACATGAAAATGGTCTTCACTAAAATCAAAAAATCCAGTATCAAACTGGATTTCTCTTTTTATTTATATTAATCATAGCTACGAGGTACACGATCACTAAGCAAACAAAGAACTTCGTAGTTGATAGTACCACGTTTTTCAGCCACCTCTGTCGCAGTGATGCTTGCTCCTCCATTTTCACCCATAAGAGTAACAGGAGTTCCTAGGGGATAAACCTTAGGAAGGCGAACAGTGATTTGGTCCATAGACACACGCCCAACAATAGGACAAAGCTGTCCATCCACAATAACGTGGAAACCTTGTAAATCTCTGGTCCAACCATCCGCATAGCCAATCGGAATGGTTCCAATAACCTCATCAGCTGTCGTCGTATACGTTGCACCATAACCCACATCTTGACCTGCTGGCAGGGTCTTAACATGAACAAGTGCTGTCTCCAAACTTAAAGCAGGACGAATGTTATATGGAAGGTCTAAAACACTGCCACTAGGATTGAGACCATAGATGACGACACCTAGACGTACCGCATTAAAGACTGTTTCTGCATGCCAGATACTCGTCGCAGAGTTGCTAGCATGTACCAAGCGAGGGCGGTCCACCAAGTTATTAACCAAATCCGTGAAGAAGGCCAATTGACGCTTGAATTTACTATCATCTGCCTCATCAGCTGTTGCAAAATGGGTAAAAATACCTTCGACATCCGCACCAAGTGACTTCAAACCAGCAATCAAACTATCTGCATCTCCTTGGCTACGCACCCCAATGCGTCCCATACCTGAATCAATCTTAATATGACAGGTCAAACCAGTCAAATCAAGCCCTTGCTTCTTAGCTATTTCCAACCACTCAAGCGAAGCTACCGTCAGAGTGATGTTTTCTTGAATAGCCAAAGGAACCTCGTCTGGCAAGACGACTCCTAAAATAAGTATCGGTTGCTCTAAGCCAGCCTGACGAAGTTCAAGCGCCTCGTCTAGGTTGGAAACACAAAAACCATCCACCTGCTTAGATACATGCTTGGCCACTTCGACAGCGCCATGACCATAAGCATTGGCCTTAACAACTGCAAAAGTCTGCACCTGTTTAGGGATGTGACTAACCACTTGTTCAATATTTTCTGAAATTGCTGATAGATCAACCTTTGCCAAGGTTGGTCGATGTAAACTTGAAATCATAAGCTATCCTCTTCCAACATCTATCTCTTAGTTTTTTTCTAAAATGACACTTGCCTGAACAAAATCACCGCTATGGGAAATCGAGATAAAAACCTTGCCTTCAAAAGGTGATTGGGTCACCACTGGAGCTCCCTTGTCATTGGTCAATATTTCAATATCCTTAAAGCCGACTGCTCCAATACCAGTACCCCAGGCCTTTGAAAATGCTTCCTTACCGGCCCAACGCCCTGCTAAATAGGACATCTGACGATTACCAGAAAGGGATTCAAAACGCTCCCACTCTTTTGGTGTCAATACCTTTTTTGCAAAGCGTGGATTGCGGTCATAAGCCTTTTTTACAGCTGAAATTTCCTGCAAGTCTATACCATATCCAAAAATCATAATTATAACGAAAGTCGATTGTGGATTTCACGAATAAGGCTATCTGTCTTATCCCAACCAAGACATGGATCTGTAATTGATTTACCATAAACTTCAGGTGTGTCTTGACGACCATCCTCAAGGTAAGACTCAATCATAAAGCCACGCACGGTATCCGCGATACGCTCATCCCACTCACGGTTAAGAAGGACTTCACGCACAATACGAACTTGCTCCATGAAGTTTTTACCTGAGTTGTCATGGTTAGTATCAACAAGGATAAATGGATTTTCCAGATTAAGTGCACTATACTTGTCCAAAGCCTTAACCAAGTCCTCGTAATGGTAGTTGACAATGTTCTGACCATTTTCATTGTTGGCACCACGCAGGATAGCGTGAGCGAGTGGGTTACCATCTGTTTTAACTTCAGCACCATTGTAAAGGAAATGCTGTTGATTCTGCGCAGCATAGATACCATTAAACATGACATTCAAATTCCCTGACGTTGGGTTCTTCAAGCCAATTGGCACATCAATACCTGAAGCTACAAAGCGGTGCTCTTGGTCCTCAACAGAACGTGCTCCAACAGCATGATAGCTAAGCAAATCATCAAAGAAGGAAAGATTTGACGGATAAAGCATCTCGTCAGCGATGGGAAGACCTGTCTCAGTAATAATACGTGACTGAAGGTGGCGAACTGCCTTAACCCCAGCAAGAAGGTCTACATCACCCTCTGCATCTGGCTGGTGGATAAGCCCCTTATAACCGTCCCCATTAGTACGTGGTTTAGCTGTATAAACACGCATAACAATAAAGATTTTATCTTTCACTTCTTCCTGAAGTTTGGCCAAACGGTGAGCATAGTCAAGAACAGCTTCTTCATTATCAGACGAACATGGACCAATAACCAAGAGAATACGTTTGTCCTCACCCTTGATAATTTTTGCCAAAGCCTCATCATTAGCCTGTTTAGTTACTAGTGCATCTCCCGTAAGAGCATGCAATTTCCTTACTTCCGCTACATCAATAAGCGGACTATTTTGATGAATTCCCATCTATTTCCCTCTCTTTGTGAAAAGAGAGCGAACCGCTTGGTCATCCAAACGGTTCACTCCCCATATATGGTTTCTGTTACCTTATTATTTTGACAAAGTATCGTGGATTTCACGAATCAATTCTTCTGTCTTATCCCAACCAAGACATGGGTCAGTGATTGATTTACCATAGACATCTGGCGCATCTTGACGGCCATCTTCAAGGTAAGATTCGATCATGAAACCACGTGCAACTTTGTTGATTTTTTCATTCCAGTCACGGTTAATCAAGGTTTGGCGAACAATACGGATTTGTTCCAAGTAACGTTTACCTGAGTTATCATGGTTTGTATCAATAACGATGAATGGATTTTCAAGGCCCATTTGCTCGTAGTGTTCAATTGTTTCAAGAACATCATCATAGTAGAAGTTAGGCACGTTTTTACCATATTCATTCGTTGAACCACGAAGAATAACGTGGGCCAATGGGTTACCTGAAGTTTCAACTTCTTCACCATTAAAGAGGAAGTTTTGTTTGTTTTGTGCAGCGTAGATACCATTAAACATAACGTTAAGATTCCCTGATGTTGGGTTCTTCATACCAGTTGGAACATCAATACCTGATGCAACAAAACGGTGTTGTTGGTCTTCTACAGAACGTGCACCGATGGCAATATATGACACAAGGTCATCTACCAAAGGAAGGTTTTCTGGGTAAAGCATTTCATCAGCAGTTGTGATACCAGTTTCAGTGATAACACGGTAGTGAAGATTACGCACAGCCTTGATACCATTGATTAGGTTTGGTTTACCTTCAGCATCAGGTTGGTGGACAAGTCCTTTATAACCATCACCATTTGTACGAGGTTTAGCTGTATAAACACGCATAACCATAAAGACTTTATCTTTCACTTCTTCTTGAAGTTTAGCCAAACGGCGAGCATAATCAAGAACTGCATCCTCATTATCAGATGAACATGGACCAATAACCAAAAGCGTACGGTCATCTTCACCCTTCATGATTGCTTCAAGCTCTTTATCACGAGCTTGTTTCTTGGCAAGGGCTTCACCTGCCAATGTAGTTGATTCTTTGACTGCATCAAAATCAATTTTTTCACTTACTGCTTTAAAAACCATAATAATTACCTATTTCTTTTTTCCTAAAATTGTTTACGACCGTGACAATTTTTAAATTTCTTACCAGAGCCACATGGACAGAAGTCATTACGACCAACCTTACTAAAGTCAATTTCTTGACCATTAGCATCTGCTTGGTGAGCCTGGATATTGCCTGTTGCTGTTGTTGAAACACGTTCATTCACATTTTCACGAGATTGTTCATGAATTTGTGCTTTCATCATTGTACGTGTCACATCATATTCAATTGCCCCAATCATATCTTGGAACATCTTGAACCCTTCAGATTGATACTCAACGATTGGGTTGTTTTGGGCATAACCACGCAAACCAACGGCATTACGTAATTGATCAAGGGCATCGATATGGTCCGTCCACTTGTTATCAACAACCATCAAAATCAAGACTTTTTGGAATTCACGGATAGCTTCCTCTGAACGCAATTTCTTGATTTGACGATCATAAACATCATCTGCTAACTCATTCAAGTAAACTTTAATAGCGTCATAATTAACACTACGTTTCGTTACCTCTCCCACTTCTCGTAAATCTTCAAGTGAGATGGCATTCTCAGGAACCAAGGCCTGACGAGCAAAGTTCAAGATACCTTTAAGAGCTTCCTCTTGATCATTGCGGCTGTGACCATCTACCGTACGGTTAATCGTACGCTTAATCATAGCCTTAATCTCAGGTTCAAGGTCACGTTCCGCTGTGATAACATCATAACGCTCAGCGTAGATGATTTCACGTTGTTCACGCATAACGTCATCGTACTGAAGGACTTGTTTACGAGTATCGTAGTTATTTCCTTCGACACGTTTTTGAGCCGCTTCCACTTGGCGTGTCAACATACGTGATTTGATAACGATATCTTCATCATCAGCATTCAAACGTTCCAAGACTTGCTTGATACGATCAGAACCGAAACGACGCATCAATTCATCTTCAAGTGAAAGGTAGAATTGAGATTCCCCTGGGTCCCCTTGACGTCCCGCACGACCACGTAACTGGTTATCGATACGACGGCTTTCGTGACGCTCTGTACCAATAACACAAAGTCCACCAAGTTCAAGAACACCTTCACCAAGTTTGATATCGGTACCACGACCGGCCATGTTGGTCGCAATCGTAACGGCACCACGTTGACCCGCATTCATGATAATATGCGCTTCTTTTTCGTGGTTTTTAGCATTAAGCACTTCATGAGGAATGCCTGCTTCAACCAACATCTTAGAAATCAAGTCAGATGTTTCAACGGCAACCGTACCAACAAGGACTGGCTGTCCCTTTTCATAACGACGTTTAACATCTTGTACCACAGCACGGAATTTAGCATCCAAGGTTGGGTAAAGAAGGTCGTCGTGGTCAATACGTTGAATTGGACGGTTAGTTGGAATCGGAATGATTCGCATGTTATAGATTTCACGGAATTCATCTTCCTCGGTCTTACCAGTACCGGTCATACCTGACAATTTCTTGTACATACGGAACATATTTTGGTAAGTGATTGAGGCAGATGTCTTCGTTTCTTCTTGAACTGGCACACCTTCTTTTGCCTCAATGGCTTGGTGAAGTCCATCAGAGAAACGACGACCTTCCATGGTACGACCTGTAAATTGGTCGACGATAAGAATTTCTTGCTCAGGACTGACCACATAGTCGATATCATGCAACATGATGTAGTTGGCACGAAGGGCATTGTCAATATAGTGAGTCAAGGCAACATTGTCAATATCATACAAGTTGTCCAAGTTGAAGAATTCTTCAGCCTTGTCAATACCTGAGTCATTCAAACCAATTGTTTTTGTTGGAATATCAATGGCATAATCATCCTCTGTCAAGGTCTTAACAAAGGCATCTGCACGATGATACAACTGGTTAGTTTCTGAACTTACAGGACCTGATACAATCAATGGCGTACGAGCTTCATCGATAAGAACCGAGTCTACCTCATCGACCAAGGCATAGTTCAATGGACGTTGTACCATGTTTTCCTTACGAACAACCATGTTATCACGAAGATAGTCGAAACCTACCTCTGAGTTGGTTGAGTAAGTGATGTCACAGTTATAAGCTTCACGTTTTTCAGCTGGCGATTTGGCTGAAAGGTTAATCCCTACTGACAAACCAAGCCAACTATAAAGCTCACCCATTTCAGTCGCATCACGCTCTGAAAGGTATTCGTTAACGGTGATAACGTGCACACCTTCACCTGAAATAGCATTTAGGTAAACAGGCATTGTCGCAGTCAGGGTTTTCCCTTCCCCTGTACGCATCTCTGGGACGTCACCATGGTGAAGAACGATACCACCCATGATTTGCACACGATATGGGAAAAGTCCAAGGACACGTTTTGCCCCTTCACGAACAACTGCAAATGCCTCTGGCAAGAGTTGGTCTAGGCTTTCTCCGTTTTGATATCGTTTTTTAAATTCTTCTGTTTTTGCCTGAAGTTCTTCATCTGAAAGAGCCGCCATTGCATCAGCATAGCTCTCGACTTTCTTGGCAGTTTTTTCTAGTTTCTTAATTTCGCCTTTATCATTTTCAATGATTTTGCGTAATATATTTGCCATCTTTTTTCCTTTCGACAGTCTTTATCTCCATATTTTACCACAAAAGCCCCCTTTAAACAAGAAATCACTCAAGGATTGACAAAGAAAAAAGCCCTAGTTTAAGGGCTTTCACAATGGATTCGCAAATAAAGTAAAACTTTTTTATTAGATTCACTGAAAATATCGACAATAATACTTTATGTCTACTTCTCAGAGTTTTCTTGGCTCTCTAGAATATCCTCAAAATCATGCAAAAGATTTTCAAAAGCCTGCTCAAAGAAAGCATGGTCGGTGCTACTACAGGCCTTCATTATCATAGGACTAGCTTCAAAATCAACGTAAAATTGATAGTCCAAGACACCATTTTTCCAGTAAAATTTGATGCTAGGGGAAGCTGTTTTTTCACCACACATACCAGGAATTGCCCGTTGTAAGCCATAAATATGGTCGCCATAGTCTTTCAGACGATAATAAGCTCCCTCAAAATAATAGGATTTGTTGATTTCAATACGCTCAAATAGGGCCGCTAAAACTTTTTCATTACTCATACTTAAGCCTCGTTAGGGTGACTGACAATCATCTCCAATTGTCCATCAATTTCCCAATCTGTCACATCATTTGGAAGAATAAAGTGATCGCCTTTTTTTAGACAATAAATGCGTGAATCGATAGTCATGGTCCCATTGCCAGAAAGTACGGAACAAAGCAAATAGGGAGCTGATTGCTTGAAGTCAACAAAGCCACTGAGTTTCCATTTATACACAGTGAAAAAGGAGTTTGATGTTAAACAAGTCGACTCTAATTGCAAGGTCTTAACAGTTGCTGGGATGCTATTTTCTGGAGCCCCTAGATTCAAGACATCAAGAGACTGTTGAATATGAAGTTCACGTTTATTGCCCTGATCATCCCTACGATCAAAATCATATACACGGTAAGTAGTATCACTAGATTGTTGAGTCTCTAAGATAAGGATACCTGGACCAATAGCATGCATGGTGCCACTTGGTACAAAGAAAAAGTCACCTTTCTTAACAGGAGTTTTCGACAAAAGTCCATCCCAATCACCTGCTTCAATCAAGGATGCCAGCTCTTCCTTGGTCTTAGCCTTGTGACCATAAATAATTTCTGCACCCTCTTCAGCATCAATAATATACCAACATTCTGTCTTTCCTAGCTCACCTTCGTGCTCTATCCCATAAGCATCATCAGGGTGTACCTGCACTGAGAGCCAGTCATTAGCGTCCAAAATCTTAGTCAATAAAGGAAAAACACTAGTCTTGGGGTTCCCAAAAAGTTCTGGTTTATCCTTGTAAAGCTCTGCCAGGTGGAAACCAGCATATTTTCCATTTTTGACATAGGATACACCATTAGGATTGGCAGAAATTGCCCAGTATTCACCAGTCTGTTCACTGGGAATATCGTAACCAAACTCTGTCTTGAGGCGGTTCCCTCCCCAGATTTTCTCATGCATTGGTGAATCTAAAAATAAAGGTTCCATTACTTCCTCCTGTATAGAGCAAAACGCCTTAAGATTATCTCTTAAAGCGATTTTACATATTTTGTTTATTTGTTTGCATGCTTGTCAGCTACGTCTTTAGCAAGTGCGAAGTTACCAAGCGTCGCAGAACCATTACCTGAAACAGCAGGTGTCACAATATACTCATTTACATCTGGTACTGGAAGGTAACCATTCAAAAGAGCTGTGAATTTTTCACGAACACGACGAAGCATGTGTTCTTGCCCCATAACACCACCGCCAAAGACGATAACTTCAGGACGGTAAAGGACTGTTGCTTGGACAGCCGCTTGAGCAATGTAGTAAGCTTGGACATCCCAAACTTCAGAATGCTGATCAATCAATTCACCACGAATACCTGTACGAGCTTCGAGCGATGGTCCAGCAGCTAAACCTTCCAAACATCCACGGTGGAATGGACAAGTACCGTTAAATTCATTGGAAACATCATTTGGGTGAAGAGGTACATATACGTGACCAGCTTCAGTATGACCCATACCACCAATGAATTCACCATTTTGAATAGCTCCAGCTCCGATACCTGTTCCGATAGTGTAGTAAACAAGACTCTTAACACCTTTACGAACAAGTGTCTCACCATAAGCAGATGAGTTAACATCAGTCGTAAAGTAGAAAGGAATATTAAACTCTTTAGCAATCAAACCAAGAAGGTCGACATTTGACCAATGTGGTTTTGGTGTTGAAGTCACAAAACCATATGTTTCAGAGTTTGGATCAACATCAATTGGTCCAAATGAACCAATTGCAATTCCAGCCAATTGATCTTCATAACGTTTGAAAAATTCAATAGTACGGTCAATTGTTTCGTAAGGTGTAGTTGTTGGGAATTGAGTTTTTTCAACGACTTGGAATTTCTCATCGCCAACAGCACAAACAAATTTTGTACCACCAGCTTCCAAGCTTCCGTAAAGTTTAGCCATAGGTAAAGCTATCTCCTTTTATGATCAATAATAACTATTTATACTATTATAAATAAAAGCTAGGCAAAAGACAATCTAAATGAGACCTTGTTTAAGGAGGTACAGACTACTCTGCTTCATACTTTTCTTTATGAGCCATTTAACTAAAAAAGCCGAATTGGCTTCGACTTTTCTAGCTTATTATTTAACTGCGATGAAGTCTGCACCTTCAGCAACTGAACCAGTCGCTACTGATGAAACATCTTCGAAGTCTGCAGTGTTTGTAACGATAACCATAGTTGTATCGTCAAGACCTGCTTCAGTGATTACTGAGCTATCGAAGGTAGCCAAGACATCACCTTTTTTAATACGTTGATTTGCTTGAACTTTAGCATCAAATCCTTTACCGTCAAGTGAGACAGTGTCGATACCGATGTGGATAAGCACTTCAGCACCTTTATCAGATTTAAGACCGTAAGCGTGACCTGTTGGGAAGGCGATTTGCACTTCACCATCAAATGGTGCGACTACTTGGTTTCCTGAAGGTTTAATAGCGGCACCTTTACCCATAGCTCCTGATGAGAAGACTGGGTCATTAACATTTTCCAAAGCTACAACTTCACCTTTAAGTGGTGCAGCGATTGTTTCGGCTTGCAATGCAACTGGAGCTGATTCTGCAGATGCAATATCTTCAGCAACAACTTCTTTTTGAGCTTCAACTTCTTCCTCTTTGTAACCGAAGATCCAAGTAAGAGCAAAACCAAGAGCAAGTGTTACAAGTACCATAAGAACATATTTAAGTACTTGACCGTTAAGGTAAAGAAGAGTACCAGGAACGATTGTTACACCAAATCCTGTACCAGCGAGGTTAAGGATTGAGGCCAACCAACCACCAGCAGCACCAGCGATAAGACCCATGATAAATGGTTTACCGAAACGAAGGTTAACCCCAAAGATAGCTGGTTCAGTGATACCAAGTACCGCTGAAAGAGTTGCAGGGAAAGCAAGTGCTTTCAATTTAGCATCTTTAGTTTTAACACCCACTGCAAGTGTCGCACCAGCTTGGGCAGTCATAGCAGCTGTGATGATAGCGTTAAGTGGGTCTTTACCAGTATTAGCAATGAGGTTAGCTTCAAGCAAGTTAAAGACGTGGTGAACCCCTGTAACGACGATAACTTGGTGAACTCCACCAAGAACAAGACCAGCAAGACCAAATGGCAAGTTAAGAATCCATTCTGTAGCAGCAAGAACATAGCTTTCAACAGTATGGAAGACAGGACCAATGATAAAGAGGGCCAAAGCTGACATTACTGCGAAGACGATAAGTGGACGCAAGAGAAGGTCAAGAACGTCTGGAACCCATTTACGAACCCATTGCTCGAACTTAGCACCAAGCAAACCTACGAAGAAGGCTGGAAGCACTGAGTTTTGGTAACCTACTACTGGAATAAAATCAAAGAAGTAAATTGGTTTAGCAGCACCTGATGCAACATCCCAAGCGTTAGGAAGGGCGTTGTTAACCATCATCAAACCAAGAACCAAACCAAGAAGTGGTGAACCACCAAATACGTTAAAGGCTGACCAACAAATCAAGGCTGGGAAGAAGGCGAAGGCTGTATCTGTCAATACAACTGTGTAAGTGTAGAAATCTGTAGCAGCAAAAGCTTTTGATGTTGTACCGAACAAACCAAGAACTGTATCGTTATTGATTGCTCCACGGATACCCATGAAAAGACCAGTCGCTACGATTGCTGGAAGCAATGGAACGAAAACGTCACCGAATGAACGGATAGCACGTTGGAACCAGTTACCTTGTTTAGCAGCTTCTGCTTTTTGTTCGTCTTTAGATGCTGTTGGAAGACCTTGAGCAACGACTTCGTCGTAAATCTTGTTAACAGTACCTGTACCAAAAATCATTTGGTATTGACCTGAGTTGAAGAAAGCACCTTGAACTTTTTCAATGTTCTCAGCCTTTTCTTTATTGATTTTGTTTTCATCTTTGACCATCACACGTAGACGAGTCGCACAGTGAGCAACACTGTTGACGTTTTCACGTCCACCAAGGGCATCGATGACTTCTTTTGCAATTTGTTTGTTATCCATTTGCAAAATTCTCCTTAATAAAATTTGGTATGAAAGCGTTTAGCTTTTCTTTACGATAACTATTTTAGCATCTTTCTATCATATGTCAACCGTTTAGCATAATTTTTTATTTTTTTTATGATAAATCGTTGATTTTTCTAGGTAAAACGTTTACTATATTACTAACAAATAGATTAGGAGATCCCTTTATATGAATCTACCAACAGAAGTTCGTTACCGTCCATACGCAGATTGGACAAACGAAGAAAAAACAAAAATTAAAGAAAATGTCGCTAAATCACCTTGGCGTGCAAGTTACCATATCGAACCAGAAACAGGTCTACTTAATGATCCAAACGGTTTTTCTTACTTTAATGGTAAGTTCCAACTCTTCTACCAAAGTTGGCCATTTGGAGCTGCTCATGGTTTGAAACAATGGGTGCATACTGAATCTGAAGATTTGGTTCACTTTACAGAAACTGGTGTCAAACTCTTGCCAGACCATGAAAATGATAGCCACGGTGCCTACTCAGGTTCTGCTTATCAAATCGGTGATAAACTCTTTATCTTCTACACAGGTAACGTTCGTGATGAAAACTGGATTCGTGACCCACGTCAAATCGGCGCTTGGATGGATAAAGACGGCAAAATCGAAAAATTCGACAAGGTTCTTATCAAACAACCTGCTGACGCTACTGAGCACTTCCGTGACCCTCAAATCTTCGATTACAAGGGACAATTCTACGCTATCGTAGGTGCTCAAAACCACGATAAACAAGGTTATATCAAACTTTACAAGGCAGTAGACAATGATGTCGAAAACTGGGTTGAGGTTGGTAATCTTGACTTTGGTGGCACTGGGTCAGAGTACATGATTGAGTGTCCTAACCTTGTCTTTGTAGATGGCAAACCTGTTCTTCTTTATAGCCCACAAGGTCTCGATAAAGCTGGACTTGACTACGGTAACATCTACCCTAACACTTATAAGATTTTCCAAGATTTCGACACAGAAAAACCTGCCCTCGTTGATGGCACACCAATTATCAACTTGGACTACGGATTTGAAGCATATGCAACTCAAGGCTTTAATACTCCAGATGGTCGTGCCCTTATTGTCAGCTGGATCGGTCTTCCAGATGTGGACTATCCAACTGACAAATACGACTACCAAGGGGCTATGAGCTTGGTTAAAGAATTGTCTATTAAAGATGGCAAACTCTACCAATATCCAGTCGAAGCCATTACAAGCTTACGTGCTAGCCAAGAAGATTTCTCTGAAAAAACGGCAACAACTAACACTTACGAGCTTGAACTTAACTTTGAAGCTAACACTCAAACAGAACTTGTCCTCTTCGCAGACCAAGAAGGAAATGGCTTGTCACTTACAGTTGATACTGAAAACGGAAAAGTTATCCTTGACCGTTCTAAAGCTGGTGAACAATATGCGACTGACTTTGGCACAAGTCGTGAATGTACTCTTGATGCCGGTCAAGCTGCAACAGCAAACATCTTTGTAGACAATTCAATCGTTGAAATTTTCTTCAACAAAGGTGAAAAAGTCTTCACTAGCCGCGTCTTCCCAAGTGCAGAACAAACTGGTATCAAAGTGACATCAGGGAACGTTTCTGGACACTACTTCGACTTGAAATACTAAGGTGATTTATGGTCGCAAAGCTTACTGACGTTGCCGAACTGGCTGGTGTGAGCCCAACCACAGTTTCTCGCGTCATAAACAAAAAGGGCTACCTCTCACAGAAGACCATTGACAAAGTTCACGCTGCTATGCAAGAACTCAACTATAAACCTAATAATTTAGCTCGAGGTCTTCAAGGAAAGTCGGCCAAACTTGTTGGCTTGATTTTCCCAAATATCTCCAATGTCTTTTATGCTGAGCTTATTGAACGTCTTGAAGATGAACTCTTTAAGCAAGGCTATAAAACCATCATTTGTAACAGTGAGCATGATCCTAACAAGGAAAAGGACTATTTGGAGATGCTTGCCGCCAATCAATGTGATGGCATCATCTCGTCTAGCCACAATCTTGGCATTGAGGATTATGAGAAGGTTGAAGCTCCCATCGTTGCCTTCGACCGTAATCTCGCCCCAAAGATTCCTATCGTTTCATCTGACAACTTTGAAGGTGGGAAGTTAGCCGCAAGAGCTCTGGTTAAAGCTGGTTGTCAACGAATTGTCATGATTACAGGTTATGATAATTCGGATTCTCCAACAGGACTCCGTCAACTAGGTTTTAATTATGAGTTGGACAAAAAAGGTATTATCTGTCCCGTTCCAAACGATTTGTCTCTCATGCGACGAGAATTAGAAATCAAATCTATCATTTCTCGTGAAAAGCCAGATGGCATCTTTGTTTCGGACGATTTAACAGCTATCTTGGTTATGAAGGTAGTTAGACAATTGGAACTTTCTATCCCTGATGACCTTAAAATCATCGGTTATGACGGTACTGCCTTTATCCGTCACTTCTACCCAGAGCTAGCAACCATCCAACAACCTTTAGATGAAATCGCTAAGCTTTGTGTCGAAATTCTTCTCAAGAAAATTAAAGGCAAAACAGTTAATCGTGATTACGTGCTTCCAGTAAATTTGATTGCCGGTGGTAGTATATAAATAAAAGTCGCAAGAAATCTCCGCTTGCGACTTTTTTTCTTGTTAAATTTGTAGAAAAAAGAAGTTGAAATAGTGTTCAACTTCTTTTGCTTATGCTTCATCTGTCACGAACTGACTAAGTACACCGTTAATGAACTTAGCAGATGTTTCTTCAGAATATTTTTTAGCGATTTCAATGATTTCGTTGATAGCCACACGTCCTGGTGTTTCTTCAAATGACGTGATTTCATAAAGTCCTAAACGAAGGAGGGTACGATCTGTCACAATCAAACGTGAGAGACTCCAACCTTCTTTCAATTTTTCTTCAATTTGACTATCAAGTTGAGCCAACTCTTCACGGACGCCTGTTACTAGGCTAAGGAGAAAGGCTGGTACATCAACTTCAGTTTCTTCGTCAATTGGCTTGTCATAAGTGTAAGCGAAATGTGCTTGTTCCAGAGCTTCACCACCAAATTCAAGGGCAAAAAGCGTTTGAAAAGCACGCTCACGAAGGTCACGACGTGAATCTTTAAAGATATTAGTCATTCAAAAAATCCTCGTTAAACAATTCAGCCAAGTCTGGTTTTTGTGACTTTTCAGTAACAATAGATTCAACGTGAACGTTGACTTCTGAAATTGCCACTTCTGCCATATCATAGACAGCTGCTTTAACAGCCTTTTGAATTTCAATTGAAACCGCTGGTACGTTAACCCCATACTGAAGTGAAACGTAGATATCAGCATTTACAGTACCATCTTCTTCTGTTCGGAGGTAAACACCACGTCCCAAGCTTGTTTTGCTGAGACTATCCGTAACATTTTTATTTTGAAGGGCGTAAACACCTTCCACTTTAGTTGCAGCGATACCTGTAATCACTTCGAGCACGCGAGGGGCAATTACAATTTCACCGATATTTTCTGTAGTCATCGCATGTTTCCTTTCCGTTAGTTTGGAAAATAAAGCCTTCAAACCAATGGTTTGAAAGACTTAGTCGGGCTTAGGCACGTGATACGTAAGTACCTTCAGCTGTGTTGATAACCAATTTTTGACCAGCTTCGATAAAGTCTGGAACGTTAACCACAAGACCAGTTTCAAGTGTTGCAGGTTTACCTGAACCTGTAACTGTTGCACCCTTGATTGATGGTTGTGTTTCAGTAACAGTCAATTCAACAGTTGTTGGTACTTGCACACCGATAACTTCTGTTCCGTAGAATTGGATTTTTACTTCTGAGTTTTCAAGGATAAATTTCAATTCTTCTTGAACGTTGGCTACTGGAATTTCATATTGGTCATATGTTTCAGTGTTCATGAAGTATGCAGTATCATCCATTTGGTACAAGTATTGTGCTGGTACTGTTTCGATGATTGCTTGTTCAAATTTTTCTTCTGGACGGTAGCTAGTATCAAAAGTTGAACCTGAGCGAACATCACGCAATTTCATACGCATGATTGTATTACCTTTACCAGGTTTGTGGTGGCTAGCTTCAAGAACTTTGATCAATTTGCCATCGTTAGTTACGAAAGTCATACCCGCACGGAGTTTACTTGCTTCAATCATTATTAAATACCTCTTTGTAAAAAATTATTATCAGTTTATTCTACCATAAATGACAGCATGGCTCAAATGTTTTATAGATTCAAACCCAATCCTCAGGCTTTTTTCAAAGAACAAACTAGTCATCCATTCCTAAGTGAACCTCTGGGACATCATGTTGCAAATAAGAAACACCCTTTTGTTCCATCAACTCAATCGCAAATGGGTGCGGTCTATAATTGGCCTTGTAAGTAATCTTTACGATACCAGCTTGCAAGAGAGCTTTGGTGCAGTTGATACAAGGAAAATGCGTCACATAAATCTCTGTATTTTTGGTAGAAATCCCCTCTTTGGCACATTGGATAAGGGCATTCATCTCTGCGTGTACCGTACGAATACAATGACCATCTTCCATGTAGTGACCTACTTCGTTACAGTTATCAGTCTCAGAAACCCCGCCATTATAACCTGTAGCGATAATACGCTTGTCCTTGACTAAAACAGCCCCAACAAAGGCACGATCACACGTAGAACGCTTAGAAATCAGCTCTGCATTAGCCATAAAATAATCTTGCCAAGATAAACGGTTTGGCATAAAGTATTCCTCCAAATCTTAGAGAACAATCAATTCCTTAGGCGCAAGGGTAATCAATTCACAACCATTCTCTGTGATAATGATGTCATCTTCGATACGAACACCATATTTATCAGCCAAATAAACACCTGGCTCGTCCGTCAAGACCATGCCAGCTTCGATAGTTTCATCAGAATTACCAAAGTAAGGAATCTCGTGAATGTCAAGACCGATACCATGTCCGATACCATGTGTAAAGTAATCACCGTACCCCGCTTCGACAATAACATCACGCGCAACCTTATCATAGTCACGACGTGTCATGCCAGCCTTAGCCGCATCAATCAAGGCCTGGTTAGAACGTAAAACGATATCATAAATTTCACGCTCCTCATCAGTAGTGTCACCAATATGGATAGTACGAGTCATATCGCTAACGTAGTGGTTGTAGTAGCATCCAAAGTCCATAGTCAGGGTCTCACCAGATTGAATAACCTTTTCTGAAGCAACCCCGTGAGGCATAGCTGAACGGTAACCTGAAGCAATGATAGACTCAAAGGAAATCCCTGAAGCTCCGTACTCGCGCATACGGAAATCTAGGAAGTTTGCCACTTGTAGCTCTGTTGTTTGACCTGGTTTAATGAAATCAAGCACATCTGTAAAGGCACGGTCTGAGATAGAACAAGCCTTACGGATAGTTGCCAATTCTTTTTCGTCCTTGATCATACGCAACTCTTCCATGAAATTGCTTTGTGGTGACAAAGTGTAGCCTTCAAAAATCGCTTGAAGACCTTGGTAGTAAGCAAATGACACCTGATTATCGAAACCGATAGTTTCAAGTTTATCAGACTCGATAATTTTAACAATATCCTTAAGTGGATCCTTAGTTTCAATAATATCAAAGCCATGCACAGATTGTTTGGCAATGAGGGTATAACGTGAATCCGTTAAGAAGAGGCGACGATTCTTAGTAATGAAGACAGTCGCATTTGTCCCCCAGAAATCTGTTAAATAATAGATATTTTTTTGTCCTGTCACCAACAAGGCATCAAGGCCTGATTGGGCAAGTTTAGCATCAAATCGTTCAAGTCTACGTTGCATTATGAATTACTCCTTTGGTATTTTAGGTTAATTATACCAAATTTTCAGACTTTAAAGGATTAAATTGGCATTTTAGATAGTTTTTTTGATGTCATAAAGAAAAAGTCAGATGAAACTCTGACTTTATTAGCATTACACAAAGGCTCGCTTTTCGTAGATAGTTGGCGCAAAGAGGAGCAAAACCAAAGTCCAAGCAAACAAAACAAGGGCTTCGCGAAGACTGAAGAACTGTTGACCGCTAGTAAAGACTGCTCGCATAAAGCTAAATGGCACATAAGTCATCAGCTTAGTCATGGTATCCCCTAAACTAGCCAAATAGAGCGTAAAGAAAGTCATTCCTGTCACTCCAAAATAGGCCGTTACAAAGGCTGTCAAGGTATTTTTTACAAACAAGACAAGCAAAGAGGAAACCATATAAATAAAGGCTCCATAGAGTAGGAAATCAATATAGATGTTTCTAATATAATCCCACAAAGGAAAATCTACATGTTGCACAGAATATTTGTAGAAGGCCAACTCCAAAACCAAAATAGTAGCAGCAACTATAGACAACACAAGGAAACTTAAGAGTTTTCGAAGAATAACCTCGCGTCCAGATAAGGAAGACACCCTAATCATATTAATTGTTCGATTCTGAAATTCTCGTCCAAGACTAGATACTGCTAGATAAGCAAAAACGATATCCACGATAAAGGAATAACTGGCAATAATCGCTGATGGCCCAAGGTAATCTCCCTTATAGCCATCACATAAGATTACAATTGCACCAATCAAGGCTACCAATCCAAGACAAATAAAGACACTCCTTGTCACACATTCCTGCTTTAAAAATACCGTTCTCAATTTACTTTTCATTGAATAGCACCTCACTTAATCCTTCTTTTTCATAAGTAAAAGGAATCCCCTCCCGATCCATAACCTGCTTAACAGCTGCTAATCCTTTGACTAAGATGTCATGATTTTGTCGTTCAAAAGATAGACCATTTAATTTGAGCAGAGACATCAATGACTTCAAACTTAAATCCTCAGTATAAATCTTGTATTTGACATTATTACTGTCATCTAAGTAAATCAGCTTATGATTCTTCAACAAATAGTTTTTCGTACAAACCTGTTCAAGGTTAGACAGGATATGACTTGAGATAATAAAGGTTAGGCCATAATTTTTAGCTAACTTTTTAATTAATGTGAGAAGACTGTTGATTCCATTGGGATCCAGACCATTTGTAGGCTCATCAAGAAGGATGAGTTCATCGGAAGCAATTAAGGCGATAAACAACCCCACGCGTTGCTTCATTCCCAAAGACAATTTGGAAGCCTTGCGTCTAAGATAGGCCGCCACCTCCAACTCGTCCTTATAACGGTCAATCAACGCATAATCCTTACTGTACAACTTACAATAAAATTTAAGGTTTGCTTCAACAGTCATGTTAGGATATAGGGCTGGAGCTTCAATCAAGGCTCCTACACTTTTTGTTTTTAAGTCAATAATATCCTTGGGTCCTGTCAAAATACCTGATACTAGTTTCATCAGGGTCGTCTTCCCTACACCATTATTACCAATCAAACCGGCAATATCCCCCTTCTCTAACGTGAACGAGATATTATCCAAAACGGTTTGCTTTCCAAAACTATAGGTTAAGCCTTTCACCGCTAGCACTGTCATGTATCTACCTTTCTTTGTTTAAATAACTAGCCCAATCGCTTATGATACTCGAAGAAATGACCTTAGATTAAGTCCGATGAAATCATATTTGATAAATTCTTTTATTTCTCGACTTAGAAAATAGTCTGTTAGAAAAATTTCCCTAAAAGACTTATAAGCAGGTCTGTTAGATTCCTAAAAACTTGCTTAATTTGAGACATTAGGCTATTAACAGACTGGTCTGTATGATTAACTGTATTCTCACCACCATACTTGATAGTATCTTCAGAGGGGGATTCAGGTAAGGGATTTTCCGCCTTCTCTACTACCTCTGTTCCCTCTCGTGTCTCCGTTTTCTCAGTTTCTTCCTTAAAAACAGCCTGATAAATAGCTTGGGCATCTGGAGCACTGCCAAGATAGCCAGAAACCAATTGACCATTTTTGAGACGAATTACACTTGGAGTCCCTGGAATACCTAGCTTATCAAATAGTATTTTACGAGACTCACGGTCCAGCTGATCCGAATCTGTATTGTAATAAAGAAGCTGACCATCAATCAGGGTATTGAAATCCTTCAAAACTGGAGAATTTTGACGACAATAGTAGCAGGTTGGCCGGCCAACATAAAGGATATGGTCTCCGCCATCTTCAGTCAACATATTTGTGACATCACTATAAGAGACTGGCTTCAGGTTTTCAAGATTCTTTTCATAAGTTTCAACCGAAACCTCTTCGGACCTCACTTCTGTCTCAGCCACTCCTGTCTGTGATGATGGAAGAAGTGAATTTTCCTTTGTCTCACTATTAGATTCAGCCTTCTCAACCACTTGTTCGGAGGTTGTTTCGGAAGAAATCTGTACATTATCTACCTGACTATTCTCAACAAAATTATTGGATAATTCGATTGTAGATTCCTTAACATCTGGCTCATCCGCTGCTCCACTAAGCACTGCTAACTGGCAAGTACCTAAAACAAAACTCGCCATCAAAATAAATTGTATTTTCTTCATGTGTTCTCCTTATTTGTTTACTGTGTGACATCTTATCTTTTACCCATTAACAAAAGCAAGGGTACCATGACATTAATTACCATATTTCTCTCCTTTTTCTATTTAATTAGCACTTTAACAACTAGGTCCAAGCTATGAACTTCATTATAAGAGCTTAACAAGATAAAAAATAGTGACATAGATGTCACCATTCCATAGAATTAAAGACAAAAAGAAAAGGCTAAGTATATAAACTCAACCTGAGACTATAGCAATTAGCAGAGAAAATCATTTCTCCTTGTCCTTACCCGCTACCCTAAGCGCGAACAAAGAAAAAGCTAGCGAAAGTGTTGACCAGACGAGACAATGGTCAATAAAGGCAACGCCTTCGGTGAAACTTAACGTAGCATTTATGATCACAATAAATAGCCAGACAATCACGATAACAATGCTTAAGCTTCTAATAAGATTATTTTTCTGTTTATCCATATTCTTATTTTCCATATCTGGTCCTCATCTTAACTTCTAATCGCCATAAGGGTATTTTCTTTTTAACCACCATCTGTCCCAACCTAATCGTTCAGGAAAAGTCTTGGGCCTATATACAAAATTACCTCCTGTGACATTTTCTAAGGTTTCAGCAGTTAGCTCTTCGCCATATGCTTTAGTACGCATTCTTATTTCTCCTTTATTTTCAAAAATTACAGCAATAACTACTTGGACTATTCAAAGACTTGCTGTCTTTAAAACCTAGTGAGTTTAGCTACAATGTCATTATAAGTTCCTCTTTTTCAAAAAAATAGTGACATAGATGTCACTATCACTAAACACAAAAAGACAGGCCTTTATAAAACCTGTTCCAAAACTTGCTTATTTCTACGATGTCTTACAATAAGATAAAAAATAACTTCAAAAAGGAGGAAACTAAAATAAAATCCTATGACATAAAGCAAAGTTTCCCATTTATCTGTTGCTGATTGAAAATGGCCATGATGATCCACTGTACGAATGCTAATCAAAAGACAAATATCTAGAAATAGGGCTAGTAGAATGCCGTTAAAGGCTATGAAAAAACGCTTTTTAACCATAATACAACTCCTTTTTGTTTTTCTTAACTGTAGGATAGCAAGCTCAACTTAAATTAGCCTAAAGCAAAAAAAGACTCCGAGAGCCTTTTTCCTTTATTTCAATTTTTCTTTCAAATATTGTCCAGTGTAGCTTTCTGGAACAGCTGCTACCTCTTCTGGAGTCCCTGTAGCTACGATGGTAC
>OAZX01000295.1_pt1 | contig 28514 bp, 11 predicted proteins | sample 1495341 | NCBI WGS metagenome assembly OAZX01 (sample SAMEA2580119, study PRJEB22360) | human gut metagenome | biome: human gut; feature: human-associated habitat; material: faeces | place: Denmark | collected 2008/2010 | reverse complement strand
CATTTCGTAACATTGTGAAAAACGGGGGGGGCCTGCCGTAGCCAATGCGAACCAGATTATCAATATTATCTTGTTTTTGCTCATTGTCATGAGTACAGCTACCACCATTTTAATCGCTCAATATTTGGGAGCTAAGCGTGCCGATAAAATTGATGAAGTATATACGATTAGCGTTGCCTTTCATACGGTGTTCAGTGTTATCGCAGGGGCTGTGGTCATTATCTTTCATCAAACTCTCTGCGAATGGCTTGGGGTCCCAGCGGAGATTATAGAAGAAACCGCACTCTATTTAAATATCACCGCTGCCAGCATTCCTATTACGGGTATCTACATGACCTATGTAGCAGTGTTTCGGGGGCACTCCATGCCTCGTATCACCATGTGGATTGCCCTTGTCATGAACGTGGTCCATATTATTCTGAATTACGTACTTATCTACGGTTGGGGTTCCATCCCAAGCATGGGTGTCTTAGGCGCATCCGTATCGAGTGTGATTAGCAAGGCATTGGGACTGGGTCTTATCATCTGGTGTCATCAATCACTGTTGACAGCTCGTCTGAAAGTAGAGTATTTGCGCCCATTCCGTTGGGAAACGCTACGACAATTGCTGTTTATTTCCGTACCATCCGGAGGGGAAACCTTGTCATACCAACTGTCACAGACAGTTATCATGAAAATGGTGAACCTCATGGGGCTCGTGGTGATTACAACGAAAGTGTATGTATATATCATCGCTACTTTCTGCTATATGTATACAATTGCTTTGGCCAATGCAGCGCAAATCGTGGTAGGATTCCTTATGGGGGCTAAACGAGAAGAAGAAGTGTCCCGCCGTGTGTGGCTCACAACGGCAGCAGGCGTTTCCATTGGTGTCGGATTGAGTACCTTCTTTTATTTTGCCTGTGAACCAGTGATGCGACTTGTGACAGATAATCAGGAGATTATAGATCTGGCGAAAGCTGTGCTGTTTATTGAAATTTTCCTAGAAATTGGACGTGGTGCTAATATCGTATTGGTGCAATGTTTGCAAGCAGCAGGAGATATTCGAATCCCTATGTTTGTCGGTGTTTTTGGCATGTGGGCCTTTGCGGTGACTTTGTCCTACTACTTTGGTATCGTCCTTGGTTGGGGACTTGTAGGGGTGTGGATTGCCATGGCTATCGATGAGATTATACGAGCGATTATATTTGTGTGGCGGTGGCAGTCAAACAAATGGAGAGGTCGTTCGCTCATATCGGTTTAAATTCCTGTGGTTGTTAAAGCCAGCATATGTCGCATAAAAACTGCCCTGCGCGAAAGTTTTTAATGCAACATATGCTGGCTTTTTGCTTTGTGGAATTTAAACCGATCCGAGCGGTGGGGCGACCTAGGGGGAAGAGTGTGGTTTGAGAGCCCCCGTGTAGGCCCCGAAAACTGCCCTACGCGAAAGTTTTTGACAGAATACACGGGGGCTCCTTTGCGTTTATCGAGAGAGGGGAATTTAAACCGCTCTGAACAGGGGGCGCCCTGAGGGGAAAAGGATGTGGTTTGAGCCCAATGTAGGCCCCGCAAAATGCCTTACGCAAAAGTTTTTGACAGAACACACGGGGGCTCCTTTGCGTTTATCGAGGAGGAGGAATTTAAAGCGCTCTGAGCGGGGGCGACCTAGGGGAGGGAAGAGTGTGGTTTGAGTCGCTAAAGGAGATTGGTATTGTATAAAAGTATGATATACTGTAGATATGAATAAGAATTGCGGCTGAGGGGTCTCTGTTATGGGGATTTCAGAGATAAGTGAATAATGCATAACGTAAAGTTGACAGCATGGAGGTATTTTTATGTTTAAAGATATCAATTATTGTGACATACTTAATGAAATGCTATATTCTTCAGAAGAAGAGTCGATGATAGACGAACAACGCATTCTTGATGCAATACATGCATTACACCAAGAGCCGATATACGATCATGAAGAAGTGTGGAAGGAGCTAGGTGTTTAGTCGTTTAGTGTTTTTTAGTATGCGATAAAATAACTGAAATGGCCAGACCCATACATAGCAAGGATGATAAAATATTGGGGGTAGCGCACCGACGTGAGGTATATAAAAAAGTAACATCTTTTCCCCACCAATTTTCCCCCGGTCTGTTTCAATTTTTATAGTTTCATCTTTGCTACTGTATAGGAAGCCTACATGTATGTTGTCAAAACTTTCGCGTAGGGCAGTTTTTACAACATGCATGTGGGCGACTCCACTCTAACAACGAAATGAATATAAAAATTGAAACTGACCGAAAAATACTTTATAATGGAATCAACTTGGCATAGTCTAGGGCTATGCTTTTTTGTATTCTTATGATGGATTTCACATAGGAGGACGTATGAGTTTATATGAAAGTACGTTGGCACGGATTGTGCCACGGAATAAAGAGATTGAACGAGCAATTGGGGAACAGTGGACTAAGGGGACTCCGTACGGTTCGTATGGTAAGTTAGCGACGATGGTAGAGCATTATGCGGCAGCCACAAATCAAATAAATCCAGCAGCTCCTAAGCCTTGTATGATCATCGCCTCTGGTGACCATGGTGTGGCAAAAATCGGTGTCAGTGCCTACCCGCAAGAGGTAACGGTGCACATGACTATGAACTACTTGATTCCAAAAGGGGCCGCAGCCAATGCGCTAGCGAATTATTGTGGTGCTCAAATTGAAGTCATCGACGTAGGGGTAGCGGCAGATATGTCCGCTGTGCCAGGCTTACACCATCACAAGGTAATGCCGAATGGTACGAACAACATGTTAGAAGAACCAGCTATGCCTATGGATAAAGCTATTGAGGCCGTTGAGGTGGGCATTGCTTTCGTAGAAGAGAAGGTGAAAGAAGGATTCAATACTTTCCTAGTGGGTGAAATGGGCATTGGTAACACTACGTCCAGTGCAGTCATTACAGCGAAGTTCTCCGGACTTTCAGCGAACGAAGCAACGGGACGAGGTACGAATATTTCGGACGAACGGTTGAAAGTGAAACAAAAAGTCGTCTACGATGCACTAGTAAAATATGCAGATATTCCACCTACAGATGGATTGGGTGTTTTATCTGCCGTAGGGGGCTTGGAGTTTGCTTGTCTAGTAGGTGTTATCCTAGGGGCGGCAGCGAATCATGCGTTGGTAGTTATTGATGGATTCAATACTACCGCCTGTGCTTTGATTGCTCATGCTATGAACCCGCACACCATGGATTACGTGATGGCATCTCATTTGTCTGCTGAGAAAGCTCACAAAGATGCGCTGAAAACATTGGGCTTAGAAGCTTATGTAGACCTTGGATTCTGCTTGGGTGAGGCCACTGGGGGATCTATGCAAATGCAAATGTTGAACTTAGCTGTGGACATGTTCCACGAAGTTGCAGGAGGTGAGCACCATGCGTAATTTTGTCATCGAACCATTGCACAAACCGTCCATGGAGGAATGCCGTTTGCGCATCGACAACCTAACAAAACCCTTGTATTCCTTGGCACGCCTAGAAGGTATTACAGAACGTATGGCAGGGATTCTGAAAGAAGAAAAACCTAACAATCTTCGTCATGCTGTTGTTATCGTAGGAGCTGATATCGCTGTAGATGGACCACAAAACCAAACACATGGCGTGGAAAGCTTGAAAGCTATGGAACGGTTAGCATCTGGACACTCTGCTACCCATGGAGCAGCGAAGAAAATTGGCGCTCCTGTGTTCTTAGTGGATGCAGGCTTAGAATTAGATACAAGTCACATCGAAGGTGTGCGTCAACATAAATTAGCCAAAGGATCTAAATTTTTCCGCATGCATGCGGCGTTGACACCTGACATCGTAGAACAAGGTTTAGAAGTAGGCTTTGCCTTGGCAGATGAATTGAGCCACAAGGGGTACCAAACGATAGCTATCGGTACTGTCGGTGAAAGAAGTTTACTTTCAGCGTTGGCAGTCACAGCAGGAATCACAGGATATCCGATGGCAGAGTTGTTGGCAGAGAATAATTGCACTTTGAGCATTCAAGAAAAGGCAAAACAGTTGACCGCCAGTTTGGCAGAACACGATTTGCCGAGCCAAGACGGCGTGCATGTATTAGCCACCGTAGGCTCTCCAGACGTGGTGGTCTTAACAGGACTTATCCTGGGGGCGGCTAGCCATCGTATGGCAGTGGTCTTCGACATGGCGGAAACAGGAGCAGCCGTACTAGCTGCAAAATGTATTAACGAAGCAGTCATGGATTACGTGTTCCCATCTGTCCATACAGGGGAACCAGTGCAAGCAGCACAAATGAAATACTTGGGAATCAAGCCGCATCTGTTCTACGGCTTTGAAATGGATGAAGCCTTAGGATCCACCATGGGGCTATCCGTCCTTGATGCGGGTATGCATATGTTAAATGATATGAAAACATTCGGCGAAGCTAGCGTAAATGTAGCCGTCGATGGACCAGGATCTAAGCGTCAGGATGGACGGTAATAGTTACTAATTATGTGGTATAATATAGAAAAGGAGGAAGTAGTATGAAAACACTTGATGAGATTCGTAACTTAATTGCTCCGGTTCTAGAGCTATATCACGTGAAATCAGCCTATCTTTTTGGCTCTTATGCTCGTGGTGAGGCTACAGAAACTAGTGATGTAGATTTGTTTGTAGTTTTTGATAATGATAGTATTAGTTTGTTTGAAGTGGGCGGTCTTTTAGAAACTTTAAAAGAAGTGTTGCAAATGGATGTAGATTTGCTTACTGATGGAAATAAATTGACTAAACGATTTCAAGAAAATTTATATAGAGATATGATTCATATATATGGTGATATCTATGGAGAACAAAGATATATTAGTTGATGTATTGGATTTAATAGATAGGTTAGATGCGTCTGTTAAGCTATATAAAATTCAAGATAAGGAAGATTTTTTGCGTAGAGATGAATTAGAACAAGACGGTTTGGCTTATAAAATTCAAGTAATTGCAGAGACATTAGGAAAGGTTTCTCAAGATTTTAAGGATAGCCATACTGAAATTCCTTGGAAAAATATTAAAGGCATGCGAAATCAGTTGTCTCATAATTATGGGCAAAATAACTATAGACTTATTTGGAGCACGTATAAAGAAAAGTTACCAGAATTGAGAGAACAATTGGTGGACATATTGGACGACGAATATGGTTTTGAAAATGAGATGTTTTAAAAAATAGTAAAGATTGTAGCAAGCTATATCCCTGATAGTGTGCTACAATCTTTTTTGTATCTTGTCTATCAAGGTTGTCTAATATATTGAAAATATAACAATATTATATGTTGATAGGATAAAGTTATCATATGCTGTTTAACAAAAAAATATTTGTTAAAAATATGTTGACAACTATCCAAATTTTTTGGTATTATAAATGAGCAGTCGCAAGAAAGAAAACTAGGATTGCATACATGCGGAAATAGCTCAGCGGTAGAGCACCGCCTTGCCAAGGCGGGGGTCGCGAGTTCGAATCTCGTTTTCCGCTCCAGTTTGTTCATTCCTCGATAGCTCAGCAGGTAGAGCAATCGGCTGTTAACCGATCGGTCGTAGGTTCGAGTCCTACTCGAGGAGCCAACTTACTTTCGGTTAGTATACTATCATGACCCACTAGCTCAGTTGGCAGAGCACCTGACTTTTAATCAGGGTGTCCCGCGTTCGAGTCGCGGGTGGGTCACCACTTACAACATGGCCCGTTGGTCAAGCGGTTAAGACACCGCCCTTTCACGGCGGTATCGGGGGTTCGATTCCCCCACGGGTCACCATATGGACGATTAGCTCAGCTGGGAGAGCGCCTGCCTTACAAGCAGGATGTCGGCAGTTCGATCCTGTCATCGTCCACCACGCTAGGAACTACCTAAGGGTAGTTCCTTTTTTATAGGTAAAAGTATGAATAGTACTTTTAAAGATATACATAAATCGGTATAATAAGGATAGTAAAGACAGATAACATTGCAGTATAACTAGGAGGATTTTCTATGGATGGATTAATAGAACTTTCATTGCGATATGGACCGTATGTGGTTATTTTAGGAGTGATTTGTCTATTTCTTTTATGTTGCTATTTCTTATTTCGCGATAAGAAAGGAAGTACTAACAACAAAATAGTGGATTCGTTATCATATGATGATCCTTATGAACACCAAAGAAGGACATTTCAAAATCCTTATGCTCTTCGAGAAGAAGAACTATCCGTAGATCCTGTGGAAGATGATTTTGCAGAAGGTATAGTCTCAGAAGAATTAGTCCGTGCTGTGAAAGAACAACCGCCGGAAGAAGCAGAAGATGCGACTAGAATTATGCCAAAAGTAACGGAACGTATGATTACCGAGACGATAGAGGCTCAACCAGAGGCGTCTATTAAACTAGCTGTAAAAGAGCAAACATTACTAGATAAAGCGGTAGCTCAATATAAATCTGCATTTGGTATTTTAAATCCTGAATCTGAAGAAAAGGTTACTGAGATTACAGAAGCCATATTGGCGCAATTAGATACTGAATCAGAGGAAGAAACTACGCATTTATTTGAAAATATAGCATTACAAGAAAGCTTATTACATGTACAAAAGGCGTATGTAGCGAATTCTACTGAGTGGATGAAAGAAATCCTCTTAGAAACCTTCAAGGATGTATTGGAACAACCTCAATCTAGCACATTATATTTGGTAGCTGTCGATGCATTGAAGAGTTTAGTACATTTACAAGTGGGACATTTGCAAGCATTAGCTATCTCATTGATCGTACAGTATTCTAAAAATTCTAATAACTATTCAGTAGAAAATTTCCGCCATTATTTGGAAAAGTATATTGAACCATTCATGAGCGATTTGCCACGAAAAGAAGATATGTATCAACAATTAGAATATTTGCGTTGTATTTCTTTTGGGGACACTTTATCATTTCAACAAATTATGAGAAATTCCTATCCTCTTGTATTTGATTACCGTGGATTTAGCCATGAAGAATTAGCTTTTATAGTACAAGATACGCCAGTGAAGATGCCTATTGTCGTAGAAAGTATTAACTCTTCATTATTGAAATTGATGGCTGTGGATGAATATATGTTACCTAGCTTATTCAAACGAGCTGGACTCACAGATATTAGTATCCAAAATGGGTTAACTCGTCTTGCTTTTGGTAAGGCCGTTGATTGGGATAGTACATCGTTTGATGAAGTATTGGAACGTATCTCTCCATTATTAGTGGATTTTAGTCATATTTATGATCGAGCACCGCTTAGTCGTTTGCATCTCACTTTGCTAGGCATTTATTTGGGCAGTGCTATGGTACGTGCTACTATTCACGAACAATTTGATGTATCTCCTTGGTTTGATACTTCTGGACGACACTAGAAATAAAATTGAATACAATAATCCCCTACACTTCCGGACGAAAGAATCGGATGCAGTAGGGGATTTTATGTTGATAGATGCAGAATTTACGTAAGAGAAGTGTCAGTTTAGAAGGAAAAAAGGATACTGCTAAGGCAGCATCCTTTTATATTAAAATGAAAAATCTTCGATGGTTTCAATATCCACTAACTCTACTTCTTTGCCGTGGAATTGGATAATCCGTTCGTCTTGTAAACGTCCCAGTTCACGACTGAGTGCGGTGCGGCTTACGTTGAGGACGTCTGCCATTTCTTGCCGATTGTGTGGCAAGGTGAGGATGTTCTTTTTTTGCACTCGGTGAAGATCCATAAAGTAGGCAAAAATTTTCTCGCGCATCCCTTTGAGAGATAGATAATGTACTTTGCGGGTCAGTTGCATAGCCTTTTCGGATAGGTCGTGCATGAGGTTCGTGAGCAATTGGATTTGGCAAGTTTGACAGTCCGGAAATGCTTTGGTGAAAGTTTCAATCGGTAAAAACAAAACGATCGCATCTTTTGTAGCTTCAATCGTAGCAGGCCACAGAGGATGGTTACTAAAGAGCAAGGCTTCCCCGAACATAGAGGACGGCTCTAGCTCCGTTACGATAGTTCGTTGTCCTAACATGTTTTCTCGCGTTAACAAAGCACGACCTTCCAATAAGATGCCAATGCCTTCCATAGGATCACCGGCGATGGCGATGAAGGAGTTTTTTTTGAAACTTTGCACCTTCACATTTGCATGGGATAAAAAAAGTGACAAATTTTCTGGTGTAATATGTGCACATAAGGGGGATTGTTGAATCGTATTCATGTATGTTTCTAATGTAGGATGTAATGTCGACATAGGACCTCCGTTAAATTAGAGAGTATACTTTATTTCTGTACTTTCATTATAGCATGAATAAAAGTATAGGGAAAACTATATAAAATGTAGCCAAGGATACGTTTTTTCTGCTTTCAGTATACTATACTAAATGCATAGATAACAAGATAATGCTATGCACTCCTGTTGTAGGATGGTTGTGTATAGAAACGATATCTAAAACAAAGTATGTTGTAGGAAACATGTTTATGGGCAAAGTTCCCAAGGAGGTTATTATGAGTATGTTCTGTTTCCAATGTGAACAAACAGCGCAACCAAATGGTTGTACAGTACAAGGTGTATGTGGTAAAACAGCACCGGTTGCAAATTTACAAGACGAATTAACAGCGGCGTTGATCGGTTTAGCTCGTGCAATGCAAGCTACAGAAGTAACGTTAGAAAACGTACAATTGTTAAAACGTGGTTTATTCATGTGCGTAACAAACGTAAACTTCTCCGAAGATCGTGTACAAGAGTTTATCGATGTGATCAACAATGCGCACAACAAATTAGATGCTAATATTCCTAACTTTGATTGGGAAGAATTGTGGAAAGGTCATGAAGACATCGTATCCTTACGTTCCACATTGTTATTAGGTATGCGTGGTATGGCTGCGTACGCATGGCATGCAGCAGTATTGGGCTATAACGATCCAGAAGTTGACGCTTGGTTCGTAAAAGGCCTTGTAGAAATGGCGAAAGACCACAGCGCAGAAGAATGGTTAGGCTTATTGATGGAATTCGGTGGCATCAACCTTGCGTGCATGGCATTGTTAGATAAAGCTAACACAACTACATACGGTACTCCAGTTCCAACAACTGTACCTTTAACAGTAGAACCAGGTCCTTTCATTGTTGTAACAGGCCATGATTTACATGACCTTAAAATGTTATTGGAACAAACTGATGGCAAAGGCGTTAACATCTATACACATGGTGAAATGCTTCCATGTCATGCGTACCCTGAATTGAAAAAACATCCTCAATTGAAAGGTAACTTCGGTACTGCATGGCAAAACCAACAAAAAGAATTTGACGGCGTTCCAGGTGCATTCTTGTTCACAACAAACTGCATTATGCCACCAAAACAAACATACATTAAAAACATCTTCACAACAGATATGGTTGGTTTCGATGGCTGTGGTCATGTGGAACACAACGAAGATGGCACAAAAGATTTCTCTGCAGTGATCGAGCGTGCTATTGAATTAGGCGGTTACAAAGAGCCACAACAATTCACTGGTATCAACGGTGGTACAGAAGTAACAACTGGTTTCGGTCATGGTACAGTACTTGGCGTAGCTGACAAAGTAATTGATGCGGTGAAAGCTGGCGCTATTAAACATTTCTTCTTGGTAGGCGGTTGCGACGGTGCTAAAGTAGGCCGTAACTACTACACTGAGTTCGTAAAACAAACTCCAGAAGATACTATGGTATTGACTCTTGCATGTGGTAAATATCGTTTCAACGACCTTAACATCGGGGAAATCGGTGGCTTGCCTCGTATCCTAGATATGGGTCAATGTAACGATGCGTACTCTGCTATCCAAGTAGCGGTAGCATTAGCAGGCGCTTTCGAATGTGACGTAAACGAATTGCCATTGACATTAGTATTGTCTTGGTACGAACAAAAAGCGGTATGTATCCTATTAACATTATTGTCCTTAGGTATCCGCAACATCTACATCGGACCATCCTTGCCAAAATTCTTGTCCGGCACAGTACTTGGCATCTTAGTTGAAAAATTCAACTTACATCCGATTACAACACCAGAAGAAGATATGAAAGCAATCTTAGGCTAAGACGTCTCTTGTTTCGCTATGCAGCCTTGTGGCGGTGTTAACTAAATAAGATAAAGGGAAGAGCACGACATATTCCTCCGCAAACTGATACAGTGGTTAGGTTTGCTCCGGAACATGTCGTGCTCTTCTTGCATTTTCGTAATTTGGTCAGTAAAGGGCGCCACAAAGGCTGCTACTCGTAATGGCGTTCCTCTATCATTTGCAAACTTGCGCTTTGCTTAGTTTGCTGTTAGTAATGGCGTTAAGTCAATATAAACAGTACGAATAGATTATGTTATAATAAAATTACAAGAGTCATTAACGTGTTGTTAGGCTCATCTCTTCCTATTATGGGAGGAGGTGGTTGCTATGACTAAGTATGAGAAAATCTCTTTGATGATTTCTATTACTAGTTTAGTAATTCAGCTCATTGATCTACTTAAGTAGATAATGAAAAAGCCTAACGTAAAGAGGTCTGACTACCTCACACGTTAGGCCGTTTCGTTCTAAACATTTTTTCGAGATGAGCCTAACGCCAGCTGCACGTTGATGGCTCTTCTTTTGTTGTCTTAATTATAGCACAGGTTATAGGTACAATACAATCGTTTCTTGTGTTTGTGTGAATTAGGCAGTAAGGAAGGTCAAAAAGGATGCTGCGCCTAACGGTATTCCTCTGTCATTTGCAAACTTGTGCTTTGCTTAGTTTGCTGTTAGAAATGGCGTTAAGTCAATATAAACAGTACGAATAGATTATGTTATAATAAAATTACAAGAGTCATTAACGTGTTGTTAGGCTCATCTCTTCCTATTATGGGAGGAGGTGGTTGCTATGACTAAGTATGAGAAAATCTCTTTGATGATTTCTATTGCTGGTTTAGTAATTCAGCTCATTGATTTACTTAGGTAGACAATGAAAAAGCCTAACGTATAAGGTCTCATACACCTTAACACATTAGGCTAATCCAGTTGTATTGTTTTCTGAGAGGAGCCTAACGCTAGCTGCACGTTGATGGCTCTTCTTTTGTTGTCTTAATTATAGCATAGGTTATAGGTGTAATACAATCGTCTTTTGTATCGTCTCTTATGATGCTATGCAGCCTTGTGGCGTCTTAACTAAATAGGACAAAGGGAAGAGCACGACATATTCCGACCCGAACTGATACAGTGGTTAGGTTTGCTTCGGAACATGTCGTACTCTTCTTGCATTTTCGTAATTTGGTTAGTAAGGGGCGCCACAAAGGCTGCTACGCCTAACTGCGTTCCTTTGGGAAAAGGGAGCTTGAGGGGATGTCAGTTGCAAACTTGCGCTTTGCTTAGTTTGCTGTTAGAAATGGCGTTAAGTCAATATAAACAGTACGAATAGATTATGTTATAATAAAATTACAAGAGTCATTAACGTGTTGTTAGGCTCATCTCTTCCTATTATGGGAGGAGGTGGTTGCTATGACTAAGTATGAGAAAATCTCTTTGATGGTTTCTATTGCTGGTTTAGTAATTCAGCTCGTTGATCTACTTAAGTAGACAATGAAAAAGCCTAACGTATAAGGTCTCATACACCTTAACACGTTAGGCAATCTCATATTTCTGTTTTTTCGAGATGAGCCTAACGCCAGCTACACGTTGATGGCTCTTCTTTTGTTGCCTTTATTATAGCACAGGTTATAGGTACAATACAATCGTCTTTTGTGATGCTGTGCAGCCTTGTGGCATCTTAACTAAATAGGGCAAAGGGAAGAGCACGACATATTCCGACACGAACTAATATAGTGGTTAGGTTTGCTCCGGAACATGTCGTGCTCTTCTTGCATTTTCGTAATTTGGTCAGTAAGGGGCGCCACAAAGGCTGCTACTCGTAACTACGCTCCTTAGGACTAGAGGGGGTTATAAAGGCATCGTTTTTCAGTCTGTGAATACAGTAAAAAAGGATGAAGAGTGAAAAAGTTATCTTAGTATAATTTTAATGTAGCATAGTAAGTAAATTCTGTGCATAGAATGAGCATTTTTGTGTAATACTATATGAATATATGATGCAATAAAAGAATGAAGCAGTAAATCCTATGCGTTTTAGGTATATTTAAGATAAAATGACAGAAACTAATATATATAATATGATTTTCAAATCTGTATAAAGTCATTTATAAATATTCGGATAATATATAAACTAATCCTATTTTTTGTAATAAAATATATAATTAGGAATAAAAATACATACATAGAGTACTGTTTTGAAATGCTTGTATTTCTAGGATAAAATCAATCTATACTAATTTAATATGCATATTATAAATGGCTTGTATTCTTTTTATTTGTTGTATATAATTTTATGCATAATGTAATATAGGTATATTAGTCAATGAAGGAAACTAGAGTGCTAGTTTAAGTTTGCTAATATATCTTATATTAGTTTTATCAGTAGAAGATAACAATACCATAGTTTATGAGCTATAACTTAAAAAATAGGTGAAGTTATAGTTTTTGTGTTTCCTATATAAAAGACAGTAATGATATTAAAATCATATGCGTATAGATGATAAATGAAAGGTGAGGAAGTAAATGGCATTGAATCGTATTTATAAAGTTGTGTGGAGTAAAACAAAGGGCTGCTACGTAGTTGTATCAGAACTAGCAAAACGAGTGGGTCGCAATAAGGCGAAAGCCATTGTGATTAGTTCTGCTGCCATGGCTATGGTGCTGAGTCCGGTGATGGTAAACACAGTAGGGGCGGCTATTAATGATGTAGGTACAGGTAAAGATAACAGTGTCGCTTTTGGGACTGAATCTCAGGCTACTCAGAACAATGCAGTGGCGATAGGTAGAAAATCAAAAGCTACAGATGACAGTGCAATTGCAGTAGGTTTAGAATCTAAATCTAGTGGTAACTGGTCAGTTGCTATTGGGTTACAAACTAATGCAAGTAATAAGCAAGCAGTGGCAGTAGGTTCTAAAAGTCAAGCGACTGGTGAGAATTCCATTGCTATCGGTAATGCTGCAAATGCATCGAATGAATCTAGTGTTGCTTTAGGTAGTAGTACAACATCAACGAATAAGTTCACCACAGCGGTCGGCGGGACAGCTTTTGCGAATCAAGAAGGCGCTACAGCTTTAGGATATGGGGCTAGAGCTACTGCTAAAAATACAATTGCTATAGGTAACTCAGCGAAGGCAGAACAAGAAGGAGTCTTAGCCTTGGGAGCGCAAGCATATGCACAAGCAGCTGATACAATAGCAATTGGTAACTCAGCAGCTGCAAAAAAAGTGGGAGATATCATCATTGGTAAGGATGCAAAAAGCCGCGACCAAAGTGTGGGACGTAGTGTTGCCATTGGCTTTAAAGCCATTGCAGGTAGTAATAAAAGTGGTTATGAAATGAATGATGCTAGTACGGGAATGCGGGCTGATGACGGTAGTGTCGCTATTGGTACGAATGCTTATACAGGACTTAATAAGAATAATACTGCCGTTAACAATTCAGTTGCGCTTGGTGCTGGTGCAGGGGTAGGGTATCGCTCTGTGGATACTGATGGAAAACCTCTTGGCGTTGGTACGGATGCGGATGATAACGATAAGGTATTGGTCAAGGCCTTTGGTGGCACTACTAGCACATTAGATTATTTCAAAAATACAGGAAAGGCTAATGCAGAGGGATTCTTTTCTTTCCAAAATGTAGATATTAATGAAGGTACAGCCTTAGGTCGTAATACCCGTGCTATTGGTGACCAATCCGTAGCTATTGGTGCGCAATCTGTAGCCGGTCAAGGTTCTATCGTTATCGGTGGTAATGATATTCAAGCCTATGACCGAAAAAATTATTTTAAAGCCAAGAATCCTGATAGCGGAGATGCCAAAGGTGTGAATGATTTTAATGCTGAAACAACGCCTGGTACAGGAAAAAATGGACAGCCTATTACAATTACAAACAAATATAGAGAACTTGTTGGCGCAGCCTTAGATAATTCCTATCGTGCTAGCTATGGTCAAGATGGTTCAACCGTAATCGGTATGCAAGCTCACTCTACTACCCCGTTGGGCGTGGCGATTGGTACAAACTCTATCGTTAGAAAAGGTGCCTTTGGTGCTACAGCGATTGGTTCTGGGGCCTCTGTAGTAGCGAATGCTGAGGCAGCAGTAGCCATCGGTATGGGATCGGAAGCACAAGGTAACTATGCCGTAGCGGCTGGTACAGCAGCACGTGCAGCAGAGTCTGCTGTAGCTGTTGGTTATAGTGCTACGGCAACCAATGCTTCCGTTGCTGTAGGTCAGTTAGCAAAAGCAACGAAAGTAGCAGACATTGCGGTAGGTCAAGGTGCCGTTGCTTCTGGTGAACAAGGTGCCATTGCTATGGGTCTTGGTACACAGGCACAAGGTCATTCTTCCATCATGATTGGTGGTTCTGAAATTACCGAGGTAGCCGCACAAAAGGTGAACTATCAAAAAGAGAAAATAGATGCTGATGGAAAAACTGTCATCAAATCCACTAAAAAAACAGAGACCATAGGTGGAGAACAAGTCGAACGTACCATCCGTTCTGTAGAAATGGAAAATACTATGGGGACTATACAACAAGCCTATGGGGAATTAACGAATGGTGACATCTTAAATACAACTCGCTTAGATTATTCTTCGGCGACAAATAGAAATGGACATGGATCAATTTCCATGGGGATTCACTCCTTATCTACTGGTGATTTAGGGACCGCCATTGGTACTGGTGCACGTGTCACAAAATTAGGTGGTGTGGCCCTAGGCACAGGTGCTATTTCTGAATTGCAAAATGGGGTGGCTATCGGTACAGGTTCTAGAGCTGATTCTAGATCGATTGGTACTCGTCAAACAGATATTTCCTATGATGAAGAAGGCCATATTGTTCCATTTGACAGTAAAAAGGTAGCTTATACATTCTATTGGGCAGGTGGCTCAAACACGTCTGAAGGTGACGTAGTATCTTTTGGCTCGCCAGGGGCAGAACGTCAATTGAAAAACGTAGCAGCTGGCCGTATTGCGGACGATTCCACAGATGCTATTAATGGTTCTCAGTTGAACTCCGTTACAAAACGTATGTCTAATGGTTGGTCTGTAGAGGCTGAAAAAGATAAAACTAGCTCTGGTGTATTGAAATTAAATGGAGCGCTAGCTACAAAAGGAACTGAAGTACATTCTGCGAATGGTAAAACAACGACACGAGAAAACCCTGGAACAGCTACAGGCAATGTCGATAAGATTCGCCTTAATGATGAAGTGAAAATTCGTGTAGGCGATAATTTGGTATTACATCAAGAAGATGCATCTAGACCAGTGTATGAAGATCCAGATGATCCAACTCGTCAAACCGGAACCCGTGTGACGTCTAAATTCACCTATTCCTTGAATCCAGAATTAACGGGATTAAAAAGCGCTCAGTTTAAAAATGATGCAGGCGATACGACTGATATCAATGGTGCTGGGGTGACAGTCACTCCAGTAACTGCGGGGAAAAAACCTGTTTCGTTAACGACTGCAGGTTTGAATAATGGTGGTAATGCGATTTCTAATGTGGCAGGTAATTTACCAGAAACTAAAAATAACGATGCTACTACAGGGGCAAGTAATGCCACTACATCCCAAGCAGCCCCAACGTTAGGGAATGCTACTAATCAAGTAAATCCGACGAATGCAGCGACAGTATCTGACGTGTTGAATGCAGGTTGGAATTTACAAGGTAATAACAAAGCTGTAGATTTTGTGAAGCCTTATGATACTGTGAACTTTGTCAATGGAGATGGCACGACAGCTACTGTAGAAAGTACAGATGGTAAAACATCTACTGTGAAATACAGCGTAAACCTTGGCGATGGCTTGAAAAAAGATGATGCGACCAATAAAATCACTGTGAGCGCAGCTGACAAATCCTTAACTGTTGGAACAGATGGAGTTAAGGTTAACCCAGGAGATAAGTCATTAAAAACAACAAATGCTGGTTTAACGGTTAATACAGCGGATAAGTCTTTAGAAGTAACTAATGATGGCTTAAAAGTTAAAACAGATGGTACTACGATTACCACTGACGATACTAATGGATTAAAAGTAAATACTGGTGTAATCGAATCTGTTACAACTGGCACTGATTCTGGTACTGTGAAAGTAAAAGATGGTGACAAAGGTAAAATTGCTACTGTAGATTCTGTGGTAAATGCTGTAAATAGTGCGGCTTGGATTGCTACCTCTGCAAAAACAACAGCAGGTGAATTAGGGGCAGAAGCTAAGGATCAAGCTGTGAAAGCAGGCGACAAAGTTACTTTTGAAGCAGATAAAAACATTAAGATTACACAAGCAGGTAGTAAATTTACTTTTGCTACAAAAGATAATGTATCTTTCGATACTGTACAAGTAGGTGGTAGTGAAGGTCCTAAATTTGCTAAAGCAGCTGATGGTTCTATTAAAGTATCCGATAAAGATGGTACAGAACCTGTAAAAATTACAAATGTAAAAGATGGCGATATCTCTGCAGACTCCAAAGATGCTATTAACGGTAGTCAATTCCATAAGCTAGCCAATAATACTATCCAATTAAAAGGCCAAACAGGTGATAATGCTGCTACAGAAACTAATAAACAAGAGCTAAATAAAGAAAATGGGATTGCTTTTACTGTTAAATCTAGCGATGGTACTTTGTTAGAAGTGAGTGCAGCAGATGATACGATCACATTAAAACCAAAAACAGCGACCCTCACAACAGGAACTGATGGCGTGCCAACAGCGAATACGACTGGTGGTAAATTAGTCACTGCTGATCAATTGGTGAACACCTTAAAATCCATGGGCTGGAAAGCGACAGCAGGTCAGGATGATAAGGGTACAGTGACAGATGCTACTGTAGAATTAATCAAAGCTGGAGAGACTGTAACTTTTAAAGCCGGTAATAATTTGGCTGTGAAACAAGTTGGTAAAAACTTTATCTATTCCTTACAAAAAGATTTGACTGATTTAACAAGTGCTGGATTCAAAAATGCAGCAGGCGATACAACAGCGATTAATGGTGACGGTGTAACAATTACACCTGTTACTAATGGTAAACAACCAGTATCTTTAACAAAAGATGGTTTAAATAATGGTGGTAACCCAATTACTAATGTAGGCGGCAACTTAGATGGTGCTAAAGCAGGTACAAATGCACCAACAACTAGCGCAACAGCACCAACATTGGGAACAGGAACTGACCAAGTAAACAAAAATAATGCAGCCACAGTAGGTGACGTATTAAACGCTGGTTGGAACTTACAAAATAATGATGCAGCGAAAGATTTCGTGAAACCATATGACACTGTGAACTTTGTTGATGGTGAGGGTACAACAGCTGTCGTAGAAACGACAACAGATCAGGTAACCTCTAAAATTAAATACAATGTAAACACTGGTAAAGGTTTAGAAAAAACTGCAGATAATAAAATTACTGTAAAACCAGGAGATAAGTCTTTAGAAGTAACTGATGCTGGTGTTGCAGTAAAAAAAGCAGATCAGTCTTTAGAAGTAACTGATGATGGCTTAAAAGTTAAAACTGATAATAAAACAATCACTACAGGTAAAGATGGTCTTACTGTTAATACAGGTACTGTGAATGCTGTTGAACAAGGCGATAAAAAAGGTACCGTGGAAGTACCAACTGCTGACGCAGGAAAAATTGCTACTGTAGATACAGTTGCTAAGGCTGTGAATAATGCTGCTTTCACATTGAAAGCGAGTGCTAATGGTGGTACAAGAAATGCAGGCAGTGGTGTTACTACCGATGGTGAATCCATTAAAGCAGGCAGTACTATAGAAATGATTGCTGGTAAAAACCTAGATGTAAAACATGATGCTAGCGGTAAAATCACATTTGCTACGGTAGAGAATCCTTCTTTCAACACTATTCAAGTAGGTGGAGATCAAGGACCAAAATTATCTAAAACAGATGATGGTAATATCAAAGTGTCTGACAAAGATGGTACAAACCCAGTCAATATTACGAATGTGAAATCTAATCTGCCTGATACGCAAAATAGCGATGCTCCGAACACAGCGACAAACCCAAGTAATGCTACTAAATCACAAGCAGCTCCAACATTGGGAACATCTGCTAACCAAGTAAATCCAGCAAATGCAGCTACTGTTGGTGATGTGTTAAACGCAGGTTGGAATTTACAAGGTAATGGTTCAGCGGTGGATTTCGTAAAACCGTATGACACAGTGAACTTTGTAAACGGTGTGAATACGACAGCTGTTGTATCCACTGTGGATGGTAAAACAAGCAATGTAACATATAATGTCACAGGCTTACCGATTACCTATACTGATAAAGATGGTAATCCAGTATCTAAAATTGGAGATAACTTCTACAAAGTTAATGATAAAGGTCAACCATTAGATGCTAAAGGTAATCCAAGCACGAAGGTGAATAAAGATGGAAAACCAGTAGATGATGCAGGTAATGTCATCGATCCGATTAATACAACTAATAATCCTGTAAAAACATCCTTAGTGAATCCAGCACCTGAAGCTAATAAAACAGGCACAAAAAGTCCTACTACATTGGATAATGTGACAAGCAAGTTGGAGAATTATAAAGCTGATCCAGTGAATGGTAAAGAACCAGCTAAAAATAGTTTGCGAGATTTAACGAATACAAATGTAACGGATAACACAGTGGCAACAGTCGGAGATATCCGTAATATGGGTTGGATTGTATCTTCCGATAAAACAACAGGTGCTAATGGAACAACAACTGCCACTGAATATTCTGAGGCAGTGAAAAATGCGAATGAAGTACGATTTGTCGGTGAAGGCAGTGCTATTGTATCTGGTAAAACAGATGACAAAGGTGTACGTACAATTACTGTAAAAGTAGATAGTCAAACAGGTCTCAATAAAACAGTGACTCCTGTGAATTACACGAAAGCAGATGGTACTAAAGTATATCCTCGAGAAGTAGATAATGGAGATGGAACTAAGACAGTTAAATTCTTCGAAAATCCAGATGGTACAGGCAAAGAAATTCCAAAAAGTGATGTGGTTACATCTGTCAATGGACCAGAAGGAACAAAAAATCCAACTACATTGAAAAATGTTAAAAATAATATCCCAAATGTAAACGATGGATCTAAAACGATTACGACTCCAGATGGTACAGAAAAAGCAGGCGATGTAGAAAACATCAACAAAGCTCCGTTAACAGCAGCGCAAGCAGCTGAGTTGGCAAATCCTAAGACAAAAGATGGTCAAACAAATCCTAAGTACATTGGCAATAATGCAGCCACAGTTTCTGACGTATTGAATGCAGGTTGGAATTTACAAAACAATGGTGCAGCGAAAGACTTCGTAAAACCATATGATACTGTAAACTTTATCAATGGATTAAATACAACAGCCGTAGTAACAACATCTGATGATGGTACAACAAGCAATGTAACATACAACGTAACAGGATTGCCTGTAACTTACACAACAGAAGATGGTACACCAGTGACTAAAATTGGTGACAAATACTATAAAGTTAACGATCAAGGTCAACCAGTAGATGGTACAGGTGCGCCAGTTACGAAATTCAACAAAGATGGTAAACCACTTGATGCAAATGGACAGGAAGTTCCTGATGTGAATATCACAGATAAACCATTAAAAACATCCTTGGTAAACCCAGCGCCTGAAACTAACAAAACTGGTACGACAAGTCCAACATCCTTGAGCAATGTGAAAAATAACATTCCAACAGTAAATGATGAAGATAAAACAGCTCATAAGGCAGATGGAACTGCAATTGGTGGCAAAAACAATACAGAAGCGCCAATTACAGCAGGAGATGCAGCTAACTTGTTGAAACCTATTGTGAATGGAGCGCCAAATCCTAACTTCGTAGGCAACAACGCAGCTACAGTATCTGACGTATTGAACGCTGGTTGGAATTTACAAAACAATGGCACAGCGAAAGACTTCGTGAAACCATATGACACTGTAAACTTCGTGAACGGTGCAAATACGACAGCAGTAGTGACAACGAATGCTGCAGGTACTGCAAGCGATGTGACTTTCAACGTAACAGGATTACCTGTGACATACACCACAGAAGATGGTGCACCAGTATCTAAGGTAGGAGATAAATACTACAAAGTTAACGATAAAGGTCAACCTATCAGTGATGCAGGTAAACCAGCAGTAGGCAAAAATAATGATGGTAAATTGGTTGATGAAAATAACAATGTAATTGAACCAATTGATACAACAAAACCATTAAAAACTGCGTTAGTTAATCCAACACCAGCAGGAGATAAACCTAATACAACAACAGCTACACAATTAGGCAATGTAACATCTGGCTTGGACAAATATGGTGATACAGTAGATGGAAAAGAAGTTCCAGGTTCTACAAAAGCGAATAATGGCTTAGTAGATTTATCCAAACCAGCAAATGGAGATGCACCAAAAGTAAGCGATAACACAGCTGCTACTGTAGGTGATCTACGTAACATGGGTTGGATTGTATCTTCTAACAAAACAACAGGCGAAAATGGTGCAGTGACTACTGATGAATACTCTGCAACAGTGAAAAACGCTAACGAAGTGAAATTTGTAGGCGAAGGTACAGCTGTCGTATCTGGTAAAACAGATGACCAAGGTGTTCGTACAATCACTGTAAAAGTAGATGACCAAACGTCTACAAACAATGCGGTAACACCTGTGGTGTACACAGATAAAGATGGTAAACAAGTATATCCAACTGGTAAAACAGATAAAGATGGAAACCAAATCTTCAACACAAAACCAGATGGAAAAGGCGAGGATGTAACAGGTCCTGTTAAAACAACAATTAATGGACCAAAAGGAACTACAAGTCCAACATCCTTGAGCAATGTGAAAAACAACATTCCAAATGTAAATGATGGTTCTAAAACAATTACAGATGCAGATGGAAATGAAAAACCAGCAGCGGGCGATGTAGCAAACATCAACAAAGCTCCATTAACAGCGACAGAAGCAGCTGAATTGTCTAATCCTAAGACAAAAGATGGGCAGCCAAATCCTAAGTACATTGGCAACAATGCAGCCACAGTATCTGACGTATTGAACGCAGGTTGGAATTTACAAAACAATGGCACTGCGAAAGACTTCGTGAAACCATATGACACTGTAAACTTCGTGAACGGTTTAAATACAACAGCGGTTGTAACAACATCTGATGATGGTACAACAAGCAATGTGACATACAATGTAACAGGCTTGCCTGTGACATACACAACAGCAGATGGTACACCAGTATCCAAAATTGGAGACAAATACTACAAAGTCAACGATCAAGGTCAACCATTGGATTCCAATGGTAAGCCAGCTACAAAAATCAATGAAAATGGCGTACCAGTAGGTGAAAATGGACAACCAATTCCAGAAGTTAATATTACAGACACTCCATTGACATCTAAATTGGTAAATCCAAATGCTAAAAATACAGATGCTGAACCAAATAAGAAAACTACAGATCCTACACAATTAGGAAATGTAACATCTGGCTTAGATACATATGGAGACAATGTACAAGGCACAACGGATAAAAACCGTGGTTTACTTGACTTATCCAAACCAGAAAATGGACAACCGAAAGTAAGCGACAATACAGCAGCTACTGTAGGTGATTTACGTAATATGGGATGGATTGTATCCTCTGACAAAACAACAGGTGAGTTGACTAAGGATTACTCCGATACAGTGAAAAATGCAAACGAAGTGAAATTCGTTGGCGAAGGTACAGCTATCGTATCTGGTAAAACAGATGACAAAGGTGTTCGTACAATCACGGTAAAAGTAGATGACCAAACGTCTACGAACAATGCGGTAACACCTGTGGTGTACACAGATAAAGATGGTAAACAAGTGTATCCAACTGGTAAAACAGATAAAGATGGTAACCAAATCTTCAATACCAAACCAGATGGAAAAGGCGAGGATGTAACAGGTCCTGTTAAAACAACAATTAATGGACCAAAAGGAACTACAAGTCCAACATCCTTGAGCAATGTGAAAAACAACATTCCAAATGTAAATGATGGTTCTAAAACAATTACAGATGCAGATGGAAATGAAAAACCAGCAGCGGGCGATGTAGCAAACATCAACAAAGCTCCATTAACAGCGACAGAAGCAGCTGAATTGTCTAATCCTAAGACAAAAGATGGACAGCCAAATCCTAAGTACATTGGCAACAATGCAGCCACAGTATCCGACGTATTAAACGCAGGTTGGAATTTACAAAACAATGGCACTGCGAAAGACTTTGTAAAACCATTTGATACGGTGAACTTTGTAAATGGTGTGAACACCACAGCCGTGGTGACTACATCTGAAGATGGAACCACAAGCAATGTGACATACAATGTAACAGGATTACCTGTAACATATACTACAGCAGATGGTACACCAGTATCCAAAATTGGAGACAAATACTACAAAGTTAATGAACAAGGTCAACCATTGGATTCCAATGGTAAGCCAGCTACAAAAATCAATGAAAATGGCGTACCAGTAGGTGAAAATGGACAACCAATTCCAGAAGTTAATATTACAGACACTCCATTGACATCTAAATTGGTAAATCCAAATGCTAAAAATACAGATGCTGAACCAAATAAGAAAACTACAGATCCTACACAATTAGGAAATGTAACATCTGGCTTGCAAAAATATGGTGATACAGTAGATGGAAAAGAAGTTCCAGGTTCCACAAAAGCTAACAATGGTTTAGTTGATTTATCTACACCAACAGATGGGGCAAAACCTAAAGTAAGCGACAATACAGCCGCTACAGTAGGTGATTTACGTAACATGGGTTGGATTGTATCTTCTGACAAAACAACAGGTGAAACAGACAAGGCCTATACAGATACAGTGAAAAATGCTAACGAAGTGAAATTCGTAGGCGAAGGTACAGCCATCGTATCTGGTAAAGCAGATGGCAATGTACGTACCATCACTGTAAAAGTAGATGACCAAACGTCTACAAATAACTCAGTTACACCTGTTAATTACACAAAAGCAGATGGTACTAAGGTATATCCTAAGACGGTGACAGATCCAAAAACAGGTAAAGAAGAAGTGAAATTCTTTGAAAATCCAGATGGATCTGGTGCAGAAATTCCAAAAGGTGATGTGGTTACATCTATCAATGGACCAGAAGGCACAACAAGCCCAACTACATTGAAAAATGTGAAAAACAACATTCCAAATGTAAATGATGGCTCCAAAACAATTACAAATCCTGATGGTACAGAAAAAACAGGCGATGTAGAAAATATCAACAAAGCGCCATTAACAGCAGAAGAAGCAGCAGCATTAGCAAATCCAAAAACAAAAGATGGACAAACAAATCCTAAGTACATTGGTAACAATGCAGCCACAGTATCTGACGTATTAAACGCAGGTTGGAATTTACAAAACAATGGAGCAGCCCGTGACTTTGTGAAACCATTCGATACTGTGAACTTTGTAAACGGTGTGAATACGACAGCCGTGGTGACTACATCTGAAGATGGAACCACAAGCAATGTGACATACAATGTAACAGGATTGCCTGTGACATACACTACAGCAGATGGTACACCAGTATCCAAAATTGGAGACGATTATTATACAGTGAATGATAAAGGTCAACCAATTGATGCAAATGGTAAGCCAAGTACGAAGGTGAATAAAGATGGTAAACCTGTGGATGAAAATGGAAATGTTATCAAACCAATCGATACAACTGCAAACCCATTAACCTCTTCTTTGGTGAATCCAAATGTTAAAAATACAGATACTGAACCAAATAAGAAAACTACAGATCCTACACAATTAGGAAATGTAACATCTGGCTTGCAAAAATATGGTGATACAGTAGATGGAAAAGAAGTTCCAGGTTCCACAAAAGCTAACAATGGTTTAGTTGATTTATCTACACCAACAGATGGGGCAAAACCTAAAGTAAGCGACAATACAGCCGCTACAGTAGGTGATTTACGTAACATGGGTTGGATTGTATCTTCTGACAAAACAACAGGTGAAACAGACAAGGCCTATACAGATACAGTGAAAAATGCTAACGAAGTGAAATTCGTAGGCGAAGGTACAGCCATCGTATCTGGTAAAGCAGATGGCAATGTACGTACCATCACTGTAAAAGTAGATGACCAAACGTCTACAAATAACTCAGTTACACCTGTTAATTACACAAAAGCAGATGGTACTAAGGTATATCCTAAGACGGTGACAGATCCAAAAACAGGTAAAGAAGAAGTGAAATTCTTTGAAAATCCAGATGGATCTGGTGCAGAAATTCCAAAAGGTGATGTGGTTACATCTATCAATGGACCAGAAGGCACAACAAGCCCAACTACATTGAAAAATGTGAAAAACAACATTCCAAATGTAAATGATGGCTCCAAAACAATTACAAATCCTGATGGTACAGAAAAAACAGGCGATGTAGAAAATATCAACAAAGCGCCATTAACAGCAGAAGAAGCAGCAGCATTAGCAAATCCAAAAACAAAAGATGGACAAACAAATCCTAAGTACATTGGTAACAATGCAGCCACAGTATCTGACGTATTAAACGCAGGTTGGAATTTACAAAACAATGGAGCAGCCCGTGACTTTGTGAAACCATATGATACAGTGAACTTTGTCAATGGTCTTGGTACTACCGCAGTGGTAACAACTCGTGAGGGTAATACGGCAAGTGATGTTACATTTAATGTAAAAGCAGCTAATGGTTCTGTAACGGTTGACGAAAATGGCGTAAAAGTAACTACAGGTGAAATGAAACCAGCAGTAGGTACTGATAATAAAGAAACAGGAGCTATTGCTACACCTGCAGATCCAGCTACAGCTAAGCAATTAAAAGAAACCTTAGCAGCTGCTGAAAAAGACTTGTCTGCAGCAAGAGCAGCTTTAAAAGAAGCAGAAAAAGCATTAGCGGCAGATCCAAAAGATCCAGCATTACAACAAGCGGTGGCAGATAAGAAAGCTGATGTAGCTGCTAAACAAACACCAGTAGATACAGCACAGAAAGCGCATGATGAGGCAGGATTGAACAAAGTGGCTACCGTACAAAATGTAGCGGAAGCCATCAACAATGCGGGCTTCAACTTGAAAACATCTGCTGACGGGGGAGAAAAACTTACTGGAACTAAGGATGATGGAGAGTTAATTAAACCAAGCAATACTGTGGAAATGGTAGCAGGCAATAACTTGACTGTGAAACAGGATGCAAATGGTAAAATTACATACGCTACGAAAGACAATGTGACTTTCACCAATGTGGATACAGGCACGTTGAACGTAGGTAGCCCAAATACTTATACAGATGGTAAAGGTAATACGTACACGAAAGTGGGCGACAACTATTACAAACCAGCTGATGTAGTGAATGGTGCTCCAAAACCAGGTGCAACACCAGTGGATGTAACAACAACACCTGTTACACCAGTGAGCCCTGTGACAATGAAAGCAGAAGCGGCAAAACCAGCTACGAATAATGCATCAGATGCACAACCATCTTCCGCATTAAATGTCACATCTAAGGATGGTAAACCAACACAAATTACAGGTGTAGGTTCCACGTTGAATACTAAATCTGTAGATACTACACCACAAGGTACAGCGCCAGGTGCTACTCCTAACACAACACCAACAAACTTAGTTGATTTGGAAGGCACAGCCGATGCTCCTGTGAATAAAAACGCAGCAGCTACGGTAGGTGACCTACAAAATATGGGCTGGGTTGTATCTGCCAAAGATGGCAATGGCTACAAAGATGTGGTGAAAAACGCAAATGTAGTTGACTTCAAAGGTGGTAAGGGTATTGAAATTACTGGTAAAACATTGACTGATGGCACTCGTGAAATTACGGTAGGTATCAAAGAAGGGGAAGTTACGAATAAAGTAACGATAACTAATGCAAATGGTACAAAAACTGATGCAGTTAAAATTGGAGATAACTACTACAAAGTAGACAAAGATGGTAAACCAATAGGATTCGAAAAAGGTCCAGATGGTAAACCAGCAGGTACTCCATTGAAGGTTGATCCTAAGACTGACAAAGTAACGAATGCGGGCGCAGGCTTTGTGACAGGTAATACAGTGGCGAATGCAATCCAAGATTCTGGTTGGAATGTAGGTATTGGTTCTACTGATAAAGATTTCAGTAAAGATGCAAAAGTGTACGACAAGGTAAATCCAAATGACGATGTGAAATTCGCAAATGGAGCTAACACGAATGTATCTATGGTGACTGTGGACGCTCTTAACGAGGATGGTACTAAGAAAGCAACTACATTTGTCAAAGTAGATGTGAATAGAGATCTTAAAATTGATTCTGTCACAACTGGCGGCACAGCAGTTGATAAAAATGGTAACAACCTTGTGAAAGTGGGCGATGATTACTATAAAGAGTCCGACATTGATCCAGTGACAAAACAACCAAAACCTAATGCAAAACCAGTTCCAAAAGCTGATGTGACACCGGCCAAAGATGGTGCGATGATCGTGAAAAATGCTGACGGTAAGGATGTGGTATCTGCAACAGTTGGTAAAGATGGTAGCGGTGCCTTCGCAGTCAAAGGCAAAGATGGTAAAGACGGCATTTCCATGACAGCGAAAGATGGACAAGGTGCCATCGGTGTGAATGGTAAAGATGGTGCTACTACAACCATAAAAGGTGATACCATTACGATCAAAGATAAAGATGGTAACACTAACACAAGCACACCAACATCCAATGAGTTGAAAGATACTAAAGGAAATACCAATACATCTACAGCAGACAAAATTGAGCTAAAAGACAAAGCTGGTAATACCAATACAAGTACTCCGACAACCAATGTATTGAAGGATACAAATGGAAATACAAATACTTCTAATGCTGCAGGAACTACTTACAAAGATAAAGATGACAATACAGCTGTAGTAGGACCTAAGGAAATTGCTTTAACTGATAAATCTGGTGATAATAAGGCATCATTCACCAATAAAGATTTAATTTTTAATGCAACGGATCCGAAGACTGGCGTAGAAAAAACATCGCATGTATCTGGTGATAAGATTGCCTTTAGTACCACTGATGAAATGGAAAAAGTATTCGATAAAGATGGTAAACCAGTTATCGATCCTGCTACTGGAAAACAAAAAGAAGTAGTAAAAATGGAAAAAGTATTCGATAAAGATGGTAAACCAGTTATCGATCCTACTACTGGAAAACAAAAAGAAGTGATTAAAAATCCTGGTAACTCTACGGAATATACGAATGAAGGATTGAAAGTCATTCCAAATAGTACAGTAGCTCGTGATGCAAATGGAAATCTTACATATGTAGATGCAAACAATGAGCCTGTCATGAAAGACAAAGATGGCAACTTTGTGTACATGGGTAAAGATGGTAAACATAAACCAGGCGAGAAATATGCGGGTGCTGTAGGAGCTTTGAAACCTAATGTAGTAGATAATACTCGAGTTATCTCCTTCGGTATGGATAAACCGATCTTGAATTCTGATGGAACTCCGAAAAAGGATGCCAATGGCAATCCTATCATGACAGAAGGTATCTCTGCGGGTATGCAACAAATGCACAATCTTGCACCAGGTACGAAAGATACGGATGCAGTTAACGTATCTCAATTACGAGGAACAACGATCAATATCAACAATCGTATTAATCGTTCTGGCGCACAAGCGGCTGCATTAGCTGGATTACAAACTATTCAATATGATCCATTAGAGCCAACTCAAGTGTCTGCAGGCCTAGGATACTATCAAGGTGCTAGTGCGTTAGCTCTTGGAGTGAACCACTACAAAAATGAATCTACTTTATTCCATCTAGGTGCTTCCTTTAATGGATATGGTAGTGAAGTGATGGCCAATGCTAGTGTGACTTGGAAATTTGGTGCTCGTGCTGATGAAACAGCTGTGAAAGACACATTCCGTCAAGGACCAATCAGTGCTTCTTACACGTTACAAGATAAGGTATCTGCCTTAGAAGCACAAAATCAAATCCAAAAGGACCAATTAAATGAATTGCGTGCTACCAATGCTGCTCAAAAAGCAGAAAATGAAGCACAACGTGAAGAATTGGCTCTTGTAAAAGCACAAGTAGCAGAACTGTATAAACTGTTGAAAGGTTAAACTGAACGATAATGAAGACTATTGTTCATTGTAGACAGTTATACTAGAACAATACAGTGTAATAGAAGAACCTGAATCTCAGTGAGATGAGATTCAGGTTCTTTTTTATTCGCCATAGCTCATGAATGGGAATAGATACTGCTGTTGATGCAGAAATGTTTACTCACACCTTCATGAAAAAAAGATGAAGTAAAAATAAAACTTATCTTTTTCTATGAGTTTTAGTAATGTATGTACAAGTTCGGTATTTACGATTAATTAAACAATAAACATGAATGGAAATAAAATCATGTAATTGTAAACAGATAGTGTAAAACTTGAGGATATTTGAGAATATATCTAAAAAAATAAGTATTT
>OAZX01000294.1_pt1 | contig 28575 bp, 26 predicted proteins | sample 1495341 | NCBI WGS metagenome assembly OAZX01 (sample SAMEA2580119, study PRJEB22360) | human gut metagenome | biome: human gut; feature: human-associated habitat; material: faeces | place: Denmark | collected 2008/2010 | reverse complement strand
TTGACAAATACCCCCCCCCCTGCCCCGGGCGGCCGGCGGAGCAGCCGTTGTCCCGCTCGCCGATGCGTCTCTGGGCTCAGTTCCAGCGCGCCGCGAAGCAGCGCTTTTTGGCCGTTCTTCACTCGCCGAACCGCAAGAAGCCATTGCGACAAAAGTACCTGCGGACCATCCCAATGCGCTTTGGGGAGCTCCGCCAACCGGCACTGGATTTGAGCGTGCTGATTCTGAGCGTCCGGCGTCGGCTGCTTCCGGCAAACCGGTGCTGCAGCGTTTTCCCCCTGCTTATGGAGAGCGTCCAAAAGCCCCTTCGCCGGTTGCCGTAGCGGCAGCCATGAAGTTTTATGACCCCAATTCGTCTTCAGAGGAAGCACCCGAACCGAAATCTTTGGAGCCCCGGAAACTGCCGCAAATGGAGCAGGAGGAGCATCCAGCGCTTTTTACGCCGCTTCAGGCACAGTCTGACGGCAGGGGATTCCTTGGGCGTGCATTGGCGCAGGTAGCCGGTGTTTATATCTTGGCCGAAAACGCTTCTGGTCTTGTCATCGTGGACATGCATGCGGCTGCCGAACGCGTGCTTTATGAACGAATGAAGCGGGCCATGGCGGAGTCAAAGCTTGCGGTACAGGAGCTGCTGATGCCGCTGGTTGTGCGGGTGACGCCGGCACAGTACGCGGCATTTGAGGAATTTGAAAAGGGAGAAGTTTTTGCGGCCCTGGGCCTTATCTGCACGGGCGCAGATGAAGGCGCTGTGGCGCTTCGCGGCGTGCCGGCCATGATCGCTGAGGCACCGTTGGGCGAACTGGAAGCACTCCTTCGAGAGGTACTCGACGATCTCGCAGAATTTGGTGCTTCAGAAGCGATGGATGTGCTGAAAAACCGCATTCTCTCCACCATGGCTTGTCACAATGCTTTCCGGGCCAACCGCAAACTTTCGCTGCCGGAAATGGATGCGCTTTTGCGCGACATGGAAAAAACGGAGCGCGCAGATCAATGCAATCACGGCAGGCCGACATGGACAACGCTTTCCATGACGGATCTCGATCGACTGTTTATGCGGGGCCGCTGATGACTGATCAGCCAATGAACATGGGTCAAGCAGCTGCGCCCCAGGCACTCTTGCTTTTGGGGCCGACGGCTTCGGGGAAGTCCGCGCTCGCACTTCAACTTGCCCGTTTGCTCCCGGTGGAAATCATTTCAATCGATTCTGCGCTGGTTTATCGGGGCATGGATATTGGGAGTGCAAAGCCGACATCCGCAGAGCTTCAAGCCGCGCCGCACCATTTGATCGATATTCGCGCAATCAACGAACCTTACAGCGCCGCAGATTTTGTGGCGGATGCTTCCCGGCTTGTTCGTGAAATTCGTGCTCGCGGCCGATTGCCGCTGATTGTGGGCGGCACAATGCTCTACGCCAAGGCCATTCGTGAGGGTATTGACGAAATGCCGTCTACCTCTCCAGAGGTTCGCAGCGCCGTCGCTGCAGAAGGTGCTGCCAAGGGGTGGCCTGCGATGCACGCGGAGCTCGCCAAGATTGATCCGGCCGCTGCAGAACGATTGGCTCCAAATGATAAACAGCGGATCGGCCGCGCTTTGGAAGTCTTTCGCATGACGGGGAAGCCCCTTTCACACTTTCATCGCAAAGCGCCGCATCCCGCATTCCCGATGCTTACTGCGGCATTGGTGCCTGAAGATCGGGCTGCGCTGCATGAGCGCATTGAAGAGCGGTTTGACGCAATGCTCGCCGCAGGACTGCTCGATGAAGTCAGGCAGCTGATGGCGGAGCCGGGGTTTGATGCCAATTCCCCTGCCATGCGGGCTGTGGGGTACCGACAGGCTGTTGAGTTTTTGGAAGGCCGCACGAACTATGCGGCATTTCGTTTGGCCGGCATCGCCGCTACGCGTCAGCTGGCTAAGCGCCAGCTGACTTGGCTGCGTTCAATGCCCGACGTCATCAAAATTGAACCCTTTGCACCGGACGCTTTTGAGACGCTCCTAAAGCTCGCGCAACCGCTGGTGCCGGCAGGCTGACCGCTCATCAAACAAAAAGCGCTCCGACTGTAAAGGTCGGAGCGCTTTTGAAACGCATGCCGGTCAGAGGTGCGGCCGATCAGAGCACGACGCAGGGGGCTTCGCCCGCCGGAAGCGTCGAGATTTCACCGATGCGGAATACCTTTTCACCTTCGGCTTTGAAGGCTTCCATAGCGCGGTCAGCGTCTTCAGCGGAAACGATGACGACGAGACCGATGCCGTTATTGAAGACGCGGTACATCTCGTGACTGTCAATCTGACCTTTTTCTTCAAGCCACTCGAAGATCGCCGGGCGGGTCCAAGAGCTGCCGTCAATGCGGCACTGAACGCCTTCAGGAAGCACACGGGGCACGTTTTCAATCAGGCCGCCGCCGGTGATGTGGGCCATGCCCTTAATTTGCACCTTCTTCATGACAGAGAGCACTTGCTTGACGTAGATGCGGGTGGGTTCCATCGCACGGTCGGCAAGGGTCGCACCGTCAAAGGGCATCGACCAGTCGGCTCCAGCAACTTCCACGACCTTGCGCAGCAGCGAGAAGCCGTTGCTGTGCGGGCCGCTTGAAGCAAGACCGAGCACAACGTCGCCCGGTTTAATCGTCGTGCCGTCGATGATTTCGTCCTTTTCAACAACGCCCACTGCAAAGCCGGCGAGATCGTATTCGCCTTCGGGATACATGCCCGGCATTTCGGCAGTTTCGCCGCCGATCAGTGCGCATCCCGCGAGTTCGCAGCCCTTGGCTACACCTTTGACGACTCGTTCGGCGACATCCACGTCGAGCTTGCCGCAGGCATAGTAGTCGAGGAAGAAGAGGCTCTTGGCACCCTGCACGAGAATGTCATTTACGCTCATTGCTACGAGGTCCTGACCGACAGTGTCGTGACGGCCAAGTTGAAAGGCGAGCATGAGCTTCGTGCCGACGCCGTCGGTGCCGGTGACGAGAACCGGGTTGCGGTAGTCACGGCTTACTTCGAAAAGGGCGCCGAAGCCGCCGATCGATCCGAGCACGCCGGGGATCAGCGTGCGTTTGGCAGCGGGCTTGATGCGTTCAACGAGTTCATCGCCAGCGTCGATTGAAACGCCGGCAGCCGCGTAGGAGAGTTGGCTCATGAGGGCTCATCCAAAAGGAAAAACGCTCGTGCGCAAAGCAGGTCGGCCGGGAGGCCGAAAAGCACTGCAGGCTCCGGGGAAACGAAGGGCGCAGGAGCAGGTGAAAAACGTTGGGCGTGAGTATAAGACAAGCGCCTTCTTGAATACCTATCAGAAGCCTTATGAAGTTGCGCTGACGCACAAAGATATGGATGCATTGAAACCGGCGAACGGCTCGAGAATGCTGACGAAAAACATTAAACTTCCATCCGCCCCGAATTTCCCTCCACCCCTTTACTCATCAGCTGACGCGTTTTCTTCACTCGTGCAACCGATCGCTCAAAATCCCGATCAATACCTTCTCGATCTGCCGGAACTGCAGGGACGGGATCGGCCGACCTTCGAAAACTTCGTGGTCGGCAGCAACAGCGAAGCTGCCGCTGCGCTCGCACGCATGGCGGCTGATGAGGGACCGAAGTTCCTGTATCTGTACGGCCCTCGCGGCGCAGGACTTTCGCATCTCCTGGAGGCCTATCTGCCGGGAACGGCCGCGGCGCTCTATCCCGTGCCGATTTACCAGCCGGGCGTAAAACGTTATGCAGTGGACGACATTGACGCCTTAGACGAAGGCTATGCGCGGCAGCTGCTGCAGCTGCAAAACGCTGTCTATGTTGATCCTGACGCACGTCTGGTTTGTGCCGGCAGGTTGCCCCCGAAGGAGCTTAAGCTTCCTGCCGGCGTCATCAACCGCCTTTTGGGCGGTCTCTGCTATGCGGTAGAGCCGCTCAATGAGGAAGATCGCATTCGGGAGCTGGCTCGACAAGCGGCGCTTCGCGGCATACTGCTCACGCCCGACATCGGGCAGTGGATTTCTGCGCATCTGCCGCGCGATATGCGTTCACTCACCCGGGTAATGGATGTTGCCAATCAGATTGCACTGCATGCACAGCGCAAGGTGACGCTGCAGGTGATCCGGGAAGCTGCCCGTGCGGCCGGTATGGCTGAGGATGAAAGCATTGCGCAGCAGGGTGAAGCGCCGACTGCGCTCCTCGGTACAGGTCATTGATGACGTAATGAAGCTCGCTGTTTTTGATTTGGACCATACGCTTTTGCCGATTGATTCCGGCGATGCCTGGTCGCATTGGCTGGTGCGGAAAGCCGGTCTGGATGAAGAGAAGATCGGTGCTCAGATTGAGGCTTATGCGCAAGCGTATCGAACGGGTCATTTTGTTCCGCTGAGCTTCATTCGCTTTCAGTTTGGACTGCTCGCCGCACAAAAGCGCCAAGATTTGGAAGCCTGGCGGGCATCCTTTATTGACAAAGTGATTCGTCCCGCGGTGCGTCCGGAAGCGTTGCAACTTGTTGCTCAGCGGCGACTGGCAGGATACGAGGTGGTGCTCGCTACCGGAACACATCGTTTCGTTACGGCGCCTATTGCAGCGCTCTTTGGCATTCAGCATCTTATTGCCGCAACACCGGAGATTGGCTCTGACGGTGAATTCACGGGGGAACTCGTGGGGCTCGACAGCTATGGCGAAGGCAAACTTGCGCTGATCAAAAACTGGATGGCGAACCATGCGCCGAGCGGCGGTTTTGAGGCATTTGAAGGATGGAGTGATTCCATCAACGACAAGCCTCTTTTAGAATTCGCCGCGGGCTTTCAGCCGCACGGCCGGGCCGTTGCCGCAAATCCTGATCCGCAGCTCGCGCGTTTGGCGCTGGAGCGCGGATGGGAGGTGGCTTCGGTGTTTCGAAAATAAGAAAAAAGGAATCCCCATGTTTGATTCAATCGTTAGCCGCGTCCGCTCTTTTTTAGGTACCTCGGCCAACGTGGAGCCGCAGCGCGAACCGCGCATCATCCCTAAGGAAGTTCATGGGATTGATCCGGAACTCGTTGCCTGGCAGGCCAAACGCTGCTGTGAAGCGCTGCAGCGGCGCGGTTACCGCGCCTACATTGTGGGCGGAGCAGTGCGTGACTTGCTTCTCGGCGTGGCGCCGAAAGACTTTGATGTGGCCACCGATGCCACCCCGGAAGAAGTTAAACGTGCGCAAAAGCGCGCCATTATCATCGGCCGGCGCTTTCGTCTCGTGCATGTGATTTTCGGGCAGGAAATCATTGAGTGCTCGACCTTTCGAGCGCTCGAAGGCGCCGGGGTGCGCAAAGACAGCAGCGGCAGAGTTATTTCCGACAACGTCTTCGGCGAAATGTGGGAGGATGCGGCTCGCCGCGACTTCACGATTAATGCGCTTTACTATGATCCCGCCACCGAAGAGATCTATGACTACCACCATGGTTTTGAGGATCTCGGCAAGAAGCGGCTCCGTATGATCGGCAATCCCGAAGAACGCTACCGCGAAGATCCCGTTCGTATGATTCGCGCCGTGCGTATTTCGGCAAAACTGGGCTTTGCCATTGAACCGGCTACTGAACGTCCCATTGCTCGGATGGCAAAGCTTCTTTCAAATGTGCCTTCAGCGAGACTGGTCGATGAGGCGCTTAAGCTTCTGACCTGCGGACATGCTGTTGAATGCGTGTCGCGCTTGCGTAAGGAAGGGCTCGCCGAAGCCGTGCTGCCGACGCTCAACCGACTTTTAGCGACGCCGGACGGAGAGGCTTTCCTGATGCTCGCGCTTCGTCGTACCGACGAGCGCCTGGCCATTGGAAAGCGGATTTCACCTTTTTTCCTTTTCGCGACGCTGCTCTGGCCTCAGGTACGACTGCGCTGGCAGCATAACGAAGAGGTGCGGGGACTGCCTCGGCTGGCTGCACTCCACGACGCAGCCGTCGAAGTGCTCGAAACGGAATCTCATTCGCTCGCGATTCAGCGTCGTTTTCAGAGCGACATGCATGACCTGTGGGTTCTGCAGGCGCGTCTTGAAAGGCGCACAGGCAAGTCTCCCTATTCCGTTATCAATCATCCGCGCTACCGCGCGGGCTACGATTTTCTGCTTTTGCGCGCGCAGATGGGAGAGGTGCCTGAGGCGCTTCCGGCGTGGTGGGATCATTTTGTGCAGGCCGACAGCGACGAACGCGCTGAAATGGTAAAGGCCGCTCAGATTGAAGCTCGTCAGACCGGAGAGGATGCTCGCCGCGGCCGCCGTGCCGCGCTGCAGGCCGGCAGTGATGCCCCGGCAGGTGAGGAGCGAGAACGCCGTCGACCGCGTCGTCGTCCTCGTCGTTCGCGAAGCCGTCGTCCTGTGGACCATGTCGGCAGCGGGAGTTCTGAATAATGCCTCGTGCCTGGATCAGTCTTGGCGCGAATCTCGGTCGCCCCCAAGCAACACTGACCGCTGCGGCCAAAGCACTTGAGCAGAGCGAAGGCATTGCTCATCTGAGGCTCTCGAGCTTTTACAGCACTTCCCCGGTGGATTCCTCCGGACCGGACTACGTGAATGCCGCGGCAGCAGTGGACACGAATTGTTCGCCCGAGGCACTTCTGAAGCTTTTGCAGCGCATTGAATATGCTCATGGCCGCGTTCGGCCTGCGGGCGTACGCAATGCACCGCGAACGCTCGATTTGGATCTGCTCGCCTATGAGGGTGAGGTACGATCGACTGACGGGCTCACGCTTCCGCATCCCCGGATGAATGAGCGGCTCTTTGTGCTGGTGCCGCTCGCTGAAATTGAACCAAACTGGCGGAGTCCTGCCGGCCTTCCCATTGCAGAACTTATTGAGCAGGTCATCCGTAAAGATTCCACTCAACACATCCGCAAAATTTCCTAACTTGTGGCATACTTTCTTTCCTCCCCGGGTGGCGGAATGGTAGACGCAGCGGATTCAAAATCCGCCGGGTAAAACCGTGCGAGTTCGAGTCTCGCCCTGGGGACCAAATGATGATCCCGAGCTGTTTTTGACGGCTCGGGATTTTTTACATTTCAAGGATTTAGATGAGAACTTCGTTTACGGGAGTTCGTATGAGTTCGCCTGCTTGCGCTCTTGGTGAGTACGCTCATGAGTCCTTTTTTGTTGATGTGTGCTTATTTCGTTTCGCGAGGTACTAAAAAAACCGGAAAGAACACAGGGCCTGAGGCCCTTTGCAACCGCTGGCGCATGGCTAAGACCGACGCCCGAAGGCGGTGCAGTCAAGAGCTAAATGCCGGGAGGAATGAATTGTTGTACATATACAACATGATTCCATATAGCCCTTTTATTTGAAGATTACCGCTCTTTGACTGACGCACAGTAAAAATCGTCGATTTTTAGTTATTGGCGGAATACGAGAAATCTCGATTTGCCGAAATAAAGTGTGTTTTCACCTATGATTGGCGGACTGTTGACGTGTCAACAGGCAAAAAATCAAACCAAAGGGACTTTCTCATGCAAATTCGCGTAATTTTTGCGGCCGTTGCTGCTGTGGCCATTCTTGCTGGCTGCGCCGCCGGGAATGATCGACTTCGCAATTTGAACTCTCAGCAGATTGCTGAGCAAATTGTGGATACCCAGACGAATCGTCAGGATGTCGTGGCACTGCTTGGTGAACCGAATACCACGCAGCAGGAAGCCGACGGCACCAAAGTGCTTGAATACACTTGGGTTCGTTCGCGTCCTTCGGCCAAGAACTTCATTCCGCTTAATCCGATTGATGAATTCCCGACGACCAAGAAAAGCCTGCGCGTTTGGATCGATGACAACGATCGCGTTGTGAAGCATGAATATTCAGGCGTCTTTTATGTTTATCGCAAGCCGCTGATCGGTTCGAATTCCACGCACAGCATGCGCCCGCTCACACAGGAAGAGCTTGACGGTCTTGCGGATCCGACGGAAGAAGCTGCCGCTGACAAGGAATAACTCATGCAGCGACGTACATTCATGACGGCTGCTTTGGCGACGGCAGTACTTTCGCTCGCCGGCTGTGCAGCGCAGACACGGGCGGACACGGATATGCCCGCCGAAGCTTTCACGCCCGAGGGTGCCAGACGGTATTTGGCAAAGTGCCGAACCGCTCGAGAAGCCATTCAGGTTTATGGCGATCCCGAACGCACGATGAAGAGCAATGCTCGCCCGTCGCAAAAGGGGTTTGTCTGGGAGTGGGTTGGCGTTCGTCCGAGTTTTCTCGCGGACAAAGATAAACGGAGCTCCTGTACGCCGACGGTAAAGCGGGAACTTCATGTCTGGTGCGGCTCTGGCGGTGAGATCGTTGATATTGAAGTCGTCGGCTTCTTCTACACGCAGGTGAAGCTGCCGGCGTTATCGCCGATTTTTGCCGAGCTTCGTGCCTTGAATGCCGATGAGCTGCAGTCGCTCAAAGTACCCGTTGCTTCGGGTGAGGTACTCGAGGAATACAACGCTTACTACGCTGGCCAATAGTTCGTTCGATTGCCGTATAAAAGGCGAAAGCCCGAAGGTATGCACATTCCTTCGGGCTTTCGTTTATTCGGCGATGCTTTATGCGTGCTGCGCAATCGAATTAAGGAATGCCGCGATCTCGCGCATTTCATCCGCACAGACTTCATGATCCATGGGATAAGTGCGCGTTATGAGCGTGGAGTCGATTTGCGCAATGACTTCAGCACTGCGTTCAGCCATGACGGCCGGCACCACGGAGTCGAAGTCGCCGTGCGCAATGAAGATCGGCGTGCGGCGAGCTGCCGGGGCAGCTTCGGAGAAGAGCCGGCCGGCAAGCGGCAGGTAACCCGAGAGCGCACAAATGCCGCCGATGGGTCTGGTCAGCCGCAGTCCCGTAAAGAGTGAGATCGCTGCGCCTTGGGAGAAGCCGCCGAGCACAATAGTATGGCGAGGCACACCTTCCGCTTCCAGTTCGTCAATCAATTGGGCAACACGAGCGGAGGACGCTCGAATGCCGAACTCATCCTCGGCATCGTCAATGTTTCGGCCGGGAATATCGTACCAGGCACGCAGCGGCGGATAGTCAGGACTGCGAGAGAGCGTGCGCATCGGCGCATTGGGGAGTACAAAGCGGCAGGCAGGACCGCCGACATGCTCGATTTCGTCGGCAAAAGGCGCAAAGTCACTGTTGTCAACCCCCATGCCGTGAAGCCAGACGCAGGTGAGGCGCGGACGAGCCCCCGAGCGCGGCATTACAGTCAGAATGTCTTTCGGCGCAAAAGCAGGCGCTTTGGGCAGCGGCTGGGGCGCGGCAGCGGCTGCCGGTTTGTGTTCAGCCTTTGGCTCCGCTTCAGGTGCAGCCGCAGCGGCCTCTTTGACGGAGTCAGCTGACTGAGAGACCGTACGACGGGCGCTCTTCGGCCGGAAGGCTTTTACGACGTCTTCATTGGTTTCAATGTAAGGACCGCCGATCAGATCAATGCAATAGGGAACGGCAGCAAAGATGCCGTTGACGAGACTTTTTCCGGATTCGTCCTTCAGACCTTCGAGCGTTTCAGCAATCGCTTTGGGCTGGCCGGGAAGGTTGAGAATCAGTGCTGCATGATCGGGTGTTTCGCGAAGAACGCCGACTTGGCGCGAAAGAATTGCCGTCGGAACAAAGTGACCGGAAATGGCGCGCATTTGTTCGCCAAAGCCAGGCATTTCGCGGGTAGCAACCGCGAGGGTCGCTTCGGGCGTGACGTCGCGTCGAGCCGGTCCCGTGCCGCCCGTCGTCAGGATGAGGTCGCAACCGACGATGTCGACGAGTTCGCGCAGCGTCTTTTCGATGTCAAAACGCTCATCGGCAATGAGACGCTTATGGATCTTGACAGGCGTTTTGACGGCTTTGCGGCACCATGCCTCGAGAGCCGGGATGCCCTTGTCTTCATAAATGCCCTGACTCGCTCGGTCCGAGACCGAAACGAGGCCAAGGATGAGTTCGTTGTCAGCACTGCGCGGTGGCTTCATCAAAGACCTCACAAAAATAAAATTTGGAAATCAGTTTTCTTCGACTTCAATTTCTTCGGCCATCATCAGGTCGAGCGGTTCATCGAAATAGGCATAGAGCAGACGATAAAGTTCGCGAGCACTCTTTGGGGGCTTAGCCTGCTCGCGTTCACGGCGGGCGCTGCGCACGAGTTCGCGCAGCCGCCGAATATCGATGTCGGTATGTTCGTCAATAAAGTTTTTGACGGCTTCGTCGTCAGCGAGGAAGCGGTCTCGGAGCGCTTCACAGCGATGCTGGAGTGCTACTGCTGCGCGGGATTCGCCGGTTGCTCGCGCAATGGCTTCACGTACGGCGGCCGGATCCATGTCGCGCATTTTCTTGCCGATCAGCTGAAGCTGACGACGCTGAGCACCGAAATTACGCATACGGCGGTATTCGATGATTTCGTCGTAGACAGCTTCCGGAAGTCCAATCTTCTTGAGCGTTTCGTCGCCCATGCCGGTCATGACGCGGCCAAGCTCCTGGAGCTCGTTCTGCACACGCTTCAAGTGCGATTTTGATGGGCCGCGGAACTCTTCTTCTTCGTCGTCTTCAATCTGGTTGGGGCGCATAAGGACCTCGTCTTCAAGAGAACTCACAATGATAACGACATGGGACGCTGCGAACTCCGTTAGAATGCCGGCTCTTTTGTTTTTTTATCCGCTTTGTGGCCAGTAAAGCCATGCAAGAACAACATCTTTCAGATTTCGATTTCGAGCTTCCGCCGGAACTCATTGCCCAGTATCCGCTGGCAGATCGCGCCGCTTCGCGGCTGCTTCATATTACCGAAGAGGTCATTGAAGACTGTACTTTTCGGGATATCGAAAAATTCCTTCGCCCCGGCGATCTCCTCGTTGCCAACAATACCCGCGTGATTAAGGCGCGGCTTCTCGGCGCCAAGGCTACGGGAGGAGCTGTCGAGGCGCTCATTGAGCGCGTGACAGGTGAATTCACCGCCATCGCTATGGTTCGCGCAAGCAAGAGCCCGAAGCCGGGCTCGAAACTCTTCTTTGCCGCCCCCGGCACTGACCTCAAAGCTGAAGTCGAGGTTACGGGTCGGGCCGGTGAATTTTTTGAGCTGAAGTTTGCCGAACCTGTTCTGCAGGTGCTTGAAGCTTTCGGCCGTGTGCCGCTGCCTCCCTATATCGAACATGCGCCGGAAAAAGCCGATGAAAGCCGCTACCAGACGGTCTATGCACGTCATCCCGGTGCCGTGGCGGCGCCTACGGCAGGGCTTCACTTTACCGATGATCTCCTGAATCGTCTGAAGGTCAAGGGCGTGGATATTGAATACGTGACGCTCCATGTGGGAGCGGGCACTTTTCAGCCTGTGCGTGTGGAAAACTTGTCCGAGCACCACATGCATTCGGAGTGGTTCAGCATGCCCGAAGATGTGGCTGCCCGCATCAATGAGGCGAAGGCTCAGGGCCGCCGCGTCATTGCGGTGGGGACGACGTCACTGCGCACGCTCGAGAGCGCTGCGGATCGCATTGGCCATGTAGAGGCTGGCGCGCGCGATACCCGTTTGTTCATCATGCCGGGCTACAAGTTCCGCATCGTCGATGCGCTCGTGACAAACTTCCATCTGCCCAAATCCACTCTTGTCATGCTCGTGTCGGCATTGGTCGGCCGCGAGCGGATTCTCGAGGCGTATGCCCATGCCGTGCGTGAGCATTATCGGTTCTTCAGCTACGGCGACGCCTGCTTCATTGAAAAGGCCCGCGGGGCCTGACCGCACTCCTGGAGATAAAAGCAATGGCATTCAGCTTTACGGTCAAGACGCGGTGCGGCAAAGCCCGCCGCGGTACGCTTGAACTCAACCACGGTATCGTTGAGACACCGATCTTCATGCCGGTCGGCACTTACGGCGCTGTCAAATCTATGGCGCCCTATGAGCTCAAGGAGGTCGGTGCGCAGATCATTCTCGGCAACACTTTCCATCTGTGGCTTCGCCCCGGACTCGAAGTGATCGGCGCTCACGGCGGCCTTCACGGTTTCGGCCGATGGGATAAACCCATCCTCACGGATTCGGGCGGATTCCAGGTTTTCAGTCTCGGCGAACTGCGTAAGATCACCGAGGAAGGCGTTCGCTTTGCTAATCCCATCAACGGCAGCAAACTTTTCCTGACGCCTGAGATCTCGATGCAGATTCAGCACACGCTCAACAGCGACGTGACGATGGTGCTGGACGAATGTACGCCCTATAAGATCGGTGACCGTCCGGCGACAGAAGCCGAGGCGGCCGCCTCCATGCGGATGAGTCTGCGCTGGGCCAAGCGTTCGAAGGATGAATTCGACCGCTTGGAAAATCCCAATACGCTTTTTGGCATTGTGCAGGGCGGGATGTTTAACCACCTGCGTGAAGAGTCGCTCGAAGGCCTGAAGGACATCGGCTTCCACGGCTATGCGTTGGGCGGCCTTTCAGTGGGTGAACCCAAGGAAGAGATGCTGCGCATACTCGACGAAGTCGCCTACAAGCTTCCCGAAGACCATCCGCGCTATCTGATGGGGGTGGGGACGCCAGAGGATTTGGTCGACGGCGTCTCTAGCGGCATCGATATGTTTGATTGTGTCATGCCGACCCGCAACGCGAGAAACGGCTGGCTCTTCACGCGCTTTGGCGACCTGAAGTTAAAGAACAGCCGATATCGCAATGACTTGCGGCCGCTTGACCCGTCGTGCACGTGCTACACCTGCCGCAACTTCAGCCGCGCATATCTCCATCACCTGCACAAGGTGGGGGAAATCCTCGGTGCGCGGCTCAACACGATTCACAACCTTCACTACTATTTAACACTTATGGGTGAAATTCGCGCCGCCATTGAAAACGGCACGTTTGAAGCCTGGAAAGTGCAATTTCGTACGGATCGTGCGCGCGGTATTGAATAAGACAATAAGACGTTCTCGATGTCTTAAGGTCATGCCGCTCAACGCTTCCTTATAATCACAACCTTCCAAAGTGGGTCTTGAATTCCCGAACGTTTTCTTGATCCGTTCTTATTTGATTGGAGTCTTCATGTTGTTCCCTATCAGCGATGCCCTGGCAGCGGGCGAAGCCGCTTCCGCCGGCGGGATGGAAAGCTTCCTCGTTCAGGTTGTCCCGCTCATCGTCATTTTCGTGGTGTTCTGGTTCTTCCTGATCCGTCCGCAGCAGAAGCGTCAAAAGGAGCACGCCAAGATGTGCGACGCGCTCGCCAAGGGTGATGAAGTGATGACCATGGGCGGCATCTCCGGCCGCATTGAGAGCGTTGACGAACAGTCGATGGCTCTGCAGGTCGCTTCCGTGGACGGCAAGCCCGTCGTTATCCGTATGCAGCGCTCTGCGGTGCAGATGGTTCTGCCGAAGGGCTCGGTTAAGTTCTAATTGAACGCCGTATTTCCGGTCCGGTTCACCGGTCGGAATCGGCTCTCTTGGAGGCCCGGCGCCGCTTTTTCAGCGGCATCGGGCCTGCGCTTGCTGAGGGGCCGCCTTGACGCAGCCCCTCTCATCCGCAAGTGCGGAGACCACCCTTCAAAACTGGCAATTGGAGACAGCGAACGATGAATCGCTATCCTCTCTGGAAATACATTCTGATCGGCATCGTGCTCATTATTGGGCTCGTCTATACGCTGCCGAACTTTTACGGTGAGTCGCCTGCGGTGCAGGTTACCTCCGGCAAAGCAACGGTGAAGGTCACCGAGCAGACGCTCTCGCAGGTAGAGACTGCGCTCGCGAACGCGAACCTCAAGCCCAACGGCCTCTTCTTTGAACAAGGCGCACAGCAAAATACCATCCGCGTGCGTTTTGATCCGACTCAGACTGAAGAGCAGCTTCGTGCGCGCGAAGTGATTGAGAAGGCGCTCAATTCCGATCCGAAGGATCCGAGCCATATCGTGGCTTTGAATTTGGTGCCGAATACGCCTCAATGGCTTCTTTCGATCAATGCCCTGCCGATGTATCTGGGTCTTGACCTGCGCGGCGGTGTGCACTTCCTTTTGCAGGTTGACATGCGTGCGGCGCTCACCAAGCGTGCAGACGCCATTGCTGCCGATCTGCGTACGCAGCTTCGCGACAAGCGCATCCGTCACACCGGCATCAGCCGTATTGGCAACGATGTTGAAGTCAGTTTTGCGACGACCGAAGAACGTGATCGCGCAAACGACCTCTTGCGCAACACGCAGCCTGATTTGCTGCTCACGCTGCCCGAAGCCTCCAAGGCTCCTTATGTGATCCACGCGGAGCTTTCGCAGAAGGCTATTCAGAACGTACAGAATTACGCGCTGAAGCAGAATATCTCGACGCTTCACAATCGAATCAATGAACTCGGCGTGGCCGAACCGGTCATTGCGCAGCAGGGTGCTGACCGCATCGTGGTGCAGCTCCCGGGTGTGCAGGATACGGCTAAAGCCAAGGACATTCTCGGCCGTACGGCGACGCTTGAAGTGCGCCTTGTTGACGATTCTCCCGAAGCCTTGGCTCAGCTCGCGCAGGGCACGGTGCCTTTTGGCGACGAACGCTTCACTGACCGTGACGGACGTCCGATTCTGGTCAAGCGCCGCGTGATCCTTACGGGTGAAAATCTCAACGATGCGCAGCCGGGCTTTGACAGCCAGACGCAGGAACCGACCGTCAACCTTGAGCTTGACAACCGCGGTGCCCGTATCTTCCAGGAAGTCACCCGCGAAAACGTCGGTCGCCGCATGGCCATCCTGCTCTTTGAAAAGGGCAAAGGCGAGGTCGTGACGGCTCCGGTTATTCGTCAGGAAATTGGCGGCGGTCGCGTGCAGATTTCCGGTCAGATGACGACCATGGAAGCGACTGATACAGCGCTGGTGCTTCGTGCGGGTTCGCTTGCTGCACCGATGGAAATCGTTGAGGAACGCCTGATCGGCCCGAGCCTTGGTGAAGCCAACATTGAGGCGGGCTTCCGCTCAACGCTTTACGGCTTCATTGTGATTGCTGTTTTCATGGCGCTTTACTATCAGGCCTTCGGTGTGGTGAGTGCCATATCGCTGATCTGCAACGTCATGATGCTGATTGCGATTCTTTCGATGCTGCAGGCAACGCTCACGCTGCCGGGTATTGCGGCTATCGCGCTTACGCTCGGTATGGCCGTTGACTCGAATGTGCTGATTAACGAACGTGTTCGTGAAGAACTGCGCATCGGACGACAGCCTCAGACCGCTATCAGTGAGGGCTATGAACGCGCTTTTGCCACGATTCTGGACTCGAACTTAACGAGCTTGATCGCCGGTTTGGCGCTCTTGATCTTTGGTTCCGGCCCGGTTCGCGGCTTTGCTGTGGTGCACTGCTTGGGCATTGGGACTTCGATTTTCACTTCCGTCATCGTTTCCCGCGCCTTGATCAACTTGATCTACGGCCGCCAGAAGAAGCTTACGAGCGTCCATATCGGCCAAATCTGGCGTCCGGACCCCGCGAAGGTTCAGGCGAAGTAAGCGAGGAGAGACAAGAAAATGGAATTCTTCCGCATTCATCGAACCATTCCGTTCATGCACTATCGCCATGTGCTGAACGCGATTTCGTTCGTCAGCTTCATCGTCGCTGTGTATTGGATTTTCACGCACGGTTTGGCGCTTTCAATCGAGTTCACTGGCGGCACTCAGCTTGAGGTTAAGTATCCGTCAGCGGCCAACACTGAACAGATCCGCGAGGATCTCGGGCAGGTTTCCAAGGAAGTGCTCGTGCAGACTTTCGGCACGGCCAGCGACGTGGTGATTCGCGTCCCGACCAAGGAAGGACAGACGTCCGGTCAGGTTGCCGCTGAAGTGATGAAGGTGCTGCAGGCGAAAACCCCTGATGTGCAGTTAAAGAGTACGGAGTTTGTCGGCCCTCAGGTGGGCGATGAGCTCGCCCGTGACGGCGGTACGGCGCTTGCCTTGGTGGTGGTAGGCATCATGATCTACTTGGCCTTCCGCTTTGAGTGGAAGTTCTCGGTAGCAGCCATCATCGCCAACCTTCACGATATTGTGATCGTGGTGGGCATCTTCTCCGTCATGCACTGGGAGTTCACGCTGCCGGTATTGGCGGCGGTGCTTGCCGTCTTGGGTTACTCGGTGAACGAGTCGGTGATTATTTTCGACCGCGTACGAGAACACTTCCGCACGATGCGCCGTGCTGACAGCATGGAAATTGTGAATTCAGCCATTACTGCGACGATTTCTCGTACGGTAATTACCCATACGTCCACGCTCTGCATGACGCTCTCGATGTTCTTCTTCGGCGGCCCTGCGCTTCACTACTTCTCACTTGCTTTGACGATCGGCATTTTGCTGGGTGTTTATTCCTCCGTCTTCGTGGCGGCGGCGATCGCCCTCTATCTCGGCGTCAAGCGCGAGGATCTCGTTAAGCAGCGTAAGCGCGACGAAGTTGAGGAAATGGTGCCGTAACGTTGAATCTAAAAAGAGTTAGTTAATTAAAGGGTGTTACAAAAGCCATAGACTGGCTGGCGTAACACCCTTTTTTTCTGGTCGATTGATCTAGTTGACCTAATTCAATGCACAATTTTTATAAAATGATTCTTACTATTGTTTGTGCAATGATGGTTCTATGAAATTTATTGTTCATTACGATGGATTGTTCTGATGCAGTGGTACAGAGATAGCCTTTTTTAGGCCTTGATGATGCGTTAATTTAATGGGTTTGTTAATGTTGAAAGTGGCTTCTGATCGGTGGGTTGAAAAGTGTATCAGTTCATTGGTATTCGTGATTTCATCTACGTTTGTACTTAGTCTAATCCGTATATTCTTCTTTCATCACTACAAGTCTCCCGATTTGGTGTGGAGTGATTTTTACCCGGCCTTAATAATGGGGATGAGAGTTGATGCTAAATGGCTATTAATATTTATAGCGGCGGCATGGGTATTATTATTGCTGAGTTATTGGTGGCCTTATTTTTGGCTGTATACGATCGCTGTTGGTGTTGTTAGTCAAGCGATTATGGTTGGTCTTTCGCTTGGTAATTATGGGTTTTATGGTTTTTATGGAACGCCATTTAGCCCGCTAGTCTTTGGGTTATTTCAGGATGATACGGAAGCTATCCTAGTAACGCTGTGGAAAGATTGGCCTATTTTTTCATATTTAATCGCTTGGGTGTTGTTGACGATCATTCCTATTATTATTGTTTTTTCTGTTAGAAAAATAATTTCAAGTGCGGCGTCATTTGGCGTTGGGTGTGTTCAGAAAAAAGATTCATTGTTTATTTATATTGTTATTGCACTTATCGGAACGATTTCTGTGGTAGGTGTTATTCGTGGTAGTTTAGGTAAGTTTCCTCTTCGGCAGCAGGATTTTTCGGTTTCTACGAATGCCTTTATAAATGCTACTGTCCCCGGAGGTGCGGCTGCATTTTATGAGGCATGGAAAGGTCAGAATGCCATAAAATTTAATGGCGGATCTCAAATGGCTTTGGTGGAAATGGGATTTAAAAATAAGGGCGAAGCAGAGGCGGCTATATCAAAAATTCGAATCACAGGTTCGGTAATTGAAGAAAAGCGTCATTCTGCAGATCATGTTGTAGTCGTTATAATGGAGTCAATGGGGCGTGATATTTTTGATACTCAAAATTTGCCGAAGAATGATGTTTTAGGGGAGTTGGCTAATCAATTAGAGCGAGCAGTTGTTTTTAGAAATGGAGTAAGTATTAATAATGGTACATTCCCGTCGTTAGAGGGAATACTTTTTGATACTTCAATCTCACCTTTGACTCAAAGTCGTTATGGTAAAAAACGATTCCCATTTTCAAATTATCTGCCATTCAAAGAAGCAGGTTACAAAATGGTATTCTTGACGTCAGGTTCGGAAGCTTGGCGTATGATTAATGGCAATTTTCCAATTCAAGGCTTTGATGAGATCGTTGGTTCTACAGCTTTATCTAAAGAATTCCCCGAAGCAGAGGTGGGCACTTGGGGTATTGGTGATAAATGGATGTTTGATAAAGCAGTGGATATTTTGAAAGAGGCTGATGAAAAAAGAGAAAAAATATGTTTAGTCATATTGTCTACTACTAATCATCCACCGTTCAAAGTTCCTGATGGAATTTTGGTAAATCCCGTCGACCCAAATTTATTGCCTTCATTTGTCAAGGATGAACACTCTAAATGTATACCTTCATTTGAAACTTATCAGTATGCGGCAAATGCTTTGGGTGTTTTTGTAAAATCGATCTATTCAGAAGGTTTATCTAATAATACTGTTGTTGTAGCTACTGGCGATCATAATGCACGTTTGCAATATGATTCGATTGATTATTTGCCTCATATGCGAGGCGTCCCCTTACTGTTCTGGTTGCCAGATTCTTGGGATGATGTGAGGGCTAAGGCTGATACAACCCGTTGGGTTTCTCATCGGGATATATTCCCGTCGATTCTTGGTATGGTATTGGGAGTGCCGCCTAAAATTCATGAAGGCCGGGACCTGTTTTCTAATGAAACGTTCGATTTGGCACTTTCTTTTACAACGTTTGGCGATAAGGGTTTTGCCATTGGTTCTTGGGGAGCTGTTGGTTTAAATAATGGTGGGCAAGTTACTTGTATGCGATGGAATGGTGATCGGCTGGACTTGCTTGATGTTTGTACAGGAGAGTTTAAGCTTATGGCTGATGCAGCTAGAGCTCAGCGTGCCCTTTCGGATTATCAAGTACGAGAGGGAGTTTTGGCTGCTCCAAAATGATTTGATTCAAGACGTTTAATATTCGTCTGAAGGATAGAGTGTTTTAAAGATATTTTTGATAATGTGATCTATAGCATTTATCAAAGTGCTAATAGAGGTATCAATATCTTCTGTGCGAAGAGGTTCAAAGGAGAATTTTTCTTCCTGAATAGCGCGAAGCGCTGCATCCTTCCAAAACTCTGGAGATTCACTTTCCTTCCAATCTCCTCGGCCACGACCATAGTGTGCTACTGCGAGATAGAGCAGCACAGTTTCAAGAAGAAATCCGGTCAACGCTTTTTCACTCCAAAAAAGCTCAGCGCCGGATTTTTTCTTTTGAAGATTCCAAGCATGCGCGGCCCCCATGCCGCTCACGGCTCCAATGAGCCCGCCAACCAGTGTTGAAAGTCCCATCGTAAGGCCGGCGGCAGAGAGGTCAATCGCAAGCCCAGCCGCGGCTCCGGAAGCCGCTCCAATACTGGTGCCGACGGCCGCCGCACTTTGCGGATCGACGGAATAGACAGCCAAATCCCAGTCCGTCTTCATGCGCTGGAAGATTTCCTTGGAAACACCTGTGCCGGAAAGACCATTGTCGGCGATGAGTTTGGACGTTAAGGCATAAAAACTGTCGGCGGCTTGAGATGCCATGGCTGCTTGAGCGTCGGCAATCACATCTCGCTCGTCTCTAAAGAGTCCTAAACGCCGTCCCACACTTACCGCTCGTTCCCTCAGCGTAGGTGTTGGCAGTGAAACATGTGCTGACACGGCTTGCTGCAGATGCCTGGCCATAGCTTCGATGGAATTGGCATAAGCGGCTTGGCGGCCTCGGCGCCAAACAGACTGCAGTACTTTGTAAGCGGCCTCATCCTCAGCAGGAAGAACGTCACCGATGGCATTGAAAAGCATTTTTTCCTGTACCCAGCAACGGGCAAAAGCATCCATCGCCAGCACTTTTTTGACAAACGGCCAAGGTTTGAGCGCTGTCTTCCAAGCCTCCACCTGCGCATGTTCAATGTCCGGCGCCTGCGGTTTTCCCATTTGGTTGAGAAGCACAATGACCGGTTTGCCGATCCAGCTGAGAATTTGCATCTCTGCCTGAATGTAGGGCGTTTTGTCCGGTGTTTCCGCGATATTGACGAGGTAGAGAACGACACTTGAAATATCGCGGATGTGTCTCACTGCTTTCTGGTCAAGCCAAAAAGATTTGTTGGTGAAGCGATCCCACACTTCAGAGAGGAACCATCCGAGCGGGTTGGAGCGGCCTTCAAGGCGTTTAGCCAGAGCGACGGAATTGCCAAAGCCCGGCGTATCCCAGAGGATGAGCTCGCTGCCATCCTGACCGCGGGCGAGAAGGTAGTCATCCGTTGTTTCTGTAACATGAGCACGGTCGGCAATCTCACCCACGTCACGCATGAGCAGTGTTCGGGCGAGCGTTGTTTTGCCGATGTTCGTGTGGCTCACAAGGCTCAGGTGAATGCGCAGGGAATCTTGCTGGTCGGCCATGGTGAAAGCATTGATCAATCCAATAGCTTCATTATCGCCCGAGGTGAATGATCTCAACGGAGCCCATTCACTTCAAGCGGTATGTCATGCTGTGCGGCAAAGTGTTCCCAAAGCGCTCGGCGGCTTTGGATGCGTTCGGGCACGTCCGCAAAGCGCGTTTGGAGTTCGGAGAAATCGAGATGGAGGACCGTATTTGCGCAACGCTTTCGAATGGCGTCAATCAATAGTCCGTGCACATCTTCTTCGGGGGTAGCTGAGGGATCCAACTCCAGTACGGTGCGGTCCCCTGCTTGCGGGGTAAAGGCAGCAAGCTCTGGAAAATCAGGGGCACTCCATGGATTGACTGACAGGAGAGACGTTCCTTGGTTTGCTGCTGGGTGATTAGATCCGTTGAGAAGCCAAGTCTTGACAGAATGGTTTGCGGCCGTCTGCAGAAGCTGCTCAGTTCGCGAGCTGTCTATGGGAACGAGGAGCGTTTGTGCTGCTCGAGCAGCACAGACCATGGAAATGGCAGCCAAAACGGCGCGCGGGACGATGATGAGGCCGACAATGCTCCAGATCATGCGGGCAAGCCACGGCGCTCCGGCAGAAAGCGCTGCCGCACTTGGGGCAGAGCCGTCAACTCGCAGCGCAGAAAGTGCAGAAGCATCCGGCAGCGGTGAGAGGCCTGGGAGGAAATCCGGCAGCCAGCCGTACAGTCCTTGAAGAATGGCAGCAACAACATCGGGCTTGTCGGCAAACCATGTACTTTCCCAGACAGCCCAATAGGCGGTTCCAATGCCGCGCACAAGGAGGCTGGCTGCCAATCCGATGCCGAAGGCCAGTGCGGCCCAATGCAGAACAGCGCGGAATCGCCAGGCGGCTTGAGGCAGGAGAAGCGGCAGAAGTTTATTGAAGTAGGTCTTGTCAGCAGCTTTGCCAATGGCAACAAAGCGCATGACATGCGCGGCAGACCCAAGGATTCTGGCAAGTGCGGCCGAGAGACCGGCGGGGCTGGTGCTGCGTCGGAAGCTGATAACCAATCCTGCAATGGCAGCAAGCATCGCGAGGATGTTCCAGGCGAAGACGGTCAGAAGCGGCGGAGAGAGGAGGTTAAGTTGCGCGCCAGCACTGGTGAGCTGATCCGTCACAGCCCCAGAAAAAAAGCCGAGAAAAATGATGCCTAAGGAAATGATTTTTATAAGCCACCCTGTCTGCGGCAGCCGAGGCCGCTTCAGGCTAGGGTCATGCTTCGTCATGCGCGAAAGCACCAGTTTGGCACGGGTGAGGAGAAATGCCTGAATGTCACTTTTGCCGGCGACGGCCAGTGCGTCGCGTGAGGCGGCATCACTTTCTGCTGCGCTCCAACCCATCGGCGGATGTGCTTCAAGCGCTTCTGCTTGAAGCAGTTCCTCGGCTTCAGGGAGAGAGACTTTCAGTACGGGGGGAGTGGATTCCTTCATGGGTTGTCCGATGACGGCATCTGCGGATCTTGGATAGGTAAATGAGGTTTCATCCAACTATAGTCGTCGGCAATGAGGACTTGCCGAGGATCTTCGCCTTTCCAGTTGATGCCGGCAAGTTCAAGCATGAGCGGACTTAAAAAATCAGCGCGGAACGGACGATTTTCATATGGATTGAAGCTTCGCTCGGAGCTCCAGATCAGAAACGGAATGCGGTAACTTGAAGGTGCCGTTTGTGAGTGGCCTGCCCGGTTTGCTGTATCTCCTAGCTCCTGACCGTGGTCGGATAGAAAAATCCAGTCTAACGGGGACTTGGCTGAGGCCTGAGCATTTTTAGAGAGGTGAAAGAGTTCCGAAAGAACCTCGTCCTGATAGCGCATAGCCCAGTCATATTGATTGCGGGCGGCAACCACCCATGGGGATCGGTCGAGATGATTCAGATTCTGTATTACCTGGTCGTGTCCCCAGTCAATTTCGTCTGAATCGCGGAACCTCAGCGCGTAGTGCGGATGCGCTCCGATCAGATGGACAACGATCAGTTTCCTCGGAGCAGGATCAGCAAGTGCTTGTTTAAAGGTTGGCAAAACATTCAGATCCATCGATGCGCTTGAGCGCCCGGTCATGCGGTTGATGAACTGCGCTTCGGAGGCAAAGACGGCATATTGTGTTTGAATGGCTATGTCGTCCTGATTACTGATCCAATGCACTGTCCAGCCAGCGGCGCTAAAGAGCGCAAAGAGATTGATGCGGCCGTCGCCCGCAGATTGCGGAACGGGAAAGGTGAACATGGAACGGAAGGCTGCGATGGTCGAGGCGTCTACGGACCAAGCCTGCCTGAAGGTGCCTAAATTTGAATCTTTTGATTCGAGGGCTTTAAGCTTCGGCGTGGTATCACGTGAGTACCCATAAAGACTCCAGTCGTCGCGAGTAGTGCTTTCGCCGATGACCAAGACGATTATGCGTGGCGCCGGTGAAGCATCCAGCAGAACCGATCTGGCTTCGGTAATTTCTGCGGCTTCATGTTGGTCGGCTTTCATCCAGATCGATTGCATGCCTGCAACGGATTCCATCCATTTAGACCAAAAAATAGGGGGATAGTGAATTCGCCAGGAGGGTTTGGCCCAGCTGAGGATACAGACGGACGCAAAAAGCAGCATCCAGAATCGCCAAAGCCACTGCCCCCAACCGGAAGCCATCGCGTTGTCTGAAGACGTCTTGCTCGCCAAATGCATGACGAATAGGGCGGCAGTTAATGCTGCGAGAGAGAGTAACGTCCCCAAGAGCGCCCCGGTCCATTCGGTAGCCAAAAAGCCTAGAGCTTCGTCAAGATTGGTATTGGCTGCTGATTCCAATACGAAAGTCGACATGGGTTCGGCCGAGTACGTTTGATAGAGGAATGCCCGTAGAGCAGCGTCGATAAAAGCAAGCAGCATTCCGACAACGGTTGCAGCGAGACACACTTTTTGCCAGCCGCTTCGTGACTCGTTACTTCGGGCGGGCAAAGACAGCAGCCAGAGCGCAATAAACGGAACGATAAAGACGGCATGCTGCAGGGCGCGTTTAGCATTGACGCCGCAGAAGTAAGCACTCGCTGTCAGCAAAAAAAGAAACAGTGCAGTCCATGCGGCAGCTCGATGAGGTGTCCACAAAGACCCGAAGACAGAGGGGAATGGCATTACGGTCTCTTTAAGACTGTTTGCGGTTGCTTTGGAATGCTTTCAAGAGACTGACGGAAGCGGCATAGGGATCTGGCTGACCACAAATAGCTGAAATAACAGCAATGCCGTCAACGCCAGCTGCGCCGACTTGCGCAGCATTGTTGATGTGAATGCCGCCAATGGCCACTGAAGGCTTCTGCGCCTTGGCAGCGATAGACTGCAGTGCGGTGAGACCAATGGCCGCGCCCGCATCCGGTTTGGATTGCGTAACGAAAATCGGTCCGATGCCGACGTAGTCCACGAGAGCAAGTTCGTCAGGGCGGCAATCCTCAAGCGAACCTAAAGACAGTCCCAGAATGCGATTGCTGCCGATCAGCTGTCGGGCATCTGCCGGGGTCAGATCCTGCTGGCCAACGTGCAGACCGTCGGCATTCGCAGCGAGCATCACATCAGCGTGGTCATCAATGATGAGCGGCACATGGAAAGGTGTAAGCGCAGATTTGAGTGCTCGAGCGCATTCTGTCATACGGCGCTTTTTCCAGGTCGGCGCCCGCAGCTGCACAATATCCGCACCAGCTTGTACAGCTGCCAATGCTGTTTCAACAATGCCGACAGATTGGCTGCAAAGATCAGGATCCAGAACAAGGTAGAGCGTAAGATTCAGCGGCTTAACGGTCATGCCGCATCTCCGAGAGTGAGCGCCTCAGGCTGGACGAGGTAGAGCGCATCAAGATATTCATCATGGAAGCTCCCCGGCCCTTTGGCCTGTTTTGCGGCAGTGCCGGCTGCGTATTTCGCGAGTGCACAAGCGGAAATGGCGGCATCAACGGGATCTTTTTCCACTGCTGCAAAAGCTGCGCAGAGCGCCGAGAGTGAGCATCCGGTGCCCACCACAAGCGTCGTCATGACGTTGCCTCCGGCGATGGAGAGTGTTCGCTTACCGTCAGTCGCATAATCAACCGGGCCTGTAACACAAACTACAGTTCCTGTTTCTTCGGCAAGCCGCTGAGCGGCAGATAGGGCGGTTCGGCTGTCGTCTGTGCTGTCGACGCCCTTGCCGCCCTTTCCGGCACCGGCCAGTGCAAGAATCTCACTGGCGTTGCCGCGAAGAATGGTTGGTTTAAGTGCAAGGAGCTCCCGAATTGCCTGTGTGCGCCAAGGAGTTGCGCCAGCGGCTACTGGGTCAAGCACCCAGGGGACGCCATGGTCATTGGCAGCTTGAGCACAGGCCTTCATTACCGCGACACGCTCTGGGTACGGTGTGCCGGTGTTGATGAGTAGAGCTCCCGAGATGGCCGTAAAGACAGGTGCTTCTTCCATCGCGACAACCATTGCGGGCGACGCACCGGCGGCGAGCAGTACGTTTGCAGTGATTTCCTGAACCACTTCGTTGGTGAGGCAGTGTACGAGCGGCCGATTGGCACGAAGTGCGGTGAGCGCATGAGCTACGGCAGTTGAAGAAACAGTCTGTACCGACATGAAAGGCGGCTCCTTTAGGTTCTGTATGGAGGTCGAGTGTTCTGCAGCATTGCGAAAATCGCTTTCAGAGCGACGACACACACTATCTCACGAGTCCAAGTACGTCAATGAAGTCTTCGTGAATAACCGCATCGTTAGAATGAGCGCTCTTATAAAAAAGTTGCAGTGGTTGCCGCATGCTGATTCATCCGCAGTTTGATCCCATCGCGTTCTCTATCGGTCCTTTGGGAGTGCATTGGTACGGTTTGATGTACCTTTTGGGTTTTCTCGCTTTCTGGCTCCTCGGTCGTCGACGAGCGCAGGATGATTGGAGGGGCGTGACGCCCGACGATGTTGAGAACCTTCTTTTCTGGGGCGTTTTTGGCGTTGTGCTGGGCGGCAGGCTGGGCTACTGTCTTTTTTATCAGCCTGCGTGGTACTTGACCCATCCCCTTCAGATCTTCTCGGTTTGGCAGGGCGGAATGAGTGCGCATGGCGGTCTGTTGGGAGTGCTTATCGTGATGGCGCTCTATGTTCGCAGACATGGCATGCAGTTTTGGCAGCTAACGGATTTTGTGGCTCCGCTCGTACCTTTGGGACTTTTTTTCGGCCGCATCGGGAACTTTATCAATGGCGAGCTTTGGGGCAGGCCAGCTTCGCCGGACCTTCCGTGGGCCATGATTTTTCCTCAGGCGCAGGATTGCGGTATCCCTCGTCATCCTTCCCAGCTTTATGAAGCAGGTCTGGAAGGACTGGCCCTTTTTGTGGTGCTTTGGCTTTATTCCCGCAAGCCGAGACCGGTCGGCAGAACAGCCGCTTTGTTTGCCTTGGGTTATGGGACAGCGCGGTTTGTGAGCGAATACTTCCGCGAACCCGATGCGTTTCTTGGATTGCAGGCATTGGGGCTTTCGCGCGGACAGTGGCTTACGCTGCCGCTGATTCTTGCTGGGCTGACGCTTTGGGTCTGGGCGGGACGCCGGCGTACCTGAACTCCCGAATGACTAGAGCCTAACCAAAACGGAAAACAGTCTTCGGGAGTTTTGTTATTCCCAACACACAGTGAAGTGGTATGGATTTTTTGGACACATACAGAGTCCACACCATGCACATAACGCAAGAAATGAGACAGCAAGCCTGCGAAGGGCTTTTGCATTTCACCCCGAAGAAGGCACTGGCCAGAGAGTTGGGTGTTTCCGTTGGTTTGATCCGAGACTGGGTTATTTATAATCCAGCACGGTTTCTTCGATTGGGTCGACAATCCTTGGGTCACACGCCGGCCTGAGCTGCTCCAAAGCGCCGTCGACTACTGGTTCGAGCATTAACCCATTGGCTATAGCGATGTTGCTAAGCAGTTTGGCGTGAGATCGGCCACATTGTTCCAAAAGATCCGCCGCACAGTTGCTAAACTCCCCGAGCAGCTGCGCCCCAAGCGCATCCTATTCTGGGACGTCAAACCAGAAACCAGCCTTGGAACCTTCAGAATGGCCATCGAAAAACTCTCCGATATTCCTGCCGATCGTCCTTTAACACTTGCAGAACGGAAGGCTCTCCTCAAAGAGATGCAGGACGCACGAGGCCGCTTGATCTGTGCGGAATCCATTCTGGAGATTGCCATCGAGGGCTGTAAAGACGCGCTCAAAAAAAGAATTGCAGCGGCAGTAGGAGTTCACGAGAAAGGCCTTAGCGTCACTCACGCCTGCTGATTGATGGGCCTGTCCCGCAGCACTTTTTACGCTTCACAGAAGACGACGCCGGCGCAAATCAAAACAGATGAGTTGGCCGAGAAGATTTCTGAGGTTCAAAGCTCCTGCTTCTTCACAATTGGCCGACTCCGTATGGGCGCCGTCCTGCATAAGCGTTACGGCATAGAGGTTTGCGAGACTACGCTGCAGCGAGTCATGAGCCGCCGCGGCTTGACTGCACGCATCCGCTAGGTGCGCAAGGCAACTCGGCAGCAGCTGCCGGATAACCTGCTCAACTGTGAGTTCCAAGCTGATCGGCCGATGCACCGCCTCGTTACCGATGTCGCCTATGTACCGTACTTCGAAAACGATGAATGGCAATGGGGTTATCTGTCGCTCGTGCAGGACCTTTTTAATCGCGCCATTGTCGCTTGGGTCTACTCCAAAAAGCAGGATGTTCGGCTGGGATTGGCGACACTCCAGTTTTTATCAGGCCGAGGCTTGGCTCCGGGAGCGATGCTCCACAGTGACCGCGGCAGTATCTACACTGCTCAGGCATTCAGGGATGCGGCCGACGGCATGGGCCTGACGCAAAGTTTCTCGCGAACGGCTAACTGCCACGACAATGCCACGATGGAGTGCTTCAACGGCACGTTCAAGGTCGAGGCGCTCTATAACCCAGTGCTGACGCAGGATAAGCCAAGTTTCAAGGCGCAGAACGACTTTATTGGCCGTTACGTCGAGTTCTACAACAACGAGCGCCGGTGCTCAGTAATCGACAACTAAACGCCAGCGGTATATCGCATGCTGTGCTACGGTCCTTTTCTGAGGACTTGACGCATGTATCCGGTAGTGACATGTAACGGCTGTACGCGCTGAGGGGTTGCACATTGCATAGAAGTGAACGATCGCAAAGGGTGTTTTCAATCGCCGAGTCGATAATTGAACAGGCTCAAACGCATTTAAAATTTGCTTTTTCAACCTATCCAAAATTTCAATACCAGTTCAGAGACGCGGACCCCAAAAAAAACGCCCAAAGGCGGTGTGATAATGTTATGTGTACGCTTCCTACTCATAGCTGATTCGTAAGCCGTGAGCTTGATGTGCACTCATATTAAATATGATTCAAGATATTACTACTCCCATCCCCCAACATATACCACCAATTGTTTATAAAAAACCAAAAGTAGCAATCGTCATTCCTGTATACAACACTGCCCCGCATCTCCACGAATGTCTTGATTCGATTCTGACGCAGACATATACCAACTTCACCGTCTTTGCGGTTGACGACGGTTCCACCGATGAGTCCGGGGCCATTCTTGATGAGTGGGCATCGATGGACACACGTTTCGTCGTGTTTCGACAAAAAAACGGCGGTCCATCTGTTGCAAGAAACGCCGCTTTGGATCTCATTGAAAGGGATGGAACCTTTGAATATATAGCTTTCGTCGACAGTGATGATAAGGTATTGCCTGAATTTTTGGCCCACCTCGTTCAAAACGCTGTTCAAACTCAAGCTGACATCACCGCTTGTGGTTTCTTCAAATTCAACGATGAAGGACGAACGAAAATAGAAGGCGTCATCCAGACTGCGAGAACCATCGATCAAGAAGAATTCGTCGAACTTATTTTCTCCAGGTTGCGATGGGACAAAACCTGTGGCGCCGGAGGGATGGTTTGGGAAAAGCTTTTTGCAGCGTCTTCTATAAAAAGCATTCGATTCCCATCAAACCGAGACGTGCTTGAGGATGAAATCTTTTGTCTACAAGCTGCTCTCCGCGGTCAAATTTTTTCATATCTCCCTGAAATGTTATACGGTTATCGGCAGAGACCTGAATCAAGTATTCGCAGTGAACGATTTGCTTGGCAAATGTTCAAGGGGAGAGCTCTTTGTGTAGATGTCGCCAAAAGTCTTTCAGACCGTTCTGCAATGGTTGCCGTCTCCGCATTGGCTGACACTGCCGTCAATCTTTTCATAGATGCTCAATCTCTCCCAGTAGTCGATCTAAAACCATATAAGTCTCTCGTTTTGGAAGCGGCAGAAAAGGGGATCATTCGTTCCAAAGTATCTAAGCGTTATATACTTTTCTGCGATCACCCATCGCGAGCTAGGTTCTTCCACTTTAAACGCAAAGTTATTAAGGCAATTCGGTTTTGGAAAGATGAATCAAAAGAAAAATCTATCAAACTTACAGATTAACCCCCCCCCCCCCCCTAAAATCAAACACTTTCAAGATAAAAACAGCTCTCC
>OAZX01000291.1_pt1 | contig 28875 bp, 17 predicted proteins | sample 1495341 | NCBI WGS metagenome assembly OAZX01 (sample SAMEA2580119, study PRJEB22360) | human gut metagenome | biome: human gut; feature: human-associated habitat; material: faeces | place: Denmark | collected 2008/2010 | reverse complement strand
AAATGACAATGGTTCTGAAGCTTATTTGTTGGTACTGGCTTATTGGCTCCTGCCTCCGGCCCGCCAAACGCCGTACCAACGACTTCTTCAGAACTAAGGTCTAATAGCATTGATATTGGATATACTGAGTTGATAGAGCTTGAAAGCCATGATTAGCTTATGCTTACAGGTCGGCTATGGCCTCCGGCTCGCCTTCCCTGTAAGCAACGCATCATGGCTGTATTTATTTAGAGGAGATTAAATTGAAGAGGATATTCTAAAACTATACAGTGTTAGTTTCATAGCGGGCCGGACGGGATCAGCTTATGATTGGATGTGTGGCGGGCCGGAGGCAGGAGCCAAAACACATCCAATCAACGCATCACGGCTACTTATCTTTAAAGGTTGGAATTGTATGTAAACCATTTTGTAATAGAATAGTATTAATTTTTTCTCGTAGTTTAAATATATTAGAACCGTGACCTCTGGTATCTCCGAAAATTGAGGTGTTGTGAACTATGTAATGGCAGTGTAAATCATAAGGTTGCTTGTCAAAGTGTATAGCGCCTATCACTTGGAATTTATCTTCACCTAGAACAGTACCGATTTGCATGCATACATATTTGGCAAGTGAATATGATATGTTAATATTCCTATCAAAGGAGAAGATAACTTGCTGATAAGGATGAGCTTGCTTAGCTTTAGGGTATAGCTTTCTACATAACTCAATTTCGTGAAGTGCATTAAATGGAGATACATTTATACCAAAAGTATACTCAGGAATGGTCTTATTATTGTCAGTGATATAGCGATACATTTCTTCTAGTGATTTAGGTGTTTCAGTTACAAATTTTAGTATAGACATGATTACTCAACACCTCGTTCCATGATAGATTTAATTTTTGATTCAATATCTTCTTGCTCTGTAACACTAAAGCATGAACGAGGGTTTATTTCTTTTCGCAATTCCTGTAGTTCAAATAAAATTTCTTTAAGGTGAGGATATACGATAGTTGTGTGATTAAAGACTCTATGACGAAGCATTTCTGATATAGTCATGTTAGACTCTTTTGCTATGGCATTCATTTGATCTTTCTCTTCTGCTGATACTCTTAATACAATTACGTCAGTTTTCATTAATAACCTCCTATAAAATATAAATTCGTTAAATTACTCTAATGTATATACAATTTTTAAAGTTTACAAAAAAATCTAGGGAGTAGACTTTGGTTATTAATCATCACGAGTAACGAAAGGTAAACTTGGGAGGGAAAAAGTAATCAATAATAACTAGCAAGATAGTGAATTGTATATACAAAATGATTACTATTATATCTCAAGGATAATAAAGCACATTTTACACATTTCACACGTAATAAAGCATACGTAATTATGGGTACATGTATATATCTAAAATATGTGTAAAATGGGGAAATTGGTAAAAATCATTGGAAGCTCAGTGGCAGAATGCTATATAGAATGAGCATGGGCTGGTATTAGAAAGATCAAATACATAGGGGTGATTTGACCCTAATTAGTATTTCTGTTAGAGTATAAGAAAGTAAGTTAGATATTATGATTGGAGGAAGTAGGTATGATTTTAGGAATTGTATATGCATTTTTATCAGCCTTTATAGCTAAAACGTTTAGAATCATAGGGTTGGTTGTGGCTACTGCGGGATCTGCATTCTTGTTTTCAACACCATACACTGTGATGATTTTTGGTATCTCGTTGAGTATGGCACTAGGTAAACCATTAACTATGAAAGAAAAATTAAATGCACCAATGATTTCTAGTGAGTATGGAACTTTATTTGATATAGTTGGCTGGCTATTAGCTATTGGCGGTCTTATTACTTTAGCTATGCGTTAAACATCTGTGGTACGAATGAGTTGTTAGATACCCAAAAGACAAATAGGGTAAGATCTTCTCGTTGTTTTTCTTGTTAGTATACTATATGGATTACTTTATGAGTGTATTTTAAAAGACTAAAAGCAGGTGTAACTTTATGAGCATAAGCTAATTTCACACATTTCACATAGTATAAAGGATATGGAATGATTGCTACAGGTATATATCTTGATTTTGTGTAAAATGGGGAAATTTGGTTAAAATTGATTGAGGCTCATGAGTAAGATAATATTTAAATAATTTCTAAAGTGTAGAGGTGGAGAAGATGACAATTATTTTAGGAATTTTCTATACAATTTTCTCGATCCTTATTTCAGTTGGGTTTCGAGTAATAGGAGTGTTTCTAGCAACTATGGGAGCACATTATTTTTTTAAAACTGACGAATATACTATGATGATTCTAAGTCTATCGGTGGTTATGGCATATGGTAGCACTCAAACAGATTTGGTGTATAGTCATTTTTGTGACACTTATGGAAAATTTATTGATAGCATAGGGCTAACGTTAGCTCTCATGGCTTTTCTTCGGTTAGTTATTTTTCATACATCGTTGCCATATATTCTTTTCCCACAAAATTACATCTTTAGATAGCATGCTTTTGCTACAACTAGAAAAGAAAATTTTTATATACAATAGGATGATAGTACATGTTGTTTTATAGAGGTTGTAGAGGAGATTTTATTGTTTGCATCAGACAAATTAAACAAAAAAAGACAGCTAGGGGTTTATCCTCTAGCTGTCTTTCTTTTTTAGTCATCAGATAAGGCATCAACGATGGCTACTTCTGCGACTGTAATGATTACGTCAATTAAGAAATCCAACATAGCTATTCACCCCCTTATGCTGTTCGTGCAGAACGTTTTTGGCAATTCATGCACAATGGCAATCCATAATATTTCAGTGAGTATTTGCTAACATTGTCAGAAATGTCGCACCCACATTCTTCGCAATGATGGTTATCGTCAACGGTAGGTTTTACTTTGGTTGGAGCTTTTTGCTCAGTACTCAAAGCCTTAACCAATTTTGACTTTTGCACCTCTGACTGATTAGCTTTAGACTCTTTAACCGCCATACTAGGCTGAGATGGTTTAATTGCTGTATTTTGGTCTGTCCGCTCATCAGCTTCTGGATCGTCACCAGTTGCGATGCAGAGGGATAACATGTAGGCATATTTAATAGCAGCGGTTTCTGCTTTCATAATTGCCTTGTCGCCAGTATCTTGACCAGAGCCGATGCCAGATAATGTCAAAGTGTCGTTGCTGTGGACGTCATGTAAAGTTACATCGACTTGAACCGTAGCATGTTTTTCTACATTGCCTTTGGCAGTGGTCACTTCCCTAAAATCCAATAATGCCGGAATGACAGTTGTGATAATGCCATTATTTAAAAGGGCAGTGTTAACCTTATCTAATACGTCTGCACTAGTTACGTAGTTGTAGCCGTGAAAGTTATTCTTGCCAGTTTTTTGGATGTAGTGACATTCTTTCATGACGTTTGCCAATTTTGTTCGTAAGTTTTGCTTTTCCATTTGAATCTCCTTTGCTTATGCGAATCTATCTAAAATACGTTTTGCCATACCGAATGCTACATTCCAACAACCATTTTTACCTTGAGTAGTATCGATAGGATTTGTAATTACATTGACTTCATGATTAGCCATGAGTGTTGACCAGGAATCGAGATTTTCCTTTTCGATATAGAGGTTGATTGGATACTTAGCAACAGAGCTAATAGTAGGCAGTAATGACCATAGTCGAATGATGAAATGGATAGGATTCTCCCCTGGTTCTAAGGTTGCTTTAGCGAGAATGGCATCTTTGTACCACACATAACCCGTAATACCTTCATCGTTTTCGATGATGTTGGTTCTATACTCTTTCTTTTTCGCATCAAATCCATTAGTACCAAATGGCCAGTAGTCTACCAAATCCAACTGATGACGCATATTGGAAGCTGTAAAGACATTGGCGATTTCTCGGATTTTATCCTTTTTTACCCCTACATAGTACCGTTTAGGCAGTCCCAATTCATCGGAGAAGGCAAGGTGATCGAAGGTGTAGCCATTATTTCTTGCTTTTTCCTCTTCTGCATCACCTTCTAACCTAGAACCTAATTCAAAATAATCTTTTGTGAATGTCATTGCTGGAGTAGATTCAACGATGCCGATGGAGCTAGTATCATAGAAATTTTCCTTGATGGAATCCCAATCTGCTTGGAGATTTTCGGTACGATTCAAATAGACGGTTTTATGAATGGATGGATTTTCTGGAGATCCACTAGCAACGATTCCATAGATCGCTGTTTTGTCAAAGACAATAGAGCCAATAGTTTTCATAATAATTTCCTTTCTTATGCAACTTTAATAGTAGTAGGTTGAGCAGTAGCAGATAATTTTTTGCACTGCTCAGATACAGGACAATAGCCATCACATTTACGTCCATTCCAACACTCATGGGCGGAGCATTCTCCTGGTACGATATTTGTTTCTAAGGCATCGGATAACCGTTTTGCTTTCGCTTCGAGGTAACGTTTAATCCAACGGTCACTGATTTTATTGATTGGAATAAGGTATAGAGGTTCGGTGATACCCCTTTCAGCTGCGATTCTAAGGCTTGCATCACGGCATAGAGCTTGGATAACCATTTGGTTTACGGTATACCCATTCTCTTCAAGGAGCATCCGATACGCATTAAGCTGAATCGCCCAATCTAAGACATGGCGAACACCGTCAGACCTAAACTCTTTACGAGTTTTAGGCTGACCTTTTTTCGCTCCAGTCTTATAGACTTCACCAGTTTCAACATCGACCTTGTAATACCCTAATGCTTTCATGAGCTTATAAGAACTAGTGACTTTCAAGTCTCCTAAAGTACCATCGTCACCAGTTAAGATTTCACCATATAAGTCTAATTGACCAGAGGTAATGGAGTTGAAGATACGCTCTTCTGCAAGCATATTGCCATGGGTTTGAGTTTCGGTGATGGCATGTACACCAGATCCATGAAGTGCATATAACTGATTCCTTGGGTCAACGGCATAATCTGTAGTTTTCTTCAAATACAGCTCACGTGTTCCGTTAAGAAGTTCAGTGACAGATGGTAAAGGTAAGTTGCGTTCTAACGATTTAGCAATAGCACGAAGTGTAGGTAAGAACATGCAACGACAGGACTGTTGACATTTATTAAGACAATCTTGGATATTTACGGTATCACCGTTTGGACAGATAAATTTTGTAGCGGGCATTATAGCTACTCCTTTCTAATTAAAAATTTTGGACTATAGTTCTCCACGTTCTAACAGGCTTGTATAAACTCCACGACCGATAATGACGTGATCTAGGACAGGAATCCCCATCACCTCTCCGGCTCTAGCCATAATCCTTGTGACTCGGATATCATCTGAGCTTGGAGTAGGATCACCAGAAGGATGGTTATGGACAAGGATAATAGCAGCAGCATTTAATTTGATAGCTTGCTTGAAGATTGCTCGTTGCTCTGCTGTTGAAGACGTAAGACCACCTACTGAAATATCCTCTGCTTTGATCAGCTTATTCTTCACGTTAAGGAAAAGGGTACGGAAATGCTCTTTCTCGAAGAACTGCATATCGCTCATTGCGATAAAAATTTCCTCCGGAGTAGATGTGCTTTTTAAATCCAGTTGGGATTTTTCGTGGATACCTTTTACAAGGTCTTTAATGGCACGTAATTTGCGTAATGCTGTATCCCCCATCCCACGTACACGTTTCCATTCGGATTCATCTGCATTAAATAAGGCTTGGAATGGATCGCCATTGTATTGAGCGACCATTTCCTTTACGGATGATTCTGGTAAAAGCTGACATAATGTAGTTTCAATCGTTGTTGTATTCATGGTTTGTCTCCTTTTGACTAAACTGGAATTGAAGAGTATTCATCAATAAAAAACTCAGCATCTGTATCGTGATAGGCTTTACAGAGCTGAGCAATAATTGAGTTGATTGTGGAATTTGGATCGATGAATACGGAAAAGATGGAATTAACCCATTTAACGAGATCAGCTAAGGAAGAGAAATATTCCTCATGGATTACTGCATTATCCATATAGCTAAAAAATCGATATTTTGGGGTCAAGAAGCGTTGGTTCGTATCTGTATTGATGTAGATACCCACACCAGGTTCTTCTGCCGTATAAACGTAATCTAGGGTAGAAAATTCGGGTTGCTTTAAAATGACATCGAAATCTTCTGTCATAGGACACCAGGCACTTTCAGTTAACAGCACGAAATGATGCGAATCCTTATCTGAAATGATAGGGTTCAAATTAATAATGAAGTGACGTGTATCGTTAACCTTGGAATCTAAGTTCATTTCATCCAGAAGAGTTGTGATTCGTGGTTCATGTGGATCAATCAACATAGTGCGTTCAATGTGTCCGTGAAGTGCTTCTAATTGGTTTAATTCACCATAGAAAGCGATGGCATTAGTACAATAGTTAGCCATGGTAAAATTCCTCCTTTTAAAATAAAGAAAAATAGATGATCCAGTATGCGTAGTCATATGGTCGATCTACAGATATAGTATGTGTTTGAAGATGGTAACTATGACAAAATAAAAATCTCCCCCTAAGACTATAAAAGCCTTAGAGGGAGGAATGGGAAAGTTTCGTTAGTATAATAGAAAATAGGTCTAAATAAATATATTGATAATATAGCTAATGAAATTTCTAAGACTAGGAACAACAGAGGAGAACTAGCGAATATGTATGAGTAATGTCAATTAATGCACGATAATCTTAAATAACGAATGACAGTTGAAAGGTACTAACATAAAAGTAATTTTGAATGAAAGGAGGAAGTCCTATGTTGATCGAGAAAAAGGTTCTGTATGTAGCTGAAGCTGCTTCGTTACTAGGTTGCTGTGCACAAGTAGTGTATCAATTAATAGAAACTGGCAAGCTACAAGCCTATAAGGAAGAAGGTCGCAAATGTTGGAGAATACCAGCAGAAGATTTAGAATTGTATATTAAAAACTGTAAGGATTGTTTCTTGGCAAAAAAATAACTAATCTCCTCCTAATTTACTAAGAAACATAGTATGTTATTTATGATGAAATTGTATTTTTTGTGATTATGATAGGTTTGGACTAACTTAATAACATATGGGTAATATGTAAATAAAGGAGGTAATGGAAATGTTTATAAATGAAGAAAGAGCTATATTAACAGTAGAAGAGCTATGTGAAGTCTTACGAATTGGTAAAAATAAAGCCTACAAGCTAATAAAGTCAGGGAAGTTGAAATGCTATCGAGAGGATAAGGTATGGAAAATACCACGGAAAAGTGTGGAAGAGTATATCGATGAATGCAGAAATAATTACTTCGCAGTATGAAACATCCCCTAGGGTCACGGATCCTAGGGGATGTTTTAAATGGGGAAAGTACCTAAGGGAATGCAGAGTAAAATTTGCCTGATTGACGTATATTGAAACCCATTATATAATGAGAGGAAAATCTTAAATTGCAAGTTTAAATAATGGGAGGGCTATTATGAAAGTGTTAATTTTAGAGCCAATAGGTTCAGGAGCTGCTTTAGTTAATTCTGCATTAGAATTAGGGTGGGATTGTTATATTCTGTCGTATAATAAATCTGATAGACGATTACCAAATGAAGAGGCATGGAAGGAATGCACTATACTTGAAGTTGATACAAACAAAACTGATGCTGTATTGGATTTATTAGATAACTTGAATATAACATTTGATGTTATTATTTCTGGTAACGAATATTATGTTCCATTATCAATACTTTTGGCAGATAAGTATAAAGTTATAGGGCTACCTTACGATATGTTAGCTATAGTTCATGATAAATTAAAAATGAGAGAGTTTTTAACTAATAAAAATATTAGAAATCCATGGTTTACAACTGTATCAAATGTATCTGATATTAAATCAAATAAACAAATTCATTATCCTTGTATTATTAAACCTAAGGCCGCGGCAGGAAGTTATCATGTAAATAAAGCAAATAATGAGCAAGAGTTAATAATGTATTATAATCTGATTAAAAATGAGATGCACAAAGAGTTAGATCATGAATTGGGTAGTGAAGTTTTAATTGAAGAATATTTAGATCGGCCAGAATACAGTGTCGAAGGTTATTATTCTAATCAAGAGTTACATATTGTTTCTATTACTAAAAAGTTTCTTTCTGATGAACCGTATTTTGTAGAAATCGGTCATATGACACCATATAGTGGCTTAAACGAACGTAGAGTGGATGAAATAAAATCGTATGTTAAAGATATTTTACTTGCTACCAAGGTAAGTTGTGGTGTTTTTCATTGTGAGATTCGCTTCAATAAAGCTTTATTACCTGTATTAGTAGAAATTGCATTTAGATTGCCTGGTGACAAAATTGTTGATCTGATTAAGTTATCGTCTAATATTGACTTATCTAAAGCCATGCTTTTATCTTATGCTGGACTTCCATATGTTACAGAGGTGTTTAAGAAAAAAAAGTTTGCAGGAGTAGCTTTTTACCATTGTAAAACTAACTTACAGGATTATAGACATAGAAACGGATATGAGATTTTTGTAGATAATGATGAAGAAATGGTATTAAATCAAATGAAGAAAATTTGGGGGTAATATTTATGTATGAAGGTATATACATACATAGATTGCTTTATTTGACTCTTCATTTTTTGCTCTTATTTGCTATACCAGTATATATTTACAAAATTACAGGTGAAGCGACTTATTTGGGAGCTGTATTTGCTGCAGAATGGGGTATTAGACTTTTATCTCTGGCTTTAGTTCCTAATTTATTAAAACTAACAGGATCATTAAAAAGTATAATAAAGTTTAACTGTATTCAAAGTGGCAGTATTTTATTTTTGCTCTTCATATATAGTATTACTAATAATATAATTAGTTTAGTTGCGATAGGGATGATAAGTAGTGTATTTTTTGACATTAATTATCTTTGCATAGAAAACTATATACAAAATAAGGTCTTACCTGAGCAAATTCTGAGGAAACAATCTAATTTGCAAGCTATAGAACAATTTTCTATGGTTATATCGCCAATGATAGCAGGGTATTTTCTAGATATCATTAGTGTGGATACATTTATTTTTTCTGCTGGAGTTGGCTTTTTACTAATAATATTTTTTATATTTTGTGACAGTAACGTTTATGTTAATCTAAAACAAGATACATTGAAAAAGAATAGGGATAACCCGAGGTTTTCAGAATTACGTAAAGGAATTAAGTTGATTTTCTCATCGCCTACAGCTATTAAACTTGTTGTTTTAACTAATAGCGTAAATCTTGTTTACGGAGCTGTATTAGCATTACTACCGGCTATTATATTGGGAGTTTATAATCAAAGTAGTATATTTCTTGGATATTTTAATTTTGTTATTAGTGTGATTGGGATAGTTTCGGTTTTAATATTTAACCGAGTTATTAGTTTTGAATTTTATCAATCAAAATCAATTGTTAAATTGTTATTAGTAATTGTCATCGTTGGCATAGTTAGTGGAGCTGTGCTTTACTTTGAACCTAACTTTGTTTTTACATTATTTTTTATTGCTATGATTATTCTATCAGACAGTATTTTTTCAGTGGGATTACGAACTAAAAGACAATTAATTTTTAAAGATGATGAGTTTAAAGCCGTGTTACCAAGCATGATGCTTCTTAATGCTATTTCTTTTCCTTTGGGAGGTGGATTGGTCTCTGTTTTTTCTAATGTTTATAATGAGTTATTGACGATGTCAATTATTTCATTAATTGATATTATCATTGTAATACTGTTGTATTTTTTTCTATTTTTTTTCAGGAGTAAATTTAATGAGGTACATTAATAAAATACATACATTAGGACCGATAAATACTAATTGTGAGAAAGCTGCTTATAAATGGCTGAAAACTAAAAATATAGAAGGTGAAGTTATACTTCATGATACACTTGAAGATGCAGTAGACGCTTTACTGGCTAGTAATGATTCTAAAAGTGCATTATTAGGGTGCGTAGTATACCCTGACTTACATAAAATTGTTTTTTCTAATTTAGATCGAATTATACTTTATGATGTCTTTATAGATAATACATATGAAATGGTATTAGCTTCGAATGGCAAATGTGTGCATGAATTAAATTCTATTGCTTCCCATCCGGCACCTAGTGGTTTAATTTTGGATAATTATCCGAATATAAATGTGGATTATGCTACCAGTAACTCCAATGCAGGATTAAGGTGCTTTCATGGGGAAGTAGATGGATGTATTACAACAAAAGCCGTAATGAAAGCATATAACTTAAAGGAATTAATTAATTATGGGGTCGTACCTATGGGGTTTACACTTCATATTTTAAAAGAGGTGTAATATGAATACTAATATAAAAGAAATTGTTGATAAAACTAATTTACTACAATCCTATCAATCTGAAGAGGGAACTATAATAAATGTTGAGAATTATGATATAGTTCGTACTATTTTGTGTGATATTGTAAAAAATATTAAAGAATTAAATGATGAGTTTATTTCGTCAGAGTATAAGAATGCACTAATTAGCGATATAAATATATATATTGAGTCAAAATATCAAAATTTATGTTTTGATAACTCGGTAATGGCACTTAAAAAAGTAGAGAATTTATCCAAGTTTTTCTTTTGGGGACCATTGCGTCTAGCTAATGGGTTACGACAAGGGTGGAAGTTTGAAACATTTTTATCTATTCGAGAAGAGCCTATGGAGAAAGAATTTGACATTATGTATAAAACATATTCACATCCTAAAAATATATGTCAATCTTCAAAGTTGTTGATAGGGAGTAAAGGTGTAGAATTAGGTAATAATATTGTATTTTTCCCGGAAAATGTAAAATCAAATGTTAAGTTTAAAAAACAAAGTTGCGCTGTCTTTTTCTTTGATAAGTTTTACGATATATATAATACGATAACCTTACCGCTTATTGATAAAATAGGATTGGGTGATTTAGCATCTAGCAGTAGAAATATTGATAGAAATGTAACCTATAATGCTAGATGTGTTTGGGGGTATCTTCATGATTACTATCATCATCAAGGTGTGTTACCTTTTGATGAACATATTCAGTTGAAGACTAATTGGTATGTAGGTGTATTGGAAGAAATAAAAGTAGATGCACAAACATTACTAGCTCTTTCGATGGATTTTACTTTGCCGTATCGGAAGGTTACTTTTGAGTTTGTATTACTTGATAGAGTTTTCAGGTATACACAAGAGGTTAATATATATAGGAATTTTGATTCAGCTACATCATTTTTTATTATACAATATTTATTGAATCATGATGTGATTTTAATTAAGAATGGTAAATTAGGAATCAATTTACCTAAGATGATCGAGGAGTTAAAAGTTTTAGTAAAAGAAATTCAAGATATAGAAGGTAAATTTAATAATGATGAAGTTACTTTTAAGGATCAATGTAAAAAATATTTTTTCAAGACTTTAGATACACCTATAATTCCTGGTAATTATTATGCTATATCAAGCCAATTGTCTCTAAATTTAGCACAAGTTGGCATTTTATAGTTATAATTTATATTGTGAACAAATACCCCTTGCAAGTATAAAAAAATACCGTAATTATGCTTGCATATATACTTGCAAACACATGAAAATAATGGTGAACCGTTGATATTATCAGATTCTTCCCCACACTTCTAAGCCGTGAGTCGGGGGTTCGAATCCCTCCTGGATCACCAGAGTACTAAGGATTCTACTTGAAGTAGGATCCTTTTTGTGTGGGAGGGATGCTATCGCTAAGTTCTCCGCGTCGCTATGCTCCTAGAGAACTAAGCTTACCGCTATCCCTCCTGGATCACCACTAATAAAGGATTCTATGTTTTCTAGAATCCTTTTTATGTTGGAGGGATCGACGCACTAAGGTCTCTGCGTCGCTGCGTTCCTAGAGACCTAAGTTGCTTACGTATACTAGTATGCTATCGCTAAGACCTTCGCGTCGCCTATGGCTCCTAAAAGTCTAAGCTTACCGCTATTCCTCCTGGATCACCAGAGTACGAAGGATTCTACTTGATGTAGGATCCTTTTTGTGTGGGAGGGATGCTATCGCTAAGACCTTCTCGTCGTCTGTGGCTCCTAAAGGTCTAAGCTTGCCGCTATCCCTCCTGGATCACCAAGATTGGCACTTTGTTTCGACAAGGTGCTTTTGTTTCTGTTTATAATTGTAAGTAGTATTAAATGTTATCAACAGTATGCACGATTTATGCTATAATAAAAATTAAAGAGTCATCAACGTGAGTTGGGCTCATCTCTTCCTATAATAGGAGGAGGTGATAGTATGACCGAGTTTGAAAAGTTCTATTTGATCATTTTAGCTTTGGAATTACTAATTCATTTTATTGATTTATTGAAATAAATAATAAAATGGCCTAACGTAAAAGAGGTCTGATCACCTCACACGTTAGGTCCATTTCTTTTTGCCATTGAGATGAGCCTAACGCCGTTCACACGTTGATGGCTCTTCTTATTTATACACGTAGTATAGCATATTCTGAGAAAAAATACTACTGTTAGCTCCTATTAACATTATTATATGCATTTTTTCTCTTTCCAGAATAACAAAACTCCGATGGCGTTAACTATGTAGAATATATACTTCCCTACGTTTGCAAAGTTGCCTTAGGTGAAGGCTTTCAATAGTTGCACGATATTATAAACCATCCAAAATGGCCATTGCGTATCTAATTTTAAAGCGTTAAATAGGTTAGCAATGAGTGAGAAGGCGAATACGATCGTTGTTAGTGTGGATAAGAAATTTATATTCTTATTAAAACCGATATAATTGGCTACAATTGAAATGGTAAAAGTGACGATAGTGATGATAGTTCCTACTAGATATTTTCGGGACGGAGTCATCGTGTTAGGAATGCCTTCATGAGAGGCTTTCCATTTTTGATGGCAAATGTATAGATGATAAATGTAATAGGATAGGTAATAATCGCCGCTTTATTTCCCAGTATATAATCTATTGCACCGGAGAGGATTGTATTTACAATGCCTAGATAATTCCCCCAGTTGCTTAATTTCCCTGTAAATCGTGTAGATAACATGGAAATACCAACGTTGATAACAGAAATAAGGCCAAAGGGGATGAAAGTAGTCCAAGGGCCCCAATCTACATACTTTTCAAGTCGAGTATTAAGGTATCCAGCAGAGATAGAGATAGTAACAACAAGTGCAACACCAATGACATCAAACAATTTAAAGGTAGCACTTAGAAATGGACTTTTAAGTCCTAATAATATTGACTCCATACCTAAAGGAATGCAGTTCTTTTTCAATACTAAAGAAACATATTTATATAAATAGTTTGCATTGTCGATTTTTCCATAAAAATATGATAGACTTTTTGTATGGACAAATTGTATCGCTATATTCATAGTAGATGATAATAGTATTTATAAATGAAATTAATTATTATAAAATTAAAGATGAAGGGCTTAGGGAAACTGCAAAAAGGTGATTTAAATGGCAATAAAAAAATTTTTATCACGTGAAAGTCTGAAAAATAGATTAAAATGTAGAGGGCTTATTTTTAAGGATGATGAATTAAATAAAGTGCTAGTAGAACAAAATTATTATTCTCTATTTAATGGATTTGAAAACTTGTTCTTAGACACATTACATCCTAAAATATATAAAAATATTACTTTAGAGGACTTTAAAGCGGTGTACTCTTTTGATAAAAGATTTTCTAATATTATATTTTCAAGGCTAAATAAGGTAGAAGAGAAGTTAAAGACCTCAATTGCATATCATTTTTCGAAACGGCATTGTACGATGCTTAATGATACGATGCAATATACCAATAAATCAAATTTTATGGACCCTAGTGATACAAATACATCGAGTGTTACATATTGCCCATATTCTCTAAATTATCCCTTTGTCAATGAACAAAATAAAAAAATATACAGTAAGTTTGCTGATTTTATCCTTTTTAAACCATTTTACTTAACGAATCTGATTGATAGGAATGATCATATTGACATGAAGTTTTATCAATCAAAAAAGTATATAGCACCAGCGAATGTTGCAGTATATAGAGATATTCATAAGATTCCACATAAGAATGTCGCAGTCCCTTTTTGGGTGTCTATAGAAACCTTAACGTTTGGAGAGACTGTTAGATTATTACACTATTTGCAAGATGATGTACTAGAGGATGTTTTAAGTGATTTTAAATTAAAGAAAAGTAAGCGATCAGAGTTCCTGAACATGATGGATTTTTTGCTGTGTTTGAGAAATAATTGTGCACATACATCTGTAATTAATCACTTTACCACACCTACATATTATAAGGTTAATTCTAATGTAGTGAAGGCATTTTCATTAAATCCTCAAAAACATTATGGGTATCAGGACTCAAAACTATCTTTATTTGATGTGCTCAAAATTTTAGGATATTTTGAATCCTTGATAGAGTTAAAACAATTGATGAAAAAGTTCTTTTATTCTAATCACCGGAGAATGGGATATCTTGCGGGAAATAAATTGAATCAAAAGTTGTTAAAACGTATGGGATGTTCTAATTATGGACAGTGGAAAACAATGCTGTCAGGGAAAATGCAGTATACTCTATAAATAATGAGTTGACTGAATATAGTAATTCTGATAGTATAATAGATACTTAGATATGGCTCTTAAGAGCTCTTGGTGATGGAGGCATCACCTACTGAAAAAGGACAACACTATGTGTTGTCCTTTTTTGGATTCTAATTTCTCTGATTTATGAACATACCTAATGCAAAGAGGTCTGCTAACCTCAACACGTTAGGCGTCATCATATTTCCAAATTTTGAGATGAGCCTAACGCCGTTCACACGTTGATGGCTCTTCTTGTCTGTATCTGTAGTATAGAATAGTGTAAGAAAAAATACTACTCTATTTCCGTGGCGAATAAGGCTAGAGGGTTCTATTGGTGAGATATCTAGGATGCTTATGACGCAGTCATGAACTTTGACTTTGACGGTATTGGCAAAACTTGGTGAATGAAAAGAAACAGGTGTCCAAGATAGTTGAAATTTTTGTATTTGAAGATGGTTTGGTAGTTTTGTATTGAGTTTTTATGCAAAGTAAGTAATATGTTCTTGTTTTGGTACAGTTAAGCTTATAGAGGCATATATATGTAATTAGAATAATTGAGAAATAGAATTACCTATAAAAGTAGGAGGAAAAAATATATCTATTTCCAATTAATTCGATATGGTTATGTAGTTTTACTATATTTGTACAAGAGTAGATGCAAAAAATATTGGTACATTGATGTTTTCAGATGCAAATTTGGCTAAAAAGAATAAAATTTTGTGAAAAAACTATTCCAATGTGCACCAGATTAGTATATAATAGAATGGAAAAATTATTTTTTTAATAAAGTAGTTTGTGTTAGGTATTTAGTGTGAAAATAGGGGCTGGATGAAGTGTCCCAAAAGGATGGTGTGTAAATAGATATAAAATAATAATGAATGTTTATCTATTTTAATAAGTTGATTATGAAATACGTAAGCATTCAATTTTTTGTGCCATAAATGCTTAACTTATGAGTATATATTGTAAGTGAGCATCATTTTTTTTGTTATGTAAATGTTGTAATCATATGAGTATAGGAGTTTAGTATGAACAAAATTTTTAAAGTAATTTGGAGTAAGTCAAAACAATGCTATATTGTTGTATCTGAAATGGCAAAAAATCATTCTGGTAAAAAGAAAATTGTTGTAGCTAGTATCTTGGCGGCTATGGCTGTGGGATCCGGAGCCTTGGTGACGGATGTATCGGCAGATCCAGTAAGAGGTGGAGTATCTTTAGCAGGAGGTGAAACCAAGACCGATGCGACTATTGCAATTGGCTCAGGCAGCTATTCTGATGGAACAGCTATTGGAGGCGATGGATCTAGGAGAGTTGAGCCAGGGATTGCTATTGGTGTAAATGCAAAAGCAATGGGGAACTCAAATGTAGTAATGGGACTGGGATCTCAGATCATAGGTCATTCTTTTGGTGTTGCAATCGGGCGTACTGCTCAAGCTACAGACGATTATGGCGTAAGTGTAGGATATAATACACATGCAGACCTTCATGGCATTGCTATGGGTGAACAATCACGAGCTAAGAAAACAGGGGCTACATCATTTGGTGTTAGTTCTCGTGGCTATGGTAATGGTGCTATAGCTGTAGGGTGGCAGTCGTTAGCGGGCGCTAATGTATATAATGAAAATGGTGTGCCCAATAATGATATCAATACTGATAATGGTAAAACTATTAATGATTATGATAAATGGGGCGATGTTGCCATTGGTGTCCGTACTATTGCTACAGGTGGTAATGCGACTGCCTTAGGTCGTGGTGCTACAGCTAGTGCAGCTAATGCTATCGCTATCGGTGGTGGTGATGGTGGTGAACCAACTAAGGATGGTAATACAGCTTCCGATAATAAAGAAAAAACTAAAGCCACAGCAGAAAAAGCGGTAGCCATTGGTTATAAAGCCTTAGCATCCGATAAAAGTGCTACATCTATAGGTACAGATGCGCAAGCAAGTAAAGCCAGAGCTACAGCTATCGGTTATGAAGTACGAGCGGTAGGTAAAAATGCCGTAGCAATTGGTTCTAGTGGCGAGAACAGCAATAGAAAATTAAATTCAGCAGGTGAAAATGCCATTTCTATTGGTACAGCAGCACAAGCTAATAATAATGAATCTACAGCTATTGGTAAAGAGGCGTTAGCATCTAATACTAATGCTATTGCACTTGGTACAGGCGCAGAAGGAACAGGTAATACTGCTACAGCTATTGGTTATCTAGTGAAAGCAACAGAGAGTAATGCATTTGCAGCAGGTAGTGAAAGCTTAGCTTCTGGTAAAAACTCTATTAGTATTGGTAGTACATTTAATAATACAACGAATCAATCGACTGGCGAAGCTTCTATTGCCATTGGTGCTGCTGCACGGTCTACAGGTGCTGGATCTGTAGCCTTGGGTAGAAATGTTCAATCCTTAAGAGAATATACCACAGCAATTGGTACCAACATTACAGCTAGCAAGGAGGCTTCTGGTAGCACAATTATTGGGTATAATTCTTTTTCAAAAGCGAACCAGTCTGTCAATATTGGTTCTACAAATGAAACGCATGAAGCGGCTCAATACTCTACAGCGATTGGTTATGATGTACGAGCAAAAGGTAAAAATGCTGTTGCTATTGGATCTAGCGCTGATAGTAGTGCAAAAGTAATTGCTGCAGGTGCAGATGCCATTGCCATTGGTACATCAGCGCAAGGTAATGCTGTCGCATCAACAGCGATTGGTAAGCAAGCAGTAGCAAGTGGCGAAAACTCTATTGCATTTGGTACCTCTGCCAAAGGAGTTGGAGCCTCTGCCACAGCAATTGGTAATGGTGCCACAACGGCGAACGCTAATGCTATTGCATTGGGTACATCCGCGCAAGGGACAGGAGAATCAGCTACAGCGATTGGTAATGGGGCTCAAGCAACCGATTCACATGCTTTTGCAGCGGGTGTAGGTGCTAAAGCAACAGGTAGCTCTGCTATTGCTGTAGGTAATAGTGCGTCAGCGGCTAAAGCTAACTCAGTAGCTATAGGTACTGACACAACGGCTTCTGAAAAAGAAACTGTGGCGGTAGGTTTACGGGCTTCTGCAAATGGCTTGCGATCTGTTTCTGTTGGTATTGATACAGAATCAACAACAGCAGACGGCGTTTCTGTAGGTTACCTATCAAAATCAAAAGCGTTGGGTGCAGTGGCCATTGGTAGAAATGCAGTGGTAACAGCAGAAAAATCTACTGCTGTTGGTTATGATTTAACAGTTTCAAATTCAGCAAGTACAAACATTGGTTATACATCTACAGTGAATGCTAACCAAGCGACAAGTATTGGTGCTCGAAATTTAGTGGAATCGGGAGCACAATATGGTACTGCCCTAGGATATTTTGTTAATATATCTGGTAAAAATGCGATAGGTATTGGTTCTAGCGGAGATGTCAAAAATGTAGTAGCTTCTGCTGAAAATGCGGCTGCCATCGGTACATCTGCACAGGCGACAGCATCTAGTGCGATGGCTTTAGGTACTAATGCAAATGCTGCCTTAGCACATTCGGTAGCACTAGGTGAAGGGTCTACTACAACGGAAGCAGATGGAGCTGGAAAAACAGCGTATTTGTCTGGTGAATCTACTAACAATAGCGGTAATGGTGTGATTTCCGTTGGTAATAAACGAAATGATTCTGATAGAACAGCTACTATAACACGTCGTATTGTCAGTGTAGCGGGTGGTACTGATGATTATGATGCAGTGAACGTGAAACAGTTGAAAGCATTAGAATCCAATGAGTGGTTATTACGTACACAAAATGTGGGAGATGCTAACCCAACTGATGTGGCGCCTCAAACTGTGAATAATCAAACTAAGAAACGTGTTACTTTAAAAGCAGGCGACAATATTGCCATTTCTAATTCCAATGGTGTTGTTACGTTGAATGTAACAAATGTTGTGAAAACAGTAACTAGTGGGAATACAGCTGCTTTAACAGTAAATAATAACAATGGTGCTGTTACGATTACGCCGAATGTTGCTAGTTCTGTAGGAGCAGCGAATGAGGATAACAAACTTGTTACCTCTGGCAAAGTAAAAGCAGCTCTTGATGATAAAATTGATAAAACAGCTGAGATGCACATCAAATCAGGTGAGTACACTGTTAATACTGATGGTACTGCTTCTTTGATTCAACAAAATGGTAATAACCAAGATCAAACTACTCGCGTTACGATTAAAGATATTGCTAAAAAATCTGTCCTAGATACATTGCAGTCTGATTATAATACTTTCAAGATGAAAGCGATTACTTTCACTGGTGACGATAATCAAGGTGTAGCACGTACTTTAGATACAACATTAACTGTCAAAGGTGGTGCGAATTACACGTCTACTACAACGAATACTAACATTCGTGTAGAAAAAGATGCTGCTAATGGTGCCAATGGTCTGCTTGTTAAATTGTCTGATAAACTATCTGGCATGAAAGAAATCGCTGGCACTGGTTCGCAAGATTTAGTAATCAAAAATGGCAATACTACAGTCACTGTAAAAGCTCCAGCTAATGGAGACAAAGGTACAGTCGACTTTGGTGATGCGAAAGTAATTGCTAAGAACTTAGATGCAAGTATTGCTTATAAAGCAGGTAATGGAGATACTAAGAAAACAGTTAAATTGCAAGATGGATTTAACTTCACAGCTGCTACAGATACAGCAGCAGATACAGATGTACCAAAATCTGGATTAGCAATCACAACAGGTACTAATGGTGTAGTTACATTTGGCTTAGATAAAGCGACTCGTGAAAAAGTTGACAATGCAGCGGATAAAAACTTAAGCAATTTATCTGACACTGGTAAAGATAAAGTCAAAGAATTAGCAAAAACAGCAGCACAAGATGCTGTGAAAGTTGCTAATGGTATTAATACTACTGTTGAAAAAGATACAGCAACTGCAGGTGTAACGACATACAAAGTGAATGCTAACGATACGACTGTGGCTGTAACAGGTGATGGGCTTGCTATTACTGGTGGTGATTTAGGTACAGATAAAGTACGTAAATACTCCTTAGATTTATCTGCAGCTACTAAAGGTAAATTAGCTGCTGTAGGGAATTTAGCAACTAATGTGATTGGTGGAACTACAATTGGTACAGATGGAACTGTAACAGGACCTACTTTCAGTATTACTAAAGCAGATGGTACTGCTGAAAATGCAGGAACTATTAAAGCGGCCATCGAAAAACTAGATGCAGCGAATAAGGGACAAAATACAAAAATCTCTGATACTGCAGATAAAGTAACAAAATTAGCTACAGCATTAGGTGGTGGTGCTAAAGTAGAAAATGGTACTTTCACAGGTCCTACATACAACATCACAAAAGCAGATGGTACAGGTACAGAAACAGCATCTAATGTTGGTGAAGCTATTACTAAATTAGATACTCGTATTACTACAGCTAATGGTGCATTAGTGACTAAAGGCTTAGACTTCACAGGTAATGACACAACTGATGCTGGCAAGGTACACCGTGATTTAGGTACTACTTTGACAATTAAAGGGGCGGAAAACTTCACTCGTGCAGCAACTGAAACAAACAATATCAAAGTTGTTAAAAATGGCGATGCTCTGGATGTGAAATTAGCAGAAAACCTTGCTAAGATGAAAGAAATCTCTGGTGATGGTACTAGTGATTTAGTGATCAAAAATGGCGATACAAAAGTGACTGTAAAAGCTCCAACTAGTGGAGACAAAGGTACAGTTGACTTTGGTGATACAAAAGTAATTGCTAAGAACTTAGATGCAAGTATTGCTTATAAAGCAGGTAATGGAGATACTAAGAAAACAGTTAAATTACAAGATGGATTTAATTTCACTACAGCCACAGAGACTACTACCACAGCAGAAGGTCCTAAATCTGGTTTAGCAATCACAACAGGCGATAATGGTGTAGTAACATTTGGCTTAGATAAAGCGACTCGTAGCACTATTGATAATGCAGCGGATAAAAATTTAAGCAATTTATCTGATACAGGAAAAACTACAGTTAAAGAATTGGCGAAAGGCGCAGCTCAAGATGCTGTGAAAGTAGCAGACGGTATTAATACTACTGTTGAAAAAGATACAGCAACTGCAGGCGTAACTACATATAAAGTAAATGCTAACGATACAACAGTGACAGTAACAGGTAATGGTCTTACTATTTCTGGTGGTGAACTAGGTACAGATAAAGTACGTAAATATTCCTTAGATTTATCTGATGCGACAAAAGGTAAATTAAAAGCAGTAGATGGTTTATCTACTGTTATTGGTGGTACTAATATTACAGCAGATGGTACTGTAACAGGACCAACTTTCAGTATTACTAAAGCAGATGGTACTGCTGAAAATGCTGGAACTATTAAAGAAGCAATTGAAAAACTAGATGCTGCCAATAAAGGACAAAATACAAAAATTAACGATACAACAGAAAAAGTTACTGCCTTAGATGGAAAAGTAAGTGGTATCGTTGAAAAAGGTATGGTATTTGCTGGTGATGATGCAGCAGCAGATAAAGTAACTCGTAAATTAGGAGAAACTTTAAACATCCACGGTCAAAATAATATCACTGTGAAAAAAGATGGTACTGCAGCAGATACATTAAATGTAAAACTTGCTAGTGAATTGAAAAATATCACATCTATCAGCAGTGGAAATGGTACAACAGGCTCTACAGTTACATTAGGTGCAGATGGTGTATCTATCGCTAATACGAAAGATGGAGCTACTAAAACTGTTACAATCGGTAAAGATGGTATCAATGCTGGTGGTATGAAAATCACTAATGTAGGAGAAGCTAAAGCTGAAGGCGATGCAGCAAATAAAAAATATGTAGATGATGCAATTTCTAATTTAGGAAATATTGTATCTGGTAATGCTACCTTAAACTTTGCTGGTAATGTAACAAAAAATGCACAAGATCAAGCAACTGAAAAAGTAGGGTTATCCTTGGCAACAGGTACATTACATGTGAATGGTGCTGAAAACGAAATCACTACGACAGCAAAAGGAGATACAATTACAGTTAGATTAGCTGAAACTGTAAAAGCTCAATTAGCAAAAGTAGGTGATACATCCTCTAACGGACGTGATGGCAAAGATGGTACATCTGGTGCGAAAGGCTTAACTGGTAAAGACGGCTTAAATGACAAAACATTAACTGAAAAAGTGAATGCATTACGTAATGGTGAAGCTGGATCTGTAGTATATACAGATGAAAATGGTGCACGTTTAGTAAAAGCTAAAGATGGAGAATACTATAAAGCTGCAGATGTAGATGCAACAGGTAATGTATTGAATGGTGCAACAAAAGCTACTACTGTAGAAGCTCGTGTGGTGAACCCAGATGGTACAACAACAGGTGGCACAACTAAATTGTCCAACATCGCTGATGGAAAAGTAGCAGCAGGTTCCAAAGATGCTGTGAATGGCGGTCAATTACATACTGCTAAATCTGAAATTGGTGATATCATTGGTGGTACAACAATTAATGAAAATGGCAAAATTACAGGACCAACCTTCAGTATTACTAATGCGGCTGGTACTAAAGATGATGTCACTACGATTAAGGATGCTATTGAAAAATTAGATGCTACCAATGCAGCACAAAATACTAAGATTTCTGAAACTACAGAAAAATTAACAAACTTAGGTGACACAGTTACTAACAATTACAATGATTTATCTAAAAAAATCACTGATGGTAGTACGAATATAACTAATACACTTACAACCAAGGGCTTGGATTTCACAGGTAACGATACAACTGCGAAAGTACACCGTGACTTAGGTACTACTTTGACAATCAAAGGTGCAGAGAACTTCACTCGTACAGCAACTGAAACAAATAACATCAAAGTGGTTAAAACTGATAATGACCTTGATGTGAAATTAGCAGAAAACCTTGCCAAGATGAAAGAAATCTCTGGTGATGGTACTAGTGATTTGGTGATCAAAAATGGCGATACAAAAGTAACTGTAAAAGCTCCAACTAATGGAGAGAAAGGTACAGTCGACTTTGGTGATGCAAAAGTAATTGCTAAAAATTTAGATACAAGTATTGCTTATAAATCAAATCAAGACACTGCTAAGAAAACAGTTAAATTGCAAGATGGATTTAACTTCACAGCAGCTACAGACACTACTACCACTGCAGAAGGTCCTAAATCTGGTTTAGCAATCACAACAGGCGATAATGGTGTAGTTACATTTGGCTTAGACAAAGCGACTCGTAGCACTATTGATAATGCAGCAGATAAAAACTTAAGCAATTTATCTGATGCTGGTAAAGAGAAAGTTAAAGAATTAGCAAAAGGCGCAGCACAAGATGCTGTGAAAGTAGCAGATGGTATTAATACGACTGTTGAAAAAGATACAACGACTACTGCAGGTGTCACTACATATAAAGTAAATGCTAACGATACAACAGTAGCAGTTACAGGAGATGGACTTGCGATTAAAGGTGGAGATTTAGGTACAGATAAAGTACGTAAATATTCCTTAGATTTATCTGATACAGTAAAAGCAAAATTAAATGCTATTAACAATGTTGGTGATACAGCCTCTAACGGTCGTGACGGTGTAAATGGCACATCTGGTGCACAAGGCTTAACTGGTAAAGATGGCTTAAACGATAAAACACTAACAGATAAAGTGAATGCATTACGTAATGGTGAAGCTGGATCTGTAGTATATACAGATGAAAATGGTGCACGTTTAGTCAAAGCTAAAGATGGAGAATACTATAAAGCTGCAGATGTAGATAAAGATGGCAATGTATTGAATGGTGCCCCAAAAGCTACTACTGTAGAAGCTCGTGTGGTGAACCCAGATGGTACAACAACTGGTGGCACAACTAAATTGTCCAATATTGCAGATGGCAAAGTAGCGGCAGGTTCCAAAGACGCTGTGAACGGCGGTCAATTGAACACTGTTAAATCTGATTTAGCCACAGCCTTAGGTGGTGATGCTAAAGTAGAAAACGGTGTATTCACAGGCCCTACATACAACATCACTAAAGATGATGGTAGCAATACGAAAGAAGCTGTGAATAATGTAGGCGATGCGATTTCTAAATTAGATGGCCGTATCAATAATGCAAACACTGCACTTGGTAATAAAGGCTTAGATTTCTATGGCAATAAAGATGCTGCTGATACAGATAAAGTACATCGCAATCTTGGTGAAGCTTTAAAAGTGAAAGGTGCAGAAAACTTCACTCGTGAAGCTAATGCTAAGAATAACATTGATGTAGTGAAAAATACTGCAGGTGATGGTTTTGATGTGAAATTAGCAGAAAACCTTGGCAATATTAAATCTATTAGTAATTCTACTGGAGCAGGTAAACCAGGATCTACCATTACTTTAGGAGCAGATGGTGTATCTATCGCTAATACTACAACAGGTGCAGACGGTGCAGCAGGAGAGACTAAAACTGTTACTATCGGTAAAGATGGCATCAATGCTGGTGGCATGAAAATCACTAATGTAGCAAAAGCGACAGAGAATGGCGATGCAGCGAATAAAGAATATGTAGATGATGCGATTAAGAACTTAAATACAACAGTAACTAATAATGCAAATCTACGTTATGCTGGCGATACTAACGAAGGTGCAGCAGCTGGTGAAGACCACTTGAACTTGCCATTGGCGACAGGTACTTTAAAAGTAGCGGGTACTGCTGACCAAATCAAAACTGTAGCTAACAATGGAACCATTACTTTATCCTTAGCTGAAAAAGTAACAAACAAGTTAGATAAACTTGGTGATACTGCTTCCAACGGACGTGATGGTGCAAATGGCTTAACTGGTAAGGACGGCTTGAACGATAAAACGTTAACAGAAAAAGTAAATGCATTACGTAACGGCGAAGCAGGCACTGTGGTATACACTGATGATGCTGGGGAACGTTTGGTGAAAGCCAATGACGGCAAATGGTATCACAAAGATGATCTAAAAGCTGACGGCACACCAAAAACAGCAGATGAAAACAATGGAACTGCACCAAAAGCAGTAGACAATCCGCAAGCTCGTGTGGTAAATCCAAATGGAGACGCTAAAGCGCCTACTACTTTATCCAATATCGCTGATGGCAAAGTAGCAGCAGGTTCCAAAGACGCTGTGAACGGCGGTCAATTACATACTGTGAAATCTGACCTAGCTACAGCGCTTGGTGGAGATTCTAAAGTCAATGCTGACGGCTCCTTCACAGGTCCTACATACAACATCACTAAAGATGATGGCAGCAATACAAAAGAAGAAGTGAAGAATGTTGGCGATGCAATCAGTAAATTAGATGGACGTATCAACAATGCCAATACTACACTTGCTAATAAAGGCTTAGACTTCACAGGTAATGGTACAACTGCGAAAGTACATCGTAATTTAGGTGAAACTTTAACGATCAAAGGTGCAGAAAACTTCACACGTACAGATGCTGAAACAAACAACATCAAAGTTGTGAAAAATGACAATGATCTTGATGTGAAATTAGCAGAAAACCTTGGTAACATCAAATCTATTAGTAATGCTACTGGAGCAGGTAAACCAGGCTCTACAATTACATTAGGAGCAGATGGTGTATCCATCGCTAATACTGCAGTAGGTGCAGACGGTGCAGCGGGTGAAACTAAAACTGTAACAATCGGTAAAGATGGTATCAATGCCGGTGACATGAAAATCACTAATGTGGCTAAAGCAGAAGCAGAAGGCGATGCAGCGAATAAAAAATATGTAGATGATGCGATTAAAAACTTAAATACAACAGTGACTAATAATGCAAATCTGCGTTATGCTGGCGATACTAACGAAGGTGCGGCAAATGGTGATGATCACTTGAACTTACCATTAGCGACAGGTACTTTAAAAGTAGCTGGTACAGCTGATCAAATCAAAACTGTGGCTAACAATGGAACCATTACTCTATCCTTAGATGAAAAAGTAACAAACAAGTTAGATAAACTTGGTGATACAGCTTCCAACGGACGTGATGGTGCAAATGGCTTAACTGGTAAAGACGGCTTAAACGACAAAACGTTAACAGATAAAGTGAATGCATTACGTAATGGCGAAGCTGGATCTGTAGTGTACACTAATGATGCTGGCGACCGTGTGGTAAAAGCAAAAGATGGTAAGTACTATAAAGCTGATGAAGTAAAAGCTGATGGTACTGTAAAAACTGCTGAGGAAAATAACGGTAAAGCACCAAAAGTAGTAGAGAATCCACAAGCACGTGTTGTGAATGGTAATGGAGAAACTACAGTTCCTACAACCTTGTCTAACATCGCAGATGGCAAAGTAGCAGCAAACTCCAAAGATGCTGTAAACGGTGGACAATTGAACACTGTTAAATCTGATTTAGCTACAGCATTAGGTGGTGGTGCTAAAGTAGAAAACGGTGTATTCACAGGCCCTACATACAACATCACTAAAGATGATGGCAGTAATACAACAGAAGCTGTGAATAATGTAGGTGATGCGATTTCTAAATTAGATGGCCGTATCAATAATGCCAATACTACACTTGCTAATAAAGGCTTAGATTTCACAGGTAACGATACAACTGCGAAAGTACACCGTAATTTAGGTGAAACTTTAACAATCAAAGGTGCAGAAAACTTCACTCGTACAGCAACTGAAATAAACAACATCAAAGTGGTTAAAACTGATAATGACCTTGATGTGAAATTAGCGGAAAACCTTGGTAATATTAAATCCATCAGTAATACTACTAGAGAAGGAAAACCAGGTTCAACTATTACCTTAGGCGCAGATGGTGTATCTATCGCTAATACTGCAGCAGGTGCAGACGGTGCAGCTGGCGAAACTAAAACTGTTACAATCGGCAAAGACGGCATCAATGCTGGTGGCATGAAAGTTACCAATGTAGCGAAAGCAGAAGCAGATGGCGATGCAGCGAACAAAAAATATGTAGATGATGCAATTACTAACTTAAATACAACAGTGACTAATAATGCAAATCTACGTTATGCTGGTGATACTAACGTAGGTGCAGCAGCTGATGCAGATCACTTAAACTTACCATTGGCCACAGGTACTTTAAAAGTAGCAGGTACAGCTGACCAAATCAAAACTGTAGCTAATAATGGAACCATTACTTTATCCTTAGATGAAAAAGTAACAAATAAGTTAGATAAACTTGGCGATACATCCTCCAACGGACGTGACGGCAAAGATGGCACATCTGGTGCAACTGGCTTAACTGGTAAAGATGGCTTAAATGACAAAACGTTAACAGATAAAGTGAATGCATTGCGTAATGGCGAAGCTGGATCCGTGGTGTACACTAATGATGCTGGTGACCGTGTGGTAAAAGCAAAAGATGGTAAATACTACAAAGCTGATGAAGTAAAAGCTGATGGTACTGTAAAAACTGCTGAGGAAAACAAAGGTAAAAAACCAGAAGAAGTGACAACTCCACAAGCTCGTGTGGTAAATCCTAATGGAGAAACTACAGCGCCAACTACCTTGTCCAACATCGCTGATGGAAAAGTAGCAGCTAATTCCAAAGATGCTGTAAACGGCGGTCAATTACATACTGTGAAATCTGACTTAGCTACAGCGCTTGGTGGAGATTCTAAAGTTAATGCTGACGGCTCCTTCACAGGACCTACGTACAACATCACAAAAGCGGATGGTACAGGTACAGAAACAGCATCTAATGTTGGTGAAGCAATTAGTAAATTGGATACTCGTATTACTACAGCTAATGGTACATTAGTTACTAAAGGATTAGACTTCACAGGTAACGATACAACTGATACTGGCAAGGTACACCGTGACTTAGGTACTACTTTGACAATCAAAGGTGCAGATAACTTCGCTCGTACAGCAACTGAAACAAATAACATCAAAGTTGTGAAAAATAACAATGATCTTGATGTGAAATTAGCAGAAAACCTTGGTAACATCAAAGAAATCGCTGGTAATGGCAAAGATAACCTAGTAATTAAAAATGGTGATGCTACCATTACCTTGAAACCTAAAAAAGAGGCAGAAGGTACTAACCCTGCTACACCAGCTACAGTCGATTTTGGCGATACAAAAGTAGTAGCATCTAACTTGGATGCGTCCATTAAATATCGTGCCAATGATGAAGCAGCAACAAATGCTAAATCTGTTAAATTAGCCGATGGATTTAACTTTGTAGCAAGCAAAGATGCAACGACTACGGCAGAAGGCCCTAAAGCTGGCTTAGCTATTACTGCTGAAGATAATGGTAAAGTAACGTTTGGCTTAGATAAAGCGACTCGTGAAAAAGTTGACAACGCAGCAGATAAAAACTTAAGCAATTTAACTGATGCTGGTAAAAATAAAGTCAAAGAATTAGCAGGTGAAGCAGCTAAAGCAGCAGTTACCGTAGCAGATGGTATTAACACCACTGTTACAACTGATACAACGACTACTACAGGTGTCACTACATATAAAGTAAATGCTAATGATACAACAGTAGCAGTGAATGCAGATAGCTTAGCTATTGCTGGTGGTGACCTAGATGCTACAACTAAAGTGCGTGCCTATACATTAGACTTATCTGATACAGTAAAAGCAAAATTAAATGCCATTAATAATGTTGGCGATACAGCATCTAATGGTCGTGATGGTGTAAATGGTACATCTGGTACAACTGGTTTAACTGGTAAAGACGGCTTAAATGACAAAACGTTAACAGATAAAGTAAATGCATTACGTAATGGCGAAGCTGGATCTGTGGTATATACTAATGATGCTGGTGACCGTGTGGTAAAAGCAAAAGATGGTAAATACTACAAAGCTGATGAAGTAAAAGCTGATGGTACTGTAAAAACTGCTGAGGAAAACAAAGGTAAAGCACCAGAAGAAGTGAAAACTCCACAAGCTCGTGTGGTAAATCCTAATGGAGAAACTACAGCACCAACTACCTTGTCCAACATCGCAGATGGAAAAGTAGCAGCAGATTCCAAAGACGCTATAAACGGCGGACAATTGAACACTGTTAAATCTGATTTAGCCACAGCCTTAGGTGGTGGTGCTAAAGTAGAAAATGGTACTTTCACAGGCCCTACATACAACATCACAAAAGATGATGGCACAGGTACCGAACCAGTTAAGAATGTAGGCGAGGCGATTTCTAAATTAGATGGTCGTATCAATAATGCGAACACTGTCCTTGGCAATAAAGGGTTAGATTTCACGGGCAATGACACAACAGATGCTGGTAAAGTACATCGTAACTTAGGTGAAACTTTAATAATTAAAGGTGCTGATAACTTCACACGCACAGATGCTGAAACAAACAACATCAAAGTTGTGAAAAATAACAATGATCTTGATGTGAAATTAGCAGAAAACC
>OAZX01000281.1_pt1 | contig 29656 bp, 23 predicted proteins | sample 1495341 | NCBI WGS metagenome assembly OAZX01 (sample SAMEA2580119, study PRJEB22360) | human gut metagenome | biome: human gut; feature: human-associated habitat; material: faeces | place: Denmark | collected 2008/2010 | reverse complement strand
TTAAGAGAACCGCCTGAAAGGAGGGGGGGGCCCCCCCCCCTGCCGTACCTGCCCGATTGCCGCCTACGATTTGTGGCTTCCGGATTCACCGAAGCATCACGGCATGAGCGTTGCTGCATTCAACGCTACCGTCGCCGACATCGATCAGGAAGACGACGAGTATGACGCCGATGCTGCCGCAGAGGAGCATTAAACAATGTCCGAACTTACTATTGAATCGCTCGAACGTGCCTGGGACAACGTTGCCGAAGGGGGATTTCTGGTTTTCGAACCCCTTCCTTTTGAAGTCCGCATCACAAAGAGCCGTACCGGCGCCAAAGGGCTCGATTTTCTGCTCTCAGCCGATGCAGAAATGGAGATCAGTTCCTGCGAAGGTTTCAGCGCCGAAATAAAAGGCGTCGATGGCCAAACAGTTCTGAGCCTCGTCGGGACGGAGGCCAATGGTACGAATGTTTTCGAAACCTTTGCAGTTGATCTTCTGCGTCTTTGCGCGCGCATGCGCCGAGTCGGCAGCATTGCGCCCGATGATCGTATGGAGGCTGTCCGACAGCGCATCGTCGCTTGGCAGGATTTCATGCGCTCAAAAGCAATAGGTCTTTCCGAGGAAAAAGAGGTTGGTCTTTTCGGCGAGCTGACGGTGCTTCTTGACTGGCTCCAAGCGGGAGGATCGCCTCAGAATATTGAAACGGTTTGGAAGGGGCCGATTCGTCAAGCGCATGACTTTGAATTCGTTAAACCTTTTGCGCTTGAAGTGAAAACATCAACTCGAAATACCCCTTTCAAGGCACAAATTGAGTCGCTCCAGCAGCTTGATTCATCTGAATTTGAGAACCTGCATCTTGTTGCCCTCTATATCGAGGAAACTCCTGAGGGCGATACGCTCGAAACCCTCTGCGGCAAGATTGATGAACACCTCCCGACTGTACTCATGCGCGAAGCGTTTGCCGCTCGATGCGTTGCGGCAGGTCTTCAGACAATTCACCTTCAAAAGCCGCTTCGCCGCTTCACTCTACGAAACCGCTTGTGCCTGCGTGCTGACAGTATGCCGCGCCTGACGCCCCAGACCGTGCCAGGTATTGCGCGTGCAAACTATGATGTGTTGCTGACGAACGATGCCGGAAGCCCTGCCGAGGGACTAGATCCCGTCGACTACAATGCGCTCCTTGCGCAAACCCTTCAGTCCTGATGCTCCCATGAACTACACTGCACAATTGCTCGCGGCTCACGAACATGACTATTGCGACTTGCTCGCCGAAATAGAAGGTGAAATTGCCGGCCTTTCTTCGGTTCCTGAGGAACCCGTATACCCATCAGAACTTTTCTTTCAGTTTGCTGTTGATGCATTAGCGGACGCGGGTGTTCTTCAAATTCCCGAAGAGTTCGGGCCGGATGAATATCTTGAAACACACCTTCTTGATATGAAGTTCGGGAATTCGATTATTCAGGTCTCTGCGTCCGCCATGCTCCGCAATCCAGAAGGGAAATGGAGCCTGCACCTCTTTGCGGTCGACTATGAGCCGAGAAGCAAAGTTGAAGTCCTCCCGCGCGAAGAATTCGATAAAAAAAGCCTCTGGCTCAGAAATTTTGTCAAATATTCGACGAACGGGCAGCTCCAGCGCAGTCTCACAGCTCAGCATCCAGCCGCTCGTATTGCCCGCCTGATATATGAGCGCAAAGCTGACATCGATACAGTGCGCACCTGGGTGCTTTCCAACCGGCTTTTTGACAGTGCTACGCCGACCGGCCGGCGAGAGGCGGGTTCCACAGAAATTACGACATGCATTATTGACATTAATTACTTACTCAATATTCGCCGGGGTAATTTGGGTATTGATCAGAGCTTCAGCGACATCGGCGGTCTTCCTTTTTTGGAAAACGGCGAAGTGCCCGGACAAGATTACCGATGTCTTCTGAGTACTATTCGAGGCATCACTCTGGCTCATCTTTATTCGATGCACGGCACAGCACTGGTCCAAGAGAACGTGCGCGCACATCTGGGGAAAAACGCGGTCAACAAGAAGGTTCTGGCTACGATCGTCACGGAGCCCGCACGCTTCCTTGCCTACAATAACGGCCTCGTGGTTTCCGCTTTGTCAGTCGATGTTCAAAACGGCCGCATCATGAGTTTGAAGGGGATTCAAATAATCAACGGCGGACAGACGACCGCAAACATATATACGGCCTGGCGCGAAGCTCGAAGCCGCAAGGATCCATCGCAGCGCGACCGTGAACTCCAGTGCATTGAGTATATTCAGGTGCCGATGAAGCTTGTTATCGCGCATGAGAGTCTTTCGGAATCGGAACGCTCAGAACTTCGAGCACATATTTCCGAGGCGGCCAACTCACAGACCGCCGTGAAGCTTTCAGATCTCTCTGCCAATCATCCCTTCCAGAAGCGCTTTGATGCAGCGGTGCGCAAGCTGAAGTCGCCAGACGGAGAGGATTGGTTTTACGAACGAGCACGCGGGTTCTACGCCGCCGAAGAGGAGAAGCTTACTGGTCAGATAGCGCGCAAAAGGGAATTTAAGAAGAGATACCCGGCCTCGAAGCGGTTGGGCAAAACGGATTTAGCGCTCGCGATTCTTGCGTGGGACGGTGAATCGATTGCATGCGCTCAGGGCGCAGAAAAAGCATACGCCGTCTTTGCGGACCGCTGGTCCGAGTGGGAGCCGTCTGACATCCTTCCAGAAACCGCTCAGACGATGCTGGCAAAGTGTATTCTCTTCAGAACCCTTTCGAAAGAAGCCAAGAAACGGCTCGCAGATGTCGGCATCTCGAACCCGCGCGTCCCGGTGATCTATACGATCGGCGCTTTTGCTGAGAAATACGGTGAGCATATCCATTGGGACCGTATTTGGAGCCGCCAAGGACTCTCTCAGGGACTTCTTGACGCGCTCCTGGACCTTACTGAACGCGTCGGTCTTATTCAGAAGCAGACTATGGGCAGCTTCATGATCGCGATGTGGGGCCGCCAGAAAGCCTGCGGTGAAAAGCTCAAAGAGCACCTTACTTTCGAAGGGATCAACTTCGAACATGTTTACGAACTTGGTTTGTGAGAGCTGTGTCGACAGAGGCTGACGTACGACTTGCCGCTTTTGTTCGCGTGTGACGAGCTTAAGCGGCAAGATTAATACGCATGTTTTCGGCGGCAAACTGCTAATTGACCCGCCCGCCTCGATGTCTCGCAGTCAGGCGTGTGGCAGAGGATGAGGAACGTTCGCCTCATCAGAAATTATCTTCTTGTATATCCTTCCTGCAAAGTAAAAGGGAGATTTGAGAGAAGTTTGAAAGCCTTATCGTTGTTGGCGGAAGTGAGTCCGGACACATTCTCCGCGAAAATGAAAAGGGGATTCACGCGTTCAATGAATTTAACGCCGTAGGAGACGAGGTCTTCGCAATTGCTGTGAGGGCTGTCGGTCTCTCCTGCAGGTGTGCGGAATGCGGCACACAGCATCTGGTTTCCTTCAGCCGCAGCAAATTCGCCGCAGCAGAAACTCGCTGAATACGAAAGTCTGCGTAACAAAGTACGCCATACATCTGCTTATTGCTGACGTACATACGGCGACTCTGGCCTTTGATGATGACACCTATATGCCTTTTAAAGTTCAATAAAGTAAGAGTTGATGTATACTATAAGTATTGAATTAAAGATTAATTCTATTTAAAGGCGATTGGTTAATCTTTTCTAATCAGATTTGTATATCTATTAGTAATCTTATATTTTGAATGTAAAATGGGAATAGAAAGAATTTCGGCCGCATTGCTCATTACTGTTATTTTGGGCGGGTGTAGTGCTCCTACAGAAATTGATGCGACGAAAACTGATGATTCTTTAGAATTTACTGGGAACTATCCGCGTATTTTGGATTATAAAAATCCGGCAGATATAGTAATTGCTTACGCGAAGGCAGATGATCGACATAATCCTCGAACCGGCTGGATCGACAAAGGCAGCAGTGTTTATCACAAAATTTATTATGTAGCATGGTGCCCTGGTCCTCATAATCCGATTTATCCGGCAAAAGATGTTAATGAGCTTCCCAGGCTGATCGAGCATCATTGTCTGCTGAGCGGAGGTGAAATGCGTGGGAGTTGGTGTACCCACAGCACATTGAATACACCTCTCTTCAAGTTTGAACCCTTTCGAACAAAGAGATTTTGTTCTGCTGAGGGACGAGCTTATGCCGTCATGGTTCCTGAACAAAAGATAGGGAATTGGGAGTCAATGTGGATTCAATATGCTCGATTGGAAGGTTTCCAGCCCGTAATGGCGGAAGAGTGGGCAAGGATACCTAGAAATTGGGCGATTTTCGCTGAAGATAAAGCTGAAAAAAAATTATTGGCTTTATTCAGACATAGTAGTTACGGAAGATAATGGTTGGAAATCTTTCCTGACGGCAAATATTGATTCGATAGAAGGTCGAACAGCTGTTTATAAGGTTCAGTTGGACTGTTTGACGTCAAGGATTCGTTTTGCTGTTTCATTGTCTTACCGCAACGCAAAATTAATAGCTTCCCGTGGACCATGGCAAAAATGGGAGGGGATACAGCCTGATTCTAGGAATGGATTAAGCCTTAAAAAAGCTGTTTGCAACAGGAATCCTGCGGCTGAAAGGCTAATTAAATCTGTCCCCGCAGAATTATTGTCTGCATATTTCAAATAACTTGAAGTGTACAGAGCTGCTGTCAGAGCACTTGCCCGACGGCGACAGTTTGCGGATGTTCATGTATAAATTGGCGTTCATCCTGCCGATTTCTGCATATTGCGGACCGTCATTAGCCGCAATGAAGCTATGCATGAGACTTTGCAGAGTCGACCGCGTCTTTTTCCCGCACGCGCATTCCCAGACAACCAGTACTCGCCAGCCGGCAGAAATGAGCGCTTCATGCTCTTCCCTGTCACGTTTCTGGTTGCGGGAGAGTTTTAAGTTCCAATAGTCTGCGTTCGAACTCGGCCGTACGGATCGAGGACATCCCAGATGAACGTGCCAAAAGCAGCCGTTGACGAAAATGACAGTCTTCCATTTAGGAAGCACAATGTCCGGTTTCCCCGGCAGCGTCTTGACGTGCAGACGGAAGCGGAAACCGTCGGCAAATAAAAGTCGCCTGACGGTTATTTCCGGTTTGGTATCCGTGCTCCGAATGGCCCGCATATTAGCGGACCGTTCAGTTTTGGATTTGTTGTCCACAGCAGCCTTCTGTATTCAGAAAAAGTCTGACTATTTCGGCTCGTCAGTCTTGAGGGACTTTGCAGGGAAGGTTCCCACGCTGGGTTCAACACTCTCATAAGGAGTGCCGGCAAGGGTTTTGAGCAGTGCCTCCAGAATGGCCTGTGCACCGTCGCACGGTACGGCCATGCCGATTTGCTTACGGACGCTCTCCTTGCTGCCGCAGAAGACAAAATCGTCAGGGAAGGTCTGCAGACGAGCTCTTTCCCTATTGGTAAGAGCTCGGTTTTCAGACCAGTGATAGACGTGTGTGCCGCCGCCGCCCGAACCTGTCACTGTATAGGAAGGCTTCGAGGGGTCGAGACGGCGGTATATCTGTGAAAGACGCGCACCTTTTACATTCAGGCGCAGGTGTTCCGGCAGACGGCCGGATTCTTCAGCCTGCCACACGTTTTCTCCTTCGCGAATATAGGACAGCCGTTCAGCAACCTGCTTGCTCATCTTGGTCGGTTCCTGATTGGCGGCATCGGCCGGTATGCCTTCTAGCGCTTCGCGGCAGCTCTTTTGGATGCCGCAAGGCTTCGGCACGCGGAACGTGAGGCCCAGATCCCCGCGAATGCCGATCAGGATGTAGCGGTGACGTGCCTGAGGCACGCCGTATTCTTCAAATTTGTAGAGGTTCGCCGTGATCGTGTATCCGTATTTCCCTGCGTTGTTCAGAGCATTGAGGATTAGTTTGAAAGCCTTGCCGTCGTTGGCGGACGAGAGTCCGGAAACATTCTCCGCGAAAAAGAAAAGGGGATTCACGCGTTCAATGTATTTAACGCCGTAGGAGAAGAGGCCGCCGTAATTGCCGTGAAGGCCTTTGGATTCTCCTACGGTCGAGAAATCGTTGCAGGGGAAGCCGTATAAAAAACCGTCAGCTGCCGGCAGCGAGTCAATGTCAAGACTGCGGACGTCTTCGCAGATTGACAGTGCTTCCGGGGTATGCTTCAGGACGTTGGTTTTGTACGACCGGCATGTATCAGCATCCCAATCGGTCGCCCACACGTGCCTGAAGGAGAATTTATCCGACTTGGTACGGTTGAGCGCGATGCCGATTCCGCCCGGACCGGAAAACATTTCTGCAACGCGAAGCTCTCCCGAGTCCGGCAGCTGGGGTATTGCCGTCCTGCAAGCGGTCTTCTCTTTAGATTCCGTTGCCCCACAGCTTTCTATTTTCTGTATTGGAAGCTGAGCTTGACTATACTCAACGATAAGTTCACGGGCTTTAGTTGAGGGCGGCACATGTTCTGTGCTGCAGACCGTCGAAAAACGGTCGAGTTCGTCTTCTGAGAGACGAACCTTCAGTTCTTTGTTTCGCATAATGGTTCGCACGTTGCATGAATTGCTGCCCTGATTTCGGCAACGGTAAAATTCTACGGCAGATCGACTCTGTTCGGAACGAAAGTATGTTTAATTCGAATCAAAAAACTCCATTCAGCGATATCGTTGCTGCTGAACTTGCGAGGTCAACCAGTGCGGACATTGCGGTTGGGTATTGCGGACTTAGCGCTGTTCAGCAAGCTAAAAAGGCGCTTCTTAAGGTCGCGTCAAAGGGACGGGTAAGACTGGTGCTCGGAATGTACCGTATTGACGGCAGTCTCACGAATAAACTGCGCGAGGAACTTTGTGAGCTCCATCGGGCGCTCACGCAAATTCCGGCCAGAAAAAATGACGGCACCGGCGTCTATATCACAACGGTTGATTATCACGGCAAAATATGGTGTTTCCGGCAGGGCGTTGCTCAAACGGTTTGGGTGGGCTCGCATAATTTTTCCGACGAGGGTCTGAAAAAGCGCCTTGAAGCAGGCACGCGAATAACGGATCAGCAGGATCTTGCCAAGATTGAATCGTTTATTGACAGTCTCTGCGGCATAAACTGCGCGGTTACCATCGACAAACTGGCCCCTGCTGCCGAGGATGTTCAGTCTTACAAAGGTCTGCCAAAATACACATCCCTGCCCGCCGGCAAGGCCGCTTCTATGGAGATAAAACTCAGACCGTCTGAGCAGCCGCAAAGTAGCCTCAACCTGTGCTTCGGAGCCGGACGCAAAAATCAGCAGGGAATATATACGCCTCGTCCGTGGTATGAAATTGAATTGTCGGTGCCTAAGAGCGCTCAGACCAATGACGTTTACCCGCGACCGCTTCCTTCCGAAATTCCGCCCGGGAAAAAAAGCCTGCGGATGGAATTCACAGCGTATCTGACCCATGACGGAGTGACTTACCGCAAGGCATCTCTGTCAACATACTCCGACGGCAACAAAGCAATGGGATCGAAACCCCGCACGATATTTGGAGAATTCATCAAAGGCGGTTTGGAAAGTGCCGGCGTTCTCCGCCGCGGAGAACCGATTACCGACGAGGTCCTGGAGGCTTATGGCCGAGATTCCGTAACCCTCACAAAATTAACCAACGGCGAGTACGTCGTCACATTTTGAGCGGCCGTTTAGCGGCGGATATTGTTTGTATTGATATTCGCCGTGAGCGGGCAGAGCGGAGATGGAGATGTTATTGCCTGCGCAGATGTTCGAATAATGCGACGAGTAGGTGAGCTTGATTCTGAAGATTTTTGTGACGCTGACAGAGAGAAAGTACCCGCTTCTATCGAAGCGAGTACTTCAGTGTGCCAGCAATCAAAGGTTGAAATCACGTGCCAGGTGTTTTCTTAGTACTGCACGCAAAGCTTCGATTTTTTCGCCGTAGTTCGGATCAAGGTTTGAAGGTGTCCGATCGTTCACAAAGCGGCCGAGATTCTTCATGTCCTTGCCGACGGCAGCATCATCGTCAACGACTCGCATTGCAAACATCCAGGTTTCCCATTCCTGAGGATTTTTGTTGAGCGAATCGCCGCTCATGCCTTGTCCCATGCCGAGCCAGCCGGCATTCATAATTGTGTAGAAGGTCTTGCCGGGGAGCAGACCGACGCGTCCCTTCGGGCCGTCGTCATAAGAAAATCCCTTCGAAAACACTCGGAGCTTATAGCCTTTCGTGAACATCGGATCGGTGTCCTGCCAGTTTGGCTGAACAAAGATGATGTGATCGGCTTTCTTGACGTAAGCCTGCTCCGTGAGAACATCCGCAGGTGTTTTCCCAAATCCGTCTTTGGCGTGATAGAACTCTTCGCGTGAGGTAATGAGCGGATTGAATTTGTTGGCAATGAGGTCACGAAGTTCAACTTCAAAGCCTTTTTCTTCGAAGAACTTCATGGCCGTGACGCAGAGATCATAGGTGACAGATTCGTGACGAGGATCGTCAAGAATGAAAAGCGCACGCTTTTTGTCTTTGGCGTCCGTGAAGCCGCTCGGCTTCCAATCCGTTTGGCGATACTGAACCGGAACGACCGACGCAGATGTTACGGCATCGACATTCTCGGGAAGCCTGTCGCCGCCCTTGGCAGCAAGCGTTTTTGTGCCTTCGAGCACGGCTCCTTCTTGAGTTTTTTGAGTCGCGGGAACAATAGAGGCAGAAGTGACTGCATCAGCAGCAAAAGCTGCGGGCACACAAAATCCTGCTGCAATCAAAACAGCAATCAGTTTGAAAGGAGATGACATGCTCATCCTCCCAGTACCCACATTGATTGGCGCTGGCGCTTATTCCGGATCATGGCCGGGCACTGCTAGGTAATCAACCAAGCGGGTGAATTCAATTGTCTCATGTCGCTCTCCGATTCGCATAGGATCTTTCCCGATGCCAGTCACTTCACCATTCTTACGGACGGTTTAAGGACAGCGCTTTTTATCGAAGGTTTATGAGTAGGGCTAAAGGTTGTTCAGGTTGACATTCGGGAAAGTACCAGTCGACCCTAAAATGCTAGGTATTCCTATCGTCGAATTGTTTCGTCATGAACAGCCCCGAGACTTCAAGCCTCCCAAGATCATTTTTCCAAGCACTTCCGGACGGAGAAGTGCTGACCGCCTCTCATTGGGGGCTTTTCTACGCCAAAACGAAAGACGGCAGGCTGGTTGCTGTACGCCCGTTTGAGGGTGATCGTGCGCCGAGCCCCAACCTTTCGAGCTTAGTAGAGCACCCATATTCTTCCGCCCGCATTCAAACACCAATGGTCCGGCGGGGTTATTTGGAAAAGGGTTCAGCCTCTCGTGCCGGGCGCGGTTCGGATGAATACGTTCCTGTTTCATGGGACAAGGCTTTAGATTTAGCGGCCGGCGAGTTGCGGCGGATTTATGAGACTTACGGTCCATCGGCTGTCTGGGGGCGCAGCTACGGATGGAAGTCAACCGGTTCGGTGAACAACGCCATTGCGCTGATGCAGCGGCTGCTCTCTCTTTTGGGCGGATGGGTTGAGACCGGCAACAGCTACTCCACCGCAGCAATTTCGACCATCCTTCCGTATGCCGTCGGCGGGAAACTCTTTAAGCCTACTGCTTGGCCGGTCATCATGGAAAAGACCGAGCGCATTGTCTTTTGGGGATGCGATCCGCTGATTACCAACGATATCGACTGGGCAACGACGCTTCATCAGGGCATCGCCGAAATCCGCAAACTGAAGGACCATCCGCGTATCCGTACGATTGCGGTGAATCCGCTTCGGCCTAAAACGGCTGATGTTGTCGGCAGCCGCTGGATGCCGGTAAAGGCTGGGACAGATGCTGCGCTGATGCTCGGCATGATGTATGTCCTCATCACAGAAAATCGACTCAACCGCGCTTTCCTCGCGAACTGCGTGACGGGTTGGAATGAAATGGAGGCCTACATCCTTGGTACGGAAGACGGTGTTAAAAAGACACCGGAATGGGCTGAAATCGGCTGCGGAGTTCCTGCTCAGCAAATTCAATCGTTTGCACGAGAGCTTTCCGAACACCGTTCCATGATCATGTTCGGCTGGGGGCCGCAGCGTGCTCGGTACGGAGAGCAGCCGCCCTGGATGGCGGTTGCGCTTGCCTGTGCCCTCGGACAGATTGGTCTTCCCGGCGGCGGCATAGGGGTTTCATATCACTATGAAAGCGGCGGCTGGCCGGTTGGCAAAGGTCCTGTTCTGGGGCAGATTCCTGCTCGTCCGAAGGCAGTTTGGCAGTCCGCCGTACCCTGGAAGGGCAGCCGTGCCGTTCCGGTGGCGCGTATGGCTGACGTACTTGCCTGCCCGGGCAAAGTGATTGATTGGAACGGCAGCCGCATTGAATATCCCGATATCCGCTTGGTCTTCTGGTCGGGCGGGAATCCCTTTGCGCATCATCCTGATACACGAGCGCTCGAAGCAGCCTGGCGCCGTCCGGAAACGGTGATTGTCACAGATGCCTTCTGGAGCGCAACGGCACGTCATGCAGACATCGTTTTGCCTGCGGCGACGACCCTGGAGCGAAACGACATTTCGCCGATTGGAACGTCTACCAACGACGGCATCGTCTTCATGCGTCAGGTGATCAATCCCGTCGGAGAAGCACGAAGCGACTATGAGATTTATTCTGAGCTCGCCAAACGCTTGGGACTGGGAGACGCTTTTACCGAGGGTCTGGATGAAGCGGGGTGGATTCAGAGACTCTACGAAGAGGCCGCAGCCGCTGGGGCAGCGCAGAATGCTGAGCTGCCGGCTTTTGCTGATTTCTTGAGGAAGGGTGTTCACCTCTACGCGCAGAATCCGGCAGAAACACGCTTCACGGCGTTTGCGGACTTCAGAGCTGATCCTGAAGCGCATCCGCTGCGGACGGAGTCCGGCAAGATTGTGATTTATTCCAAACGCATTGAAGCGCTTCACTATGCGGATGCTCCGGCACATCCAACGTGGATTCCGCCTTTTGCAGCGGATCAGACAAGCGTTCATGGTCAGGACGCTCAGGCTCAGGAGGAACGCAAGGAAGGCTTAGGCGATTGGCTCGAACTGGTGAGTCCCAAGAGCGGCGCCCGACTGCACAGCCAGCTCAATCCTGTGACGAGCGCTCGCTCCAATATTGCCGGACGAGAGCCTTGTGAGATGAATTCGGTTGATGCAGCCAAGCGCGGCATAGCCAACGGAGATGTTGTGAAAGTCTCGAGTCTGCGAGGGGCTATTCTCGCCGGCGCCGTCGTCACCGACGGCGTTCGGGCAGGGACGATCGTTGTGCGTCACGGCGGTTGGTTTGATCCCCAAGAGTCTTCAGACGGAGCAATTGATGCCAACGGCTGCGCCAATGTGCTCACGCCTGACGATCCGGCGAGCTCTCTCTCAAACGGCAACATTGCCTCAACTGCGCTGGTGCAGGTGGAGAAATGGCGGGGGGAGCTATTAGAGGTGCGGGCGTTTAACGCTCCGCACCTCGGTAAATAACTCGACAATTGCATTAAAACTTTGGAGTCGGACGAACTCTGCGGAGCTTGTCCGACTCATGCATCGGTACGGAAGTTGGGCGGATCTACTGGGAGCTGCGCTGTCAGCAAGGTTTGCAGACTGTTTCGCCAATCAGCGCCGCGGCCGTATCTTCTACAGACTGCACTTCGATGATGCGCTCGGCGATTTTCTCAAAAATGGGAGACCGTTCTTCGTAAAGGGCTTCTACGCCGCGAGCTTGAGAGAGCGGCCGCTGATAGGTGGAGAGGTGGTCGAGCGGCCTCTGGAGCCAGTAGAACGTGCCGTTGAGCGCGAGCCGCATACGGTTTTCGGGGCGCAGGCAGGCGCCTCCGCCCGTTGAAATGACGAGGCCGTGACGTCCGGAGAGCTCTTTGATAATCTCGCTTTCAAAACCGCGGAAATACTCTTCACCGTCCTCGCGATAAATCCGTTCGGAGGATTTGCCGACTCGACGCTCCACGAGGGCGTCCAGATCGATGAAGGGACGCAGAAGCCTTGCCGCAACGCATTTGCCGATAGTGGTTTTTCCGCAGCCCGGCATACCAATCAGGACAATATTGGAGGCTTCGCGGCGAATGTCGCACAGGATCGAGCGCGTCGCACAAAGCGGCAGCGTCCGGCCGGCAAAGAGTTCCATCGCCTCGCGTGCGACAACGACGCGCAGTCCCAAAGTGGTGCGGGCTTCCAGGCCGCGCTGCTGCGCTTCCCAGATGAGCCGCGGGCGCACAGGTTCATCAACGGAGTCCAGTACCGCTTTGAGTTTCGGGAAGCATTGGAAAACATCTGCCGATTCAATCGGCATTTGATCGGTGTCGGGGGCTCGGCCGAAGTTGGTGGCATTAAAGAGCAGGCTGAAGCCCTCTGCGCCTTCGATACGCTTTGCGGCATCGGCTGAGAGCGGATGATCAATACGGATGACTTTAGCCTGCGGGGCGCCTAGAGCAGTTAGCAGCCGGGCGAGGCCCGCGGCAAGCGGCTCCAGAGCCTCTTCAGTCAAAAAGAGCGCACGGGTTTGGCAGATGGTCAGCCCCATAGCGGGGAGCATCTTGAGTAGTCCCGTACCGATCGTAAAGTCTCCGGTAATAGTACCGTCGGTTTCTCGAATAAGAATGTTCGAGCAGTTGGTTGCACGTGCAGCAGGCAGCAAATGGTCGCATAAATGAGCTGCCTCAGCCATGAACTTTGGATCTAGTCCAATCCCGTCCCAGCGCCCGTCACGAATGAAGCGAAGCGCATCAGTCCCTCTAAGGTGCAGAGGCTCAGCATTTGTCAAGCCAAATTTTGCAAGAAGCTCCGCACCGCAGGGGGCGGCGGGCGACTTGGAATGATCGGCAAACCATATCCAGCGAGGATCATCGGCGAAAGTGCCTTTAAGCAGATCGCTGGTTAATTCTGTGAACGGAAGGTCGACTGTTGATCCGTCAGGCTCCTCGATGACCGCAAGTCGGCTGGATTCGCCTTTGCCCTTGCGGCGCCATGCCCTGCAGCTGCATGGATGAGGCGTACGCGACGACATGTCTGCTGTCGTTGGAGCAGCAGAATCGTTCAGGCTGCGGGTTTCAAGCGCCTCAGCAGCAGAGAAAGATGAACGATTGATGTCGTTCTGAGCCATTTTTGGGGAAGTCAGTGCTTCAAAAGTGAAGGAATGGAATAGGAAGTCTAATCATCCGGCGATTGTTTGGCGGGCGGACGTTTAATTCCTTTTATTGTGTGTCAACCCTCCAAAATAGGTATCCGTTTGCTTTCGACCGTCCAACTCTCAAAGCCATTCTTAAAAACAGACGGCCCGGCCGGGTGATGAGGGCAAGTGATGACATTGCGCTTAGAGCCGCAGCATGCGCTGTGATGGGCTGTATTCTTTTCGACCCATGACGAAAAGCAAAGTGACTGCGTGAAACGGGAGAGCGGCATGCTCTGCGCCGAGCGGAATAATGCTTAGACACTAACAAAACATGTTGGAGGTTCTAATGGCTGAGTTCATGTACGCCGATCGCATTCCCGCTGAAATTCTCGCGTGGGGAAATGAGCTTGCGCAGATACGGCGCGACATTCATCAGCATCCCGAACTTGGGTTCGACACTTCCCGCACCTGCGGCGTCATCGCCACAAAACTGAGAGAATGGGGTGTTGAATTTGATGACAAGCTCGTCGAAGGCGGTGTAATCGCCGTCGTGAACGGGAATGCACCCGGCCCGACGGTGGCGCTTCGCGCTGATATGGATGCGCTTGCCATGCCCGACGAATCTGAAAATGCCTGGAGAAGTGAGACTTCACAGCGTTGTCATGCCTGCGGCCATGACGGACATGTGACTTGGCTCTTGGGAGCGGTACGCGCACTTCATGCGCATCCGGATTTTCCCGGCCGAGTTCTGGCTGTCTTTCAGCCGGCCGAAGAAATCGGCCGAGGTGCCAGAAGCGTTGTTGCAGCCGGCGTGCTGGAAAAATATAAGCCTCTCGAAATTTACGGCGCTCACGCTTCGCCGGTCTTCCCGAAAGGACAGATCGGTATTCAGGCTGGCCCTGTACAGGCTTCCTGTGACTTTTTCTACATTACCCTCAAAGGCCGCGGCGCGCACGCTGCAAGGCCGCACACGACGCTCGATCCCATTCCGACGGCTGCGCTCCTTTCTGAATCACTCCAGACGATTGTTTCGCGCAAAGTAAACCCGATCGAACCCGCAGTGCTTTCAATCTGCGCCGTGCAGGCGGGCAATCTTCGGGCGCCGAATGTCATTCCGAATGAGCTGCAGCTTTCCGGCACGATCCGTACTTTCAATCCGGAAGTGCGGGCGCTCATTGAAACCGAAATGCGCCGCATGACGGAACACATCGCACTTGCGCAGGGGCTTGGGCATGAAGTGAGGATCGATCATCTCACGCCGCCGCTCATCAATTCGCCGGTTTGTGCCGATGCGGCGAAGCGTGTCGCTCAGCGTCTGTTCGGACCGGGATGCCCTCAGCCCGTGCCGATGTCGATGGCCGGCGAAGACTTCGCCGAATATGCCAATCGAATTCCCGGCATTCAGACTTATATCGGCATGGCCGATGAAACCCATCAGGCAGCCATTCACAACCCGAAGTTCGACTTCAATGACGAGATTCTGCCGTTGGCCGTCTGCTTCCTCTCAGAAATTGCCCGCAGCCGGCTCACCGAGCTGACGCACTGATGCCCGTGAACGCGTTTCACTTCTGACCTCAATTTAATAAGCAATATGTCACGTATTTTTTTATCTAAATTTGCGCTGAGCTGTCTGGCTGCCTCCGCTGCTGCCGGTACGCTCGCATTTTCGGCGCCCGCTGCCGCCCGCACTGTCACGGTTGCTGTCTCGGCTTCGTTCACGTCGCTTGATCCTTACGATGCACCCGACATTTTGACGCGCCTCGCTTCGAAATCGTTCTATGAAGGCCTCTTTACCTTCAATTCCAAGATGGAGCCTGTGCCGGAACTTGCTGAAGGCTATGAAACTTCACCCGATGCGAAGGTCTGGACGATTACCTTGAAAAAGGGCGTCAAGTTCCATGACGGATCCGAGTTCACGGCCGACGCCGTCAAGGCCAACTTTGACCGGCTGCTTAATCCCGACAATAAGCTCTCGCGCTACAACGTCTACAAATTCATCGAAAAGGTCGAGGTGCTCGATCCGTACAAGGTGCGTTTTACGCTGCAGGCACCGCTCGCTACTTTCGTTCGCCGTCTGGCGATGACGAACCCGCAGATGATCTGTCCGAGTCTCCTCAAGGATGCGCATGGTCTTGAGGGCAAGAAAGTCACGGCCTTTAATGCCTGCGGCACGGGGCCCTATACGCTGGTTTCTTTTAATCCCGCAGAAGAGCTTGTCGTCAAGAAGAACCCCAATTACCGGGATCCGTCGCTGCCTAAACTCGACGGCATCGTTTGGAAGCCGGTGGTGGAAAACAGCACTCGTGCGGCGATGCTGCATACGGGTGAAGCGCAGTTTGTCTTCCCCATGCCTAATGAACAGATCGCTCAGTTTAAGGGGGATCCGAAGTTCCGTATTGAAGAGGTGCCTTCCATCATGCAGCGCTATCTCTCGATCAATACGACCGTTAAACCTTTCGATGACGTTCGCGTGCGTCAGGCGATCAACTATGCCATCAACAAGGAGGCGCTCTGCAAAGTGGCCTTTGCAGGCTACGCCGTACCTTCCGCGACGATCTATCCGGCAGAGATTCCCGGCGCACTGAAGCTCGGCCCCTGGCCCTATGATCCGAAGAAGGCTCGCGAACTGCTCAAGGAAGCAGGATATCCGAACGGTTTCACAACTGAAATTTGGTCTGGATACTCCAACAGTACTTCGGCGAAAGTCGTTCAGTTCCTGCAGCAGCAGCTCGCACAGGTCGGCATCAAGACGACAACCCGTATGCTTGAGCCGGGCGTTCGCGCGCAGATCGTATATGGCGTTAAGGATCCGAAGGAAGCAAAATCCCGCCTTTATTACATTGGCTGGGCCGACGGATCAATGGATCCGGATTGGGTGCTTCGCCCGCTGCTCGATTCGCGGCAGGCGCCTCCGAAATTTATGAATACGTCCTACTACAGCAACCCGAAGTTCGACGAGCTGCTCGATGAAGCCATCAGCACTACGGATGAAGCCAAGCGTACGGCGCTTTATCAGCAGGCTCAGAAAATGGTTTGGAACGATGCGCCCTGGGCCTATCTTGTTTATGAGGTCGGCACTGCCGGTGCGGATGCACGGCTGAAGAACTTCCACCTTCGCGCTGATACAGGGATCGACTTCCGTGAAGCCTATTGGGATGAATCGGAAAGCGGCAAGTAAGGCGTTCTGATCAAACCTTTGAAGGGCGGTGATTCTCTCTGGGAATCACCGCCCTTTTCTGAATGTTTTCGGAGCATATACGACAAAACCCCAATCACTATCTTCAAGTTTGCTGAGCATAATGCCTCCCAACGAATACATGTGACTTTGTTCTGATTGAGTAATGCATTGCCGCAGCTTGATGCTGCAGCAATCGTCGGACTCTTTCAAGAAACAAGGCGCGAAATCAAGGAGGAGATGGTGATGAAATTCACTCAGTCGATTTTTGCTGCTGCTTTTGCCTTTGCCGCTGCGGCAGCTTTTGCCGCCCCGGTCACTACGCAGGGCGTGGGCGTCGGCAAGCACGGGGATATTCAGGTGGCCGTGACGTTTGACAACGGCAAAATTCAGAAAATCGACATTCTGAAGAATGCTGAAAATCCGGTGCTTGCTAAAAAGGTCTTCACGGATTTGAAGGATCAGATCGTTGCTGCCAACTCAGTGCAGCTCGACGGCATTTCCGGAGCAACCTTCACGTCGAAGGGTTTATTCGCTGCTGTTGAAGATGCGGCTAAGAAAGCGGGTGTCACACTCGGTCAGGCCGATAAAAAGGCTCTCAAAGCTGCGGTCAAGGATCTGCCGAAGGATGCTTCCTATGACGTCGTAGTGATTGGTGCGGGCGGCGCAGGGTTCTCTGCTGCCATTGAAGCCAAGAACGCCGGCGCCACTGTAGTGCTCCTCGAAAAGATGCCGCAGGTGGGCGGAAACTCGCTCATTTCCGGCGCGGAAATGAATGCCGCCAAGAACTGGGTGCAGCCTAAGCTCGGCATCACGGACGACTCTCCTGAGCTCCATGCCAAGGATACGTACCTGGGCGGCGACAAGAAGGGCGACATGAAGGTCATCAATGTGATGACTCATAACGCCTTGGCCGGCGCGGAATGGTGCCGCGACTATCTGGGCGTTCGTTTTGAACCGGACAATCTCTTCTTCTTCGGCGGTCACAGCCGCAAGCGCGCGCTGATTCCGGTCGGGCACACCGGCACAGAATTCATCACGAAGTTCCAGGCGAAGGCCGATGAACTCGGGATTCCTGTCATCACCAATATGAAGGCCGAGGAGCTTATCAAAGATAAGAGCGGTCGCGTTGTAGGCGTCAAGGCGACGATGAACGGCGCTGAATACACGTTCAACGCCAAGGGCGGCGTGGTGCTGGCTACGGGCGGCTTTGGCGCGAACCCCGCGATGGTGAAAAAGTACAACCCGAAGATTGACGAACGCTTTAAGACCACAGACGCTCCGGGCACAACCGGTGAAGTGCTTTACATGGCTCAACGCGCGGGTGCTGAACTCGTCAACATGCAGTACATCCAGACCTATCCGATCTGCGACCCGATCTCGGGCGTGATTGAACTGATCGCGGATGCCCGCTTTGACGGCGCCATCATGCTGAATCAGGAAGGCAAGCGCTTCGTTGAAGAGCTCGGCCGCCGCGACGTGCTCTCCGAAGCCATTCTCGATCAGACGGGCGGCTACTGCTGGGTGCTTTGGAACGATAAGATCGGCGCAGTATCGAATACTGTCAAAGAACACCCGACGGAATACGATGCCTTCACCAAGCAGGGCATCATGACGACCTGCCCGGATCTGAAGTGCATTGCCGACTTCACGAAGATCCCCTACGACAGTCTGAAGGGCACGGTTGACCGCGTCACTTCGATGGCCGGCAAGGGCAACGACAAAGACTTCCACCACCGTGCGGGTCTCGTCGACATGAGTCAAGGTCAGTACTACGTCATCAAGGCGGTGCCGAGCGTGCACCACACGATGGGCGGTGTGCGCATCAATGAAAAAGCACAGGCGTTGACGGCTGACGGCAAGGTGATCCCGGGGCTCTGGGCTGCGGGTGAAGTGACGGGCGTCACGCACGGCACAAACCGTCTGGGCGGCAATGCCTACACGGATATCATTGTGTTCGGCCGAATCGCCGGCAAGGCTGCAGCTGAAGCTGCGAAGTAAGTCTCTAAAGCCATAGACTTTCTTTTGAGCCGGTTGGGCGCATTCCGCAATAGGGATGCGCCCAACTCTTTTATGGAGTGATTCCGAACGGGATCGGAGGTGAAACCAAGCGTTCGACGCCAGCCGATCGGGCTTGATGCTGCTTCGGGGGCATAATTCAGCTTCCATATCTTTTCTTTGGATTTCGTCTGGAGGCGGAAATCATGTCTCTTCTCTCAGAACTTGAAGCTCACGCACCTGAGTACATTGAGTGGCGCCATACCTTCCATGAACACCCTGAGCTCGGGCTTGAAACACCGTGGACGGCAGATCTGGTCGCCGCGAAATTGAGGAGCTTCGGGATTGAGGTGACTCAAGGCGTCGGCGGCCATGGGGTCGTGGGCGTTTTAGAGGGCTCGCTCGGGCCGGGACGCACTGTGGGCCTGCGCTCAGACATGGATGCGCTTTCGATCACGGAAACAGGCGAATGCCCGTGGAAATCTCGTAAGCCGGGCCTTATGCACGCCTGCGGTCACGACGGACACATGACGATGCTTCTTGCTGCCGCACAGTACCTTGCTGCGCACCGTGATTTCAAAGGGAAGGTGGTCTTCATCTTTCAGCCTGGCGAAGAAGGTGCGGGCGGGGCTTTGGCGATGATCAAGGACGGTCTTTTTGAGCGCTTCCCCGTCGACGAGCTCTATGGTTTTCATAATTGGACAGATGTTCCCGTGGGAGAAGTGCGCTGCAGAAAGGGCGCAACCATGGCGGGTCAGGATTTTTTTGCGATTCGAGTGAAGGGCAAAGGCGCACATGCTTCCGCCCCGCAGCTCTCCGCTGACGCAGCGTTGGCCGCAGCCATGATCACGACTGCGCTGCAGCAGATTGTCTCGCGCAACATCGCTCCTCTGGATTCAGCCGTTGTCTCGGTGACGAAAATCCACACCGGAAGTGCCTTCAATATCATCCCGGAAACTGCAGAGGTCGGCGGCTGCACACGGTTTTTCTCCGACGAGACAGGCGCACTGATTCGCGAGCGGATTGAAGCCGTAACGAAGGCGACGGCGGAATCGGTCGGCTGCCGAGCCGAAGTTGAATTCACGCCGGTAGCGGCTGTGCTCAACAGCAATGCACGTCTGGCCGAAGAACTTCTCGCGGCCGCACGTGAAGTGGTGGGCGACGAGAAAGCTTCCTTTGCCGAAATTCCGCAGATGGCGAGCGAAGACTTTTCCTACCTCGCCCGTGAGGTGCCGGGTGCTTACGGTTTCCTTGGCGGTCAGGCTCCATACGGCGCTTCAAACCTGCACAATCCGCAGTTTGACTTCGATGATCGGGTGCTCTCAACCGGCGCGGCGCTCTGGGTGACGATTGCGCGCCGCCGGCTAGCTGCGTCCTAATCCGGCTGCTGCTTCAAATGTGATCATTGGTGCGCACCAGCGCTTTATCACCGGAAGAGTGAAGCGCTGGGACGCAAATGTCTCCGCTTCATTGTGCGTGCAGAGTTCCGTCATTGTTTATTGTTTCGTCAGTGCGCTTTGGCAGCCAAGCTCAGGGCAGCGTCCTGGTCGTGCACAAACAATTGGGTCTGAAGAACCGCAAACGACTGGAATTTTGAAAAAGAAAACCGGTTCGGTGCATAACGCACGAACCGGTTCATGGCTTCATTTCTCTGGCGTTTAGAAGGCGAACCTTTGAAACATCAGCTCGCCCTCTGGAACGTTTGAGATGGGCTCAAGTCGTCGGGGCTTAGGGAGCCGGACGGAACTCCATCTGGGAAACAGCAGCGCCGCCGTTCTTATAGACCCGACGCATTGCGAGTGCAGTGCCGATCGATACGAGAGCGAGGAAGACAATGTAGGCCGAGAGCCCCATTGCACCGAGCGTGTCCGGATGCGTCTTGGCATAGGCATGGAGCGCAAAGGAGAGCTGCGGGGTGAAAGCGCCCGAGAGCGCATAGGCGATGTTGTAGGCAAATGAGATGCCCGAGAAGCGGATGCGGGCCGGGAAGACGTCGCACATGAAAATCGGGCAGAAGTTCATGATGCCCGCGAAGAAGCACGTGGCAAAGTAGGCGAGGACGACTTCAGAGACAACCGGAGCGGCCGTATAGAGAAGCGAGAAGAACGCCACACTTGAAACCGCGAAGCCCGCGGAGAAGAGGATGCAGAGGGTCGACGGATTGTGCTTATCCGCGAGCCGGCCGGTCAGCCAGCAGGAACTCACGATGCAGACCAGGCCGCCCATCTGGAAGTAGGTTGTCTCAAAGGGCGAGAAGCCAAGGACGCCGCCCACAAAACCCGGCATCAGCAGGATGAACACCACAATGCAGCCCGTGAGAACCCAGGTGATGAACATGGAGATCCAGATGCCGAAGCGCGAGGTCTTGACAACTTCTTCGAGCGGGAACTTGGCAAGCGCCTTGCTTTCGCGCATCTTCTTAAAGACCGGCGTTTCCTGAAGGAAGCGGCGCAGATAAATCGAGATCAGACCGAAGACACCGCCGATCACGAACGGAACGCGCCAGGCCCAGTCGGAAAGTTCCGCCGGCGTGTAGATGAAGTTCATCAGGAGCGCAACGAAGGAACCGAGCAGAATGCCGCCGGTGACGCAGCCCGTGAGAAAGCCGACAAAGGCGTTCTTGTGGCCGGCCGGTGCGTGTTCATGAATGAAGACCCAAGCGCCCGGCAGTTCGCCGCCGATCGCGATGCCCTGGCAAATTCGAACGAGAATCAAAAAGAGCGGAGCAGCATAACCGATCGTTTCGTACGTAGGAATTACCGCGAGCGAGAAGGTCGGGATGACCATCAGCGCAATCGAGAGCATGAACATGTTCTTTCGGCCGAACTTGTCGCCGAAGTGAGCCATCACGACGCCGCCGAGCGGGCGGGCGAGATAACCGGCGGCAAAAGTGCCGTAAGTGTTCAGCATGGCCCAGAACTCACCGATCCCTGCGGGGAAGAAGTGCTGGGAAATAATCTTCGCGAAAAAGAACACGATGATGAAGTCGTAAAACTCCAAGATCCCGCCGAGCGATGAGAGCCCGAGTGTTTTGAGTTCGCCTCGGGACAGACCCGATGCGGAACATTGCTGCTTTTCCATTTTCCTTATTCCATGAATAGTTCGAAGTTGCAGTCCCTAGATCAAATTAGGGACAACCCGCACCAAAAGGTGACGTATCTGATCTTAGTCAGGGCTGGCAAAGACGGAATACCCCTTTTGGCAGAGGTCTAAATCCGTATACAATGAAAATTAAGGGTCATCGCTCAGGGGTTTAAACGGATCGGCAAATCACCTAAGTTAAATAGCGTAGCTTGATTTAATCTTATTTGAACGAAGCTTGACAAAAGCGTAGACGTCTTGGATAAAACGCCTAATTGCGTTGTTAACGATTTGATTTCCAATAAAAATCGATTATCGATAAATGCAAATTTGCAAGGACGGGCCGGCAAAAATCTCAGAGAGCTCGATGGTCCGCAAAAAGCTTCGGGCTGATGAGGGCGCACGAGCTTAGACGAGGGAGTGTCCATCCATAGTCCTTCGCTCGTGTTTTTTCGCAGTTTGCCGCGCTTTGCCGGACGCACATTCGTAAGATCGGGTTAACCCGCTTTGCTTAACTTTGATGCACAATACGGTCTCGAAAAAAGACCCCAGGAATCCACTCTCATCATGGAACGCACGCAACTCGCAGAACTGCTTGCCAAGGCTGAAAAAGCGGAGCCCTCAGAACTCTCTGACCAAGAGATCGTCGCGCTGCTTGGGCTCACAGACCCGGAAGACTGCCGAATGCTTAAGGACGCAGCCTTTCGCCGCACGACCGCGCTGATGGGCCCGTACGTCTACTACCGCGGCCTGATTGAGCTCTCAAACATCTGCACGGCCAATTGCCGCTACTGCGGCATTCGCAAGGCCAACCACGACGTCAAGCGCTACACAATGACCAAAGAGGAAATTGTGGAAGCTGCGGTCTGGACTGCTGACAACGGATACGGCTCCGTCTGTCTGCAGGCGGGTGAGCGCCGCGACGAAAAGTTCATTGAATTCATCTGCGAGTGCCTGCGGGAAATTCATCTTAGGACCAAGCGTCCGATGCTGCCCAAGGGTGTCGGCGTAACGCTTTCCCTGGGAGATCAGCGGGAAGAAACCTATCGCCGCTGGGCAAAGGCCTGCGGGAATCCGGAGTCGATCCGCTACCTGGCGCGCTTCGAAACTTCGAATCCGGAGCTTTTCAATCTGCTGCACTCAACCCCCGGCACCAACGAAAAGAATCTCGAGCACCGTTTCGAATGTCTGCGCAGTCTGCGCCGTGCGGGGTACCAGCTCGGCACGGGCGTGATGATCGGCATTCCGGGTCAGACGCTCGAAGACCTCTGCCGCGACATTCGTACGTTCCAGAAGCTTGACGTGGACATGATCGGCATGGGACCGTACCTGAAGTGCGAAGGCAATGACCTCGAGTCTCTCGGGCAGATGGAGCCGAAGGCGCTTTTGCAGCTTGCGCTCAATATGATCGCCGTGACGCGTCTCGTCATGGGGCCGATCAATATTGCCGCCGCCACGGCGCTTCAGGCCATCCGTGACGACGGACGCGAAATGGGCGTCGAATACGGCTGCAACGTCGTGATGCCGAATCTTTCGCCGCAGCGCTTCCGCAAGGGCTATCAGCTTTACGACAACAAGCCCTGTCTAGATGACGAACCGACGCACTGCGCTTCGTGCCTTGAAAGGCGCATTGAAAGCCGAGGCCGTCTGGTGGGCTGGAATATGTCGGGAAGCTCCCGTCGATTCCTGCGCCGCGTCGGACGCCCCGATGAGGTGCGTCCGGTCAAGGAATTCACCGCCGAAGGCAAGCGTCTCATCCGCCTGCATTCAGTTTGATTGCCTGCAAGAGCTTTGGCCGGGCAAACACAAAGCCGGATCGGCGGGAATACGCCGGATCCGGCTTTCAGTGTTTCGGGCCGTCGATGAATCAAACAAAATTGACAATGAAGAGCAGGACCGGAAGCGCAAAGACCAAACCGATCGTCGTCGCGCCCACGGCTTCGGAGGCGAATTCTTCATCTGCACCGTGAGCACGGGCGAGAACGGCAATGACGCTTGACACCGGAAGCATGGTGGCGGCAACAAAGACTTTGCGCATCATGGGGTCGAGATCAAACGGTGCCGATACCAGATACATCACGAGCGGGCGCAGAACAAAGCACGAAAACATGACATACCAAACCTCTCGGGGCACGTGTTTGAGCTTCTCAAAGCCGACGCGGTGAATCGTCATGCCGATGAAAATGAGTGCCAGCGGAGACGTAATGGAGCCGAGGCTCTTAAAGGTTCCCATGAGAAAGCTCGGGATCGGTATGGAGATGAGCACGAAAACGATGCCGAGCAGGAACGCAACGACGGGCGGCGCAAAGATGATCTTGACGCTTTTGAGCGTAAAGAACGTCGGACGCACGCCGCCTCTGCGCGCCACCCCGTCCATTTGAATGCGGTAGAGGCCGACCGACCAGATGAAAAAGCAGTTGGCAAAGAAGTAGACGAGCAGGTAGGGAATGCCGGCTTCGCCGAACAGGGCGGTTGTCATCGGCACGCCCACGAAGAGCACCGTTGCGCCCGAAAAGCTCGCAACGAATACGCCTCCGAGCTCCTTTCTCACGAGTCCGACTCGAATCATCGCCTCGGATATTGCCCAGTTGAGGCCGATGGTAATGAAAGGCAGAAAAGCCATCTCCAGAAGTTCGATCATTTGCTCGCGGCCGAACTTCGAAGTCACTGAGTAAAAGAGAAAAACCGGAATGAGTGCATTAACGAGCTTGGCGATTGTGGCGCGGCCGGCATCCGAGATGGTTCCATGATGGGCAAGCCACCAGCCGTAGCCGGCGACTAACACCAAAACCATGGTGTTGGAGATGGATTGGAGGAGAGCTTCTGACATAAAGAGTGCCCGGCAAATCCGGTTTTTAAGGTTCGGGGGTTCCCTAATAGCTTTAGTCTAGGCCCAGAGCGGTCAAAGCTTCCTTGAGGACTTATACGCAATACATCGGCAGAAGACGAAATCAAATGTATTGACCGGTAATGCTCCGGGCTTGAGCTTTGACGTCTTCGGGCGTGCCCTGAACCACCAGTTCGCCGCCGGCATCCCCGCCGCCCGGTCCGAGATCGACGATCCAATCGGCCGAACGAATAACATCGAGATCGTGTTCAATGACAATGACTGTCGCGCCGCTCGCAAGGAGCTGTTCGAAAACTTTAAGGAGCACAGCTACGTCAGCGGGGTGGAGTCCGATGGTGGGTTCATCAAAGACAAAGAGCGCATCGCTCTGGCCTCTGCCCATTTCACTCGCGAGTTTGAGACGCTGAGCTTCACCGCCGGAAAGTCCGGGTGTGCCTTCGCCGAGCGTGAGGTACCCGAGACCGAGATCAGCGAGCGTTTTAAGGCGCGATGCGACGGTTTTAAGGTCTGCGCACGCTTGAAGCGCTTCGTCGACATCCATGTCCATGAGCTCGGGAAGCGAATAAGTGCGCCCGGCCTTGTTTGTGCGTTTGATAAGCTGCGCCTCCTTGGCGTAGCGCGATCCTCTGCAGTCCGGGCAAGGAATATCAACGTCGGGAAGGAACTGCACGTCCAGACTCACCACGCCCGTGCCGTCGCAGGCGGGACAGCGCAGACGGCCGGTGTTGTAGGAAAAATCGCCGCTCTTCCAGCCGCCCGCCTTGGCGTCTTCCGTTCGGGCAAAGACTTTGCGGAGTTCGTCGTGAACATCCGCGTACGTTGCGGCAGTAGAGCGAATATTGGTGCCGATGGGAGAGGCGTCAATGAGCTGCGCGCGGGTGATGCCGGGCGCTTCTGCGGCCCGGACATGGGCGGGGAGCGCTCTGCCTGCGGCTGCCGCCTGAAGCGCAGGGATGAGGCTTTCGAGCACCAGCGTGGATTTTCCCGATCCTGATACGCCGGTTACCACGGTGAGCCGCCCCTTGGGGAAATCGACTTCCAGAGGCTTTACGGTGTGGATCGCGAGCGTAGAAAGATGAATGCGCCCGAAGGCAAACATTTCATCCTTGGCGGCGCGTGACGTGCGTGCGGGCGCCGCTCGGCCGGCGAGGTAAGGTCCGATGCGGGAGGCGGCATTCGATTCAATGGCCGCGACGGTGCCCTGCGCCAAAAGGGTGCCGCCCTTTGCGCCGGCGCCCGGCCCCATTTCAATCAGCCAGCCCGCCTCGCGCAGCACCTGCACATCGTGATCGACGAGCACGATGGAATTGCCGTCGGCGAGGAGGTCGTGCATAACGCCGATGAGTCCTTCGAGGTTGGCCGGATGGAGGCCAATCGAGGGTTCATCGAGGACGTAAAGCACGCCGGTTGTTCTGTTGCGCACGGCGCGGGCGAGCTGCATGCGCTGACGCTCGCCCGTTGACAAAGTCGAAGATGCGCGGTCGAGCTGCAGGTAGCCGACGCCCAAGTCCGTGAGCCGCTTGGCAGCATCGAGAAAGGATTCGACAAGACGCTCGGCCATTGGGCGCATTGGCGGCGGAAGCGATGCCGCAATGCCTTTAACCCAATCAATGGATTGGGTTAGCGTCATGCGGCAGACCGCGTCGAGAGAGATGCCGCGGACGCGCGGCGCACGGGCAGCGTCCGAGAGTCGAGTGCCGCCGCAGGCCGGGCAGACGGATTCCGTGAGAAACTTTTCCACCCGTTTCATGCCTTTTTCGTCTTTGACCTTGGCGAGCGCATTTTCAACGGTATAGACGGCATTAAAGTAGGTGAAATCGAGTTCCCCCGCACTGTTGGTGTTCTTGGCTTTGTAGAAGATCCGTTTTTTGACGGCCGGCCCGTGAAAAACGATGTCGCGCTCCTTGGGGCTGAGATCCTTGAAAGGCACATTCGTGCGCACGCCCATCGCACGGCAGACGTCGACCATGAGCGACCACATCAGGGTGTTCCACGGCGCGACGGCGCCTTCTTCTATCGTGAGGTTTTCATCGGGAACGAGCGTCGACTCGTCAACCGTTCGGATCAGACCCGTGCCGCTGCATTTGGGACAGGCCCCGCGGCTGTTAAAGGCCAGATCTTCTGCGCCCGGCGCAAAGAAATGCACGCCGCAGGTCGGGCAAACGATTTCCTTTTCAGCGGCGACATTGAGCGTCGGCGGCACGTAGTGGCCGTTTGGACAGCGGTGGCTTGCCAAGCGTGAAAAGATCAGGCGCAGGCCGTTGAGGAGTTCTGTTCCCGTTCCAAAAGTACTGCGGATCCCGGGAACAGCAGGCCGCTGGTGCATGGCGAGCGCCGCCGGCACATAAAGCACTTCGTCAACGACGGCCTTCGCGGCCTGCGTCATGCGGCGCCGGGTGTAGGTTGAAAGCGATTCCAGATAGCGGCGCGAACCTTCCGCATACAGCACGCCGAGCGCGAGCGACGATTTCCCGGAACCCGATACGCCGGCAATGCCGACGATCTGATTGAGCGGCACCTCCGCATCGATGTTCTTTAAGTTGTGTACGCGGGCGCCGCGCACCAGAATGCTCTTCGGGATCATGGTGAATCAACCATAAAAAAGGACGGCGAAGCGCCGTCCTTCCGATTTTCAGAGAGAGAATGGCAGTGCCGAAAGGTTACTGCGCTGTCGGCTCCACGTCGACCGCTTCTCCGAGGAGGAAGAAACGGCCGCCGGAAACGTAATGCGTGGTGCGCATCTCTTTGGGTGCGTGCTCGAAGTCGGGTCTGCCGTTTTGGTAGACGCGCTCATCTCCCCAGGCCGCAACGGCTTGCCCGAGGAAGAGGTCGTACTTCTTTGAAAGTTCGTCCGTTTCGGGGAGTTTCTTGAAAATGGCCCAGGCCGAGCAGCCGCGGGCGAGCGGAATCTTGAAGCCTGGCTGCGTGAAGAGCGCCATCCCGCTTTTTTCGAGTTTTTCGGGATCTGCATTCTTGCTCACGGATCCAAGAGACAGGAGCTCAGGAAGAATGCCCGCAGAAGCAACGCCGAGCGCAAAGTATTCGGATTGATCCATGAGCTTGCGGGTGTAGTGGGATTTGTCCACTACCACCAACACCTTGTCGTAGTCGAGCGGCGAGGCCCAGCTCGCCGGCATCATGTCCGTTTTGCCGTCGTGTTCTGCAGAAACAAGCACCGTGCCGCCCAGGTTAAAGAGCTGCCAGATTTTTGCCGCATCCAGCGCAGCGATTTTGGGTTCAGTCATTGAAATTAGGCTCCAAAGCATCAGCAGCTGCCGCAGGCGGACCTCGCGCATGATGCGCGGCCTGAGCGGGAGTGCCGATAATGAAAATGCTTCACATTATGCTCGAGTGCAGACGGATCGTCCGCATTTCGCAATTCTTTGGTACTGATCCTAACCGTCTTCGCCCTTTGCCGTGGGTACAAAAAGATCGAAAAACTGCGCGATTGTGATCGATTGATAGGGAAAAAAGGGAGTCCCGCGCAAACGAAACTCCCTGAAAGGTTATGAATATGCGGCTGGACGCAGGCCCTTATGCTCTGGCACGCACAACGTCAATGATCGTGCCGTCGCGGTACTCGACGATCCCGACGATGCGCTCGCCCTCGGGAATCGGACGGGCCTTGCCGCAAAGCCGCTCGGCCTTTTCACGGAGCTTTTCGATCGAATAAACCGGAAGCTTTGCTTTCGTGAAGCGCTCAAGCAGGTCTGTGCGGCGCGGATTTACCGCAATGCCCCACTCGGTGACGAGAACGTCAACGGTTTCGCCCGGCGTGCAGATGGTGCGTACGCGGTCCTTGATCACCGCGATGCGCGAGCGGGTGAGGTTGGCCGTGATGATGGTCATCTTCGCGCCGGCCGCAGCGTCGCTGTGACCGCCTGAGCCCCCCATGATGGCCCCGGCGGAGCCCGTCAGCACGTTCACGTTGAAGTCCGTGTCGATCTCGGTGGCGCCGAGAATGGCGCAGTCGAGCTGATTCACAATGCAGCCCGAATTAAAGGGGCTTGCATAGAGACATGCGCCGACCTCTTCATGAGCGGGATTCTCACGAACGGAGCGCACGGCTTCGAGGTCAAAGTCCTGTACGTCAAGGATGCGCTTGAAGAGGCCTTCTTCGAGCATTTTGACCAAGAGACCGGTGATGCCGCCCATGATGAAGCTGCCGACGACGTGCTTCTCTCGCATCATTTCCGCGATAAAGGCCGCTGCGGCGAGCGAAGCGCCGCCCGCACCAGTCTGAAGCGAAAAGCCGTTCTGAAGAAGGCCGGAAGCAGCGATCGCCTTGGCGGCGTTCTGAGCGATGATGAGCTGCACCGGGTCTTTCGTCACCTTGGTTGTGCCGGAAACAATGCCGTTGGGATCGCCGATCTTCTCGAGCTCAACGACCCAGTCGACGCGTTCCTGAGAAATGGAGATCGGCGTGAGCGGATAAGGCTGCAGATTGTCCGTGACGGCAACGACCTGATCGGCATAGTCCGCATCCGGGAAGGCGTAGCCCAGAGAGCCGCAGGCCGTCTCGCCCGTGACGCCATTGATGTTGCCGTATGCGTCGGCCGAAGGCGCTGCAATGAAGGCGACGTCGATGTGGAGGTCGCCGCATTCAATGGCGCGGGCTCGGCCGCCGTGCGTACGGAAAACAGCAGCTCGGGGGAGGAGTCCCGAGGAGACGGCCTCGGCTACTGGTCCGCTGACGTAGTCGGAATCGATGCGTGTGATGACGCCGGATCGGATGAATTCAACAAGCGGGGCGTGCACGGGGAAGATCGAGCTTGCCGCGATGCGCAGATCCTTGATCCCGCGCTTGGCAGCCGCGGCAATCACCTGGTTCATCAGCATGTCGCCGTTGCGGAAATGATGATGGAAGCTGAGCGTCATGCCGCTTTTCAGGCCGACCTTCGTGAAGACGGCGTCAAGGTCCGGCAGGCACTTGGCATCGCCCGTCAGTCTGCACTTGACGGGGGGCGCTGCGCGCGTCCCCGAGGGTCGGGCGGCGAATGCGCCGGCAAAGGGTTTGAGTTCGATGCCGTCGAGCTGATCGGGAATCTCGCGGCCGAGAATGGTCTTGCGCATGGTTATTCCTCCTCAAGCAGGCCGAGCATGTCTGCCATATGAATGGTGCGGCGGGCCCGGGCGACGATCGGCGCGTCGACCATTTTGCCGTCGAGCGCAATGACGCCGGCGCCTTTCTTCTGAGCTTCTTCAATGACGACAAGAATGCGCTTGGCCCAGGCGATTTCTTTCGCGGTCGGCGCAAATGCCTTGTGGATCACGCTGATCTGGCGCGGATTGATGGCAAACTTTCCCTTGAAGCCGAAGGTACGGGCGTTCAGAGTGTCCAGAAAGAGCCCTTCGGGATCGTTGGTATCGGCGAAGGGGGCATCGATGGAGTCGATGCCGGCTGGCGGCGCCAGCGGGGGGGGGACGGCCGCAGTCATGC